>Ga0265297_10012733_pt1 | contig 10037 bp, 8 predicted proteins | sample Munlanlwell13791_FD_192502 | JGI IMG/M metagenome (GOLD analysis project Ga0265297, IMG submission 192502) | Leachate microbial communities from a municipal landfill in Southern Ontario, Canada - Leachate well 137-91 | ecosystem: Engineered > Solid waste > Landfill > Unclassified | place...
ATCGGCGATATCAGCAGTGCCAGCTTTTCGATTTTTGACAATGCCGACGGCAAGCACTGCTCGGACGGCACGGTTTTCGGCAAATGCTCTACTGACAAGCCCAAGCTTTGCATTGACGAAGAAGTCGATCTGGCCGACGCCTGCCATTCCTGCGGCTGCCCCTCGGGCAGCTATTGCGGCTCCGACAGCAAATGCCATTGATTTTGGTTTTATGAAGTTGACTGAAAAACAATTGGATTTACTGAATCGCCGAAATTTGGCGATTCTGGCGACTACAGATTTGGATTTTCAGCCAAGGGCGATCATTATTGAGGTTAATAAAGTGGAAGGCGATAGGTTGGTAATTACCGATAACGAAATGGGAATTACGAGAAACAATATATTGGCCAATAAAAAAGTTTCCATTTTAGTTTTTGAAAGTGACTACAGTTATTGTCTGAAGTTGATAGGTGAGGCCGAATATTATTCGTGCGGCAATTATTTCGATTATGTAATTGGGTTGCAGGCAAATAAAGGGCGGTTGCCAAAAGGGGCGGTTGTTGTAAAAATCAATGGAATTTTCGAATTTAAATAAAATTAAAAATTTTGACATTATTTGTAAATTTGCTTAACTTTGGTTGGTAGGTGAATATTTTGAAAGAGAAGATAGCGGTATCGGAAGAGGAAAAGAAAATATTTGTAGAGGTTTGTTTTTTGGCCGCGCTGAGCGCTGATATGAGAAAACATCGGGAAGATTGTCCGATTTGCGACAAAATTGATGTCGCTATAAAAGGTCATATGTATTCCGATGTAGTTAAAATTTCGCTTAATCAGACACAGGAAGAAACCTTAACAAAGGTAACAAAGAGGATGTACAAAAGCTTGGGTAGTTTAACTAGTCAGCTTAATATGCCTCAATTTCCGCCGCAAGGGGCTAAATAAGCTCATCTTTTTTTATATCAATACCAAAATATATGGAAGAATTAAATTTTAATGCCAAGGTGGTGAGGGGGATGGGGCGGGGCAAGAAGTTGGGGTTTCCGACCGCGAATTTGGATGCGGTTGGCATTGATTTGGAGCATGGGGTTTATCTGGTTGGAATTGAAGTGCGCGGGGAAAAATACAGCGGTTTGCTGTTTTTCGGCAAAAAGCAAACGTTTGGCGAACCGCTTTCAATGGAAGTTTTCATTAAAGGTTTCGAAGGCGATATCTATGGCGAAACCGCGGCCGTGAAAATAATCAAAAAAATCCGGGAAATTAAAAAATTCGATGATCCGCAAGACTTGCAGGAACAGATCGCGCGTGATGTCAGTGAAAATTTATAAATGCGGCAATTTAATGGCAATTGGCTAACAAGGCTTCGCAGCCTTGTTTTTTGGTATTGGGAAATAACAATATTGGCGTTAGAATAATAGATAATAGTTCGCAATAAATTTTTGCGATTAAGATAAGACCATATATATGTACGAATTAGTTATTTTTATCGCCGGCCTGCTCATATTTTTGTATTTCAAGAGCGCTATCGACCAGCTCAAAAATGAAATCAGCGATTTGCGCGCGAGGATGGGCGGCGGAGTGGTTCCGGCGGCGGAGGCGCAGGCGCCCGAACCACAGCCGGTGATGGCGGCGGACTATCCTCCTTTTGACGTTTTCCAGGAACCATCCAAACCGATTTTGGCGCAGGAGGCGGTTGCTAAAATTGAAACCGAGAAAAAAACCGATGAAAACCTGGAATTCAAGATCGGCAGCAAGATCTTCACCGGGGTAGGAGTGGTGGCGGTGATCTGCGCGGTCGGATTTTTTCTCCGGTACGCGTTTGAAAATAATTTGATCGACCAATTCGGGCGCGTGGCACTGGGGGTGGCGGCGGGAATAATTCTTTTGATCGTCGGCGAATTGACGCGCGTGCGTTTTCCAAAATACGGCCAGGCGCTTACCGGCGGGGGACTGGGAGTTTTGTACGTGTCTTTTTATGCGGGATTCAGCTTTTATCAATTAATGGCCCAGCCGGTCGCTTTTTTCGCGATGATCCTGGTGACTGCGGCCGGCATTCTTTTGTCGCTGCGGCAAAATTCGATGGCGCTGGCGATATTCGCCCAGATCGGCGGATTCCTCACACCGCTACTCATAAACAGCGGCAACGGCAGCCCGCACATTCTGTTCCTTTACGTCATCCTTCTTGACCTGGCGGTATTTTTGACGGCGTTCTATAAATTATGGCAGCCGCTGTCAGTGGTGAGTTTCGCGGGCACAGCGCTGGCGTATCTTTATTGGTATTCCCATTTTTACAACTCATTGCAATTCACGGCGGCGCAGGGTTATTTGAGCGTGTTTTTCGCCATTTTCCTTTGCATTCCGTTCATCCAATATTTCATCAAAAAATCTTCGGAAAATTCCTGGGATCTGATGTTGGTTTCATTCAACCCGATGTTTTATTTCGTAATGAGCTATTCGATCATCAACCCGCTTTACCATGATTTTATGGGGTGGTTCGCGATGGGATTGGGCGCGCTTTATTGCGCGCTGGCGGCGGCGATCGGCGGCAAAACCGAAAGGGATTCATTGTTCCGGCATTTTTTGCTGACGGCGGGATTTGTTCTGCTGGCAATCGCGGTGCCGATACAATTCCACGGCAAATGGATTGCCGCGGCTTGGGCGGCGGAGGCTTTGGCGTTTATTGCCACCGGTTTTAAAATTAAATTCGTCCTTTACCGGGTATTGGGCAATATCTTGTTTTTCATAACTTTGTTCAGAATTATGGCGTTCGAGGGCGATTTGCCATCGACGGCGCTGCCATTGTTCAATTACCGCTTATTGGCCTATGTTATATTTTTTGCCGCGGTAGCGGCGGCGGCATATGTTTACCGCCGGCGGAAAACCGAATTAAGCGACGATGAAAGATCGCTATTTTCCATTCTTGCCATCGAGGGCGCATTTGCCGGCCTTTTGGGGTTGAGCCTTGAGATCAATGATTTCTTTGCCGGTTATTGGTATCCGATCCTGTGGGCCTTCGGCGGTTTGGCGGCCGGTTTGCTGTCGTTCCGGTTGCAAAGCCGGGCGCTGCGCGGCGTTACCTATATCACATTCACCGCCGCGTTTTTCCACCTGATATTTTTCGATACCTATATTAACGCTGCAAACCATGTCTTGATTTTCAATACGCGCGTGTTTGCGTTTGTTGCTTCCGCGCTGGCAATGAGGCTGTTCCTTTCTTTGCTGCGCGCGCGCAAGGATAAAATCCCGGAAGGAGAATTCCAATTTTTCCAGCCGTCATTGTTTTTAGTTTTTCATTTTCTCGCTTTATGGATGACCAGCGCCGAGATCGTCAGTTATTGCGGCAAACAAGAAATGCTGGCGGGCAAGCGCGCGGCATTCGATTATGACAATCTTAAAAACGTGCTTTTGTCGGCGGCGTGGACTGTCTATGGCGTCATTTTAATGGCGGCGGGAATCATTAAGAAAACAACCCACGAGCGCTTCCTGGCAATCGCGCTGTTCGGAATCGTCATCGTCAAAGTATTTCTTGTCGATACCGCTGATCTGGGCGATATCTACCGCTTCTTCTCCTTTATCATTTTGGGATGCTTTTTGCTCCTGACCGGCTATCTTTACTACCGTTTCCAATACCGGTTGCGAAAATTCGTTAAAGCCGAATAAAATCGGCCTGGTTTTATCCCAATAAAGCAAGCAGAGCATTGACGCGTTGCTTGTTTTGTTTTTAAAAAACTTGAAAATAATCATTTTTTCTGATATTATGACTTATCCACTAAAAAGACGCTGTCTGCTAAAAAAATAATCGCCAGTGTCTTTTTTTTACGGATTGAATTCAATATTTCGATTTTGTATTTTTCGGGCGTTTTTATATGGGTATGGGATTTGGGAATCGCGCAAGGTGATTCAGGTTAGGGAATGTTTCCGAGGCCAATCAATGCCTTGCGGCGTCAGAATAAATTTTGGAAATATAATTTTTATAATTTCGGCCAAAATCGTAATTATTTATTAAAAATGAAAATAGCATTTATACGTAGCGAAAGAAAAATCAGGACCGGAGCCCACTACGTAAACCAGCTTATATCCGAAAAGCTCAAAAAATTAAAAATTAATATAAACACTTTTTATCCTCGTGTTTCGGCGGAATGCGCTCCAGGGCGGTTGGCCGGGATCAAAAAAGTTATGTCTTTTTTTTCCATTTTGGACAAAAAAAACGAAATTCTGAAACACGATATCATTCATGGAACGACTTACACTGTTTTGCCGTTTTTAAATCTGTCGATTCCCGTTGTATCTTATTTTGGATCTACGATCAGAGGCTTTGTGAGGGCGACACCTCGTGCCAACATGATTGAGGTTGCGACGCGCGAGATTTGGTATCAATTAAGAAAGGCGAAAGCCATTACCGAGTTAAATATTAAAAATCGACAGCCAATGCGCGATATTGCCGGCGTGGAAGAATATGTTGCGTTGAATGCGGATGCGGTGATTGCCACGTCGGCGCAAGTGAGGGGGGAGCTAATAGAAGCGGGTGTTTCTGGAGACAAGATTCATCTTATTCATAACGCGATTGAAGATTACTGGTTTGAGAGTCCGTTAAAAAAAATAAACAATGATCCCAAATTAGTTTTTCTTGGTCGGATCGGCGGAGATGCGTTTACTTTGAAACTTAAGGGTTTTGATCGACTTGTCGACGTGTATAAACATTTTTCTAAAGTTAAAAAATACACTTTTTGCGCGAATACGAACGCATCGCTTATCGATTGGATGAAAAAGAACATCAAGAATCATGATTTGTTTGTTAATATCGAAAAAAACAAGCTTCCCGGTTTTTTAAATCGTTTAGCCGGCGGTATTTTGTTTGTTCCTTCGCGTTATGAAGGTTTTTCTTTGAGTCTTGTCGAGGGCATGTCTCAAGGCCTGGTACCAGTTGTGTATTCCGTGGGGGTGGCGCCGGAAATAATAAAGAACGGCCAAAATGGTTATTTGGTGAGTTCTCAGTCGGAGGCTAAGGAAAAAATAGAAACCCTTATTGCCGATAAAGAGCTTCGCCGTCGGTTATCGAAAGAGGCGATGCGATCGGCAAAGGATTTTTCGAGCGGTAATATTGCCACCAAGATAATTGATCTTTATGGTCGGATTATCGACAGGCCGCGTTTTGGATGTAGTTTGGGAAAAAATTTGGAGTTTGTCCATACAAATAATATTTTTTCTATTGGCGTCGGCTTGGAACGATAATCAGCCAGTGGTTTTATTAAAACGATTACGATGTCGGATTCCGTAAAAATATTTACCAACATAAATTGTAAAAGCCTTGAACATCTAGCAAGGCATACTTTCGCGATTTCTTGGAAGGATTATTTATCGCGGAGCGGAGAAAATGCGCAATTGGTTGCTGCTGATATTTTTCAGACTGACGATCATAAACTAGTTGCTGCGCCAAAAGTGATTTTTCGTGATCGGTATTTCAAACTTCTAGCATGCGGAGTCATTCATAGGAATATAAAAGATATTTATATGTCATCCCGCGGTCTGGATCAGTTAAAGGATGGTTTAAGGCCAATGATTGACGGATATCGCCGCATGATCAGATTCGAGAAACCAAACGTGGTTTTGATTAATTGTACATATCATATTCCTTGGTGCTTGTTTGTTGCAGCAAAGGAAGAGGGGATTAAAAAAATAGTTATTCATTACCATGGAATTTTAAAGAAAGAAGCCGAATATTTTGAAAATGAGGTCAGGAGGGTGTTGCTTGAAATGGAAAGGGATTTCCATTGTGGCGGGGATATGGTGATTTTTCCTTCGCTATTCGCAAAGCGGGTCGTGGAGAAAGAGGTTGTTAACAGAGAATTAAAAAAATGGGTTGTTGTTCCGAATCCAATACCCGATTATTTTTTTAATTGTTCGCAAAAGAAAAAGGGGTTGGGAAAAAATATCGGTGCAGTGAGTCGGTGGAGCAGTATTAAAAATCTGGAATTTCTGGAAAAATTAGCCATGTGCGTCGTGGAAAATAAAAAAGGATATAGAATCAATCTTGTTAGTCGGCCGATATGTTCGGATGATGGGTTGTATCTCAGGATGAAAGACAATGTTAATTTTATTGATTTTTTAAGCAATCGTGATTTGGCGAAATTCTATTCAAGGATGGATTTGGTTGTCTGTCCGTCACATTTCGAGACTTATGGCAATGTTGCCCAGGAAGCATTGGCTTCGGGAACTCCTGCGCTGGTCGGTTCAAATATGGGAATTTCGGATTTTTACCGTGAGCTTGGGTTGGACGGTTGGGTGGTTGATTTCAATGATTTTGATTCGGCGGTGGCCAAAATCGAGAGAGCTTCATTTGAAGTTGTTGACAACGCATTAAGGAATGAGCTTCGTTCTCGGCTGAAGACGGAAAAAATTTTTAGCCGTTTGTTTGATTTGGTTACGGATTGATAGCGTGGGTTCCGATGATCAAAGTTTAAAAATTAATTTCACGATTTTTAAAATTTTTTTCGGGTAGCAATTCCAAATTAAGAAAAAGCGATAATTATTGATGAAAATACTTACTAGCATCCATTTTCATAAAATTGCGGGGATAACTCATTACGTTTTGTCCTTGGCGGAATATATTAAAATGGCGCATGGCAATGGAGATGTGGAGCTTGTTGGCATTGATGTTGTAATCAGAGACAGGGCGGGGGTAAGCATCTCTGGAGAAAAGAATTGGAAACTTTATTCAATTTCGGTAGTCAGCGAAAAAATTGGTGATTTGGCCTCCTCCGCCGATAATTTAAAAGAGTTTGAGTCGCTGATGGCGCCAGTTATTCGCGAATACGAGAAAGTGATTGAGATCGAAAAGCCAGATATTATTCTTCTTAGTGGAACATACCATTTGGTCTGGTGTCTGTATGTTGCGGCAAGGCGCTACGGCGCGAAAAAAATCGCTATTCATTACCACGGAATTATTTCTAAGGAAGTCGAAAAATATAAGAAAAAAGAGAAAAATATTTATTGTGCGATGGAGAGGAGTTATTTAGATCATGGATTATTCTATATTTTTTCATCAAATTTTGCCCGCGAAACGGTTGAAAGAGAAGTTTTTCTACAGTCGTTGAAAAATTATAAAATTATTCCCAACCCGATTTCTTTGTGTTTTTTTAAAAACCGGAGAAGGCGCGATCGACATGTCAAAAAATATTCGTTGGATCGAGTAGGCGTAAAAACGATAAAAACGGGGTTTGTGATGCGTTGGACTTACGAAAAAAATCCTCAATTCATAACAAGATTAGCTAAACTTAATTTGATTTTGGGTAAAAAATTGATTATCTGCGCGGTTGCAAGCCTTAATTCGCGAAGGCGATTGTGCGCTGCGTTGGAAGATAAAATGAAATTCATTGCTCCAATGCCGGATGAAGAATTGGCTCAGTTTTATCGGGATATGGATATTATTGTTTGCCCTTCACGTTTTGAAACTTATGGAAACATTGCCCAAGAATCGGTCGCGTGCGGAACGCCAGCGCTTATTAGCCGAAATATGGGAGTAGCTGAGCAATTTTATCGTTTTGGTTTGGGCCGGCTTATCGTTGATTTCAAAAATACTAAAAAAATTTATGACGAAATAGAATCTGCATCCACGTTTGATATCAGTAAAAAAATGCGCGATGAATTGCGCATAAATTTGGGATCGGACGTTATTTTTAAGCAATTAGTTGCATTGCTTCGGTCCCTTTAACGGAAAGTTATAAAATGAGCGGCGATAAAAAAATTTCAATTATTATTCCGTGTTATCCTCCTCACGTGAAAAATATAAAGAGGGCGCTTGATGGTTTGCGCAGCCAGACTCGGCTACCCGATGAAGTTGTTGTTGCCTTGAGCGAAACGACAAGGGATGAAGGAGGGTATTTGGAAAAGAAATGTTCAGATTATCCGTTTCCGGTAAATTTTTATGTTACCGCTGAAAAGCAATTTGCCGGTCAAAATCGCAATAGAGGGGCTGCTGTCGCCGCTAACGAAATTTTGGTTTTTTGCGACTCCGATGATGAATATCACCCCCAGAAGCTTGAGATTACGGAATATGTTTTTCGGGAGATAAGCCCAAAATTATTCTTGCATGGTTTTAAGAGAAATAATTCGGTATTCGATTTGTATGATAAAAGAAAATTATCTTTAGTTTTGACCCAACAATTGTTCGGCAACACTTTTGGGACTCCCTCAAAAAGAAATAATTCATTATTTATTTTTACGGATCGACCTGCGGTTAAAAGGTGGGTTGAAGGATCTCATCCTCATCACGGTTATCCTTCGATAAGTCGGGATGTTTTCGAAAAAGTAAAATATCGCGATTTGCCTGTTGCCGAAGATACCGAATTTTGCCTTGACGTGCTTTGGGAATTTAAAAGCGCGGTTTATGCCGATGTTAATCTTTTGAATTATCATTATTGCTATAATAAATTTGTAAAATAAACTACTCCGCAGCAGGTCAGCGGGGTATTTTGCCAGATTAAATTATGTAATCCCCGCCGCTCTGCGGCGGTTGAGTAATTCATTAAAATTTATTATATAAATACGTGGACATAATTAAGCCGAAAAAACTCAATAAAGGCGATGTGGTTGGTATTGTTTCTCCATCGGGATTTATTGCCGATGAGTTTAAGCCGCAATTCCAAAAGGGCGTTGAATTTCTGGAAAGCTTGGGGTTGCGCGTCAAGATCGGCAAAAATGTTTTTAAAAGACATTATTATTCCGCGGGAACCGTTGCGGAGCGGGTCAGCGATGTCCATGAAATGTTTTCGGATCACGAAGTCAAAGCAATTATCCAGTCGCAAGGCGGCGAAACTGCCAATGAGCTGCTGGATTATCTTGATTGGGGGTTGATAAAAAGCAATCCCAAAATATTCGGAGGCATGAGCGACGGGACAGCTCTTTTATTGCCGATATTTTCCAAAACCGGCATCATAACTTTGCACGGCCCGGATTTATTGTGGGGATACGGCGATGGTACTAATGATTATGAAACTGAAAGCTTGAAACAATCGTTATTTGGCGGAAAAGCGTTTAAAGTATTGCCCGATTCCAAACACGAAGTTTCCCAAGAATCGTCGAATTCATCAAAGGCGTGGAAATGCTGGCGAGAGGGGGTATCGGAAGGAAGATTATTGGGCGGGAATCTTTCCATTATCCAAACTCTGCAAGGCACGGGATTCGAGCCGCCGTTCCAGGATGCGATATTATTTTTGGAGGGTTATCGCAACAATGCGGAAAATCTGGCGCGCCGTTTCGCGGCTTTGCGCCAGACCGGTGTGTTTAAAAAAATAAAAGGCGTGGTCCTGGGATATTTTTTCGGCAATGCGTCGTCGGATCGATTGAGCAACCGCCCGGTTGGCGAAGTGATGCTGGAAGCTTCCGCCGGTTATGATTTTCCGATCTTGGAAATCGGCGAAATCGGGCACAACATTCCCAATTGTAATTTGCCCGTGGGCGTTTTAGCTCGTTTAGATGCCGGAAACCTTGATTTTTCAATTGTGGAAGATTTTTTTCTTTAGCGAAGGTTAAAAATCGGATAGTTTTTATGTTTTTCAGCATACCTGACATCAGGTTAATTTTAATATCTTTTAACAAGAGATGGAAAAGGCGATCAAATTATCCTTTAAAATGACGATCGAGTTGCGGCCGGTCGCACCGTTTCTATTTGATCCGACATTCCATAAACCGGATCATTTTGCGTCAAATGATAATTATTGGGAGCCGGGAGTAAAATGGCAAACTTGGAATTGGCGTGGAACACCCCTCGGATTAAAATTTAAAACTCAAGGCATTGGAGAAAACCAATTATTAACTGTCGATGTTTTTTCTGAAAATAAAATTGCCACCGGTTTTATTGCGTCTCTAACTAATGAGATAAGATATCGCTATAATTTGGATCTTGATTTAAATGAATTTTATCAAATGTTTGCCAGCGACGAATTTTTGGCGCCAATTATCAATAAATGGCGGGGGATGAGGCCCGCACATTCGAGCTCTCTTTACGAGTATTTGATCATTGGGATTGTTTTGCAAAATACGATAGTGAAAAGATCGGTTCA
>Ga0265297_10012734_pt1 | contig 10037 bp, 7 predicted proteins | sample Munlanlwell13791_FD_192502 | JGI IMG/M metagenome (GOLD analysis project Ga0265297, IMG submission 192502) | Leachate microbial communities from a municipal landfill in Southern Ontario, Canada - Leachate well 137-91 | ecosystem: Engineered > Solid waste > Landfill > Unclassified | place...
TCACAGAACACAGCTCCTCAGCTAAAAACCACCTGCTCAGGAAACCAAACCTGCACCAACGGATCCTGCACAAACAACAATAACAACTGCACCTACCACAGTTACCAGCAATGCGTGGGAAGCTATCTATACTGGTATGACTCATGTGGTAACCAGCAAGACAGCCAATACTGCTCAAATGGTTGCTACAACAACTCATGCTCGGGCGGGAATAACTATTTGTCTGTGCAAACAAACTCTGCTACAAATGTTTACAATAACCAGGCAACCTTGAACGGTTATTTGTACGCAGGTAGCAATACTTATAACTGCAATTCATATGTTTGGTTTCAATATGGACCAACATCCTCTTACGGAAGCGAAACAACACATCAGTTGCAAAACTATTCTGGAAATTTTAGTCAAATTGTAAATTTATACAATAGCTATAACAATAACAGCTATCATTTTAGAGCCGCAGCACAAAATTGCGCAGGAAACATTGTTTATGGGCAAGATACAACAACTTACAACAACAATAATTATTCGGGCTCGTTAACTGTTACAGAAACTGTTAGAAACCTTTCCAATGGCTCGGGTTTTGCAAACACAGTAAATGCTGTGCCTGGAGACGTGCTATTGTTTATGATAACATTGCAGGCAGGCGGACAGGACGTACAAAACGTTTTTGTTAGAGATTATTTGCCTTCAAACCTTATTTACAACAACCAATTAGTTGTTTCAGGCTCAAGTTATAATTATTCTGGAAATATAACATCTGGAATTAATCTAGGCACAATTAGCGCAGGTCAAACAGTTACAGTAACCTATCAAGTGCAGGTTGCAGGAGCCTCAAACTTTGCTTATGGGTCTACAACTCTAAACGATAATATCTCTGTAACAAGCTCCAGCGCAAACAACCCAGTAAATAATGCATCTGTTGTTGTGACTAGGTCTGCAGTTTACGGTGCTAGCATAATTTCAACTGGTTTAACAAATAATCTTTGGGTTGATTCGTTTTTTCTGCCACTGCTTCTAACCTTAATTTGCATTTGGCTTTGGAAATCAGGAATGTTGTTTGGAATTGAAAAATGGATAAACAACAAGAGCAAAACCCACAAGGGTTACAAAGCAGAGAAAGAACTCAAAAATAGAATTGCATTAATCCAAGAAATAGAAGAAGCATAAAAGTAAATAAAAATCGTGGCTTAAACGCTACGATTTTTATTTACTTGCGACCCTCTATGGCGTTTTCAAGGGTTTCCTCATCGGCGTATTCAAGTTCTCCGCCAATTGGAATTCCTTTTGCCAAGTGAGTAATTTTCAGGTTTGGGTTAGAAAAAGTTTTTTGAATCTCCTTTATTAGATTTTCCACTAAAATTGAGGTTGCCCGTCCCTCGGGTGTTGGGTTTAGCGCAATAATTATTTCTGAAAATCCGCCTGATGGAGCAGTCGAGATTCTTTTTTTTAGCTGTTCAATACGTAAATTTGAAATATCCTCCTTTCGCATTGTCCCAATTGTTCCGCCTAAAATAAAATATAACCCATTGAATTTTTTTGTGCCTTCCAGCGACAGCAGGTCGGCTTCTTTTTCAATAATGCAAAGCAAATTTTTATTTCGCCTTGAGTCAGAGCATATTGAGCATAAATTGGCAGAGGGGTCGCTAGGTTTGGTTTCAAAAGGATTAAAGCAGAGTTGGCACAACTTGGTGTTATTTCTTAATTCTATAATTGCATTTATAAGTTCATCGGTTTTTTCCTTGGGTAACCTTATTAGATAATAAACAAAACGGCCGGCTGTTCTTTGGCCAACCGTAGGAAACTCTCTAAAAATATTTTTTAATTTATTTATGCTGTCCATATAAATTGGAAATAAGCATATTTTTGCAACGTCCGCCAAACCCACGGCCAGCCCGAATTGCAAAAATATGCTTATTTCCAATATTAGCTGGCTTGGTCGGCGTACTCGCCTTTGTCTAAATTTCTAAAACTTACTCTATTTTCGTCAAAATACAAATCAACTCCACCTGTTGGTCCATTTCTGTGCTTTTCAATTAAAACTTTTGCAATGTTCTTGCTTAATGAATTCTCGTTGTATTTATCTTCGCGGTAAATCATAAGCACCACATCTGCGTCTTGCTCAATTGCTCCGGACTCGCGCAAATCTGCCAAACGCGGGATTTGTGGCACACGCGCTTCCACCGCGCGAGAAAGCTGAGACAAAACAAGCACGGGCACGTTTAACTCTTTTGCCAGCATTTTTAAAGCTCTTGAATTTTCCGTTACCTGTTGTACTGCAGATTGGAATCTGTTCATTGGCTCCATTAACTGCAGATAATCAATTACAATTAGTGACAAACCCTTGTTTGCCTGCAATCTTCTGGCCATTGCCCTCATTTGTAAAATGTTTACAGAGCCTGCATCATCAATGTAAAGAGGGGAGTCAGATAGACTTCCCATTGCATGCTGTAGTCTGGAGTAGTCATCTTGCGCCAACCTGCCATTTCGTAAATTCCACAAATTTATGTTTGCTAACGAAGCAAGCAAACGGTCGGCTAATTGGTCTTTTGACATTTCAAGCGAAAACAAACCAACTGGTTTATTTTCTAGAACAGCAACATTTCTGGCAATATCCAGGGCCAAAGATGTTTTTCCCATGCTTGGTCTGGCAGCCAAAATAACTAAATCGGATTTTTGCAAACCTCCTAAAATTTTATCCAAATCAACAAAACCAGTTGGAACCCCGCGCATTTTTCCCGCATACTTTGAAAGGTCATCCAATCTTTCAAAGGTGTCAGACAAAATATCTTTTATTGGTAGAAACTGCTGGGTAAGACTTCGTTGTCCAATTCCAAAAACAGTTTTTTCAGCCTTATCAAGTAAGACATCAACCTCCTCGGATTCATCAAATGCAGATAAACCAATTTCTTCTGAGGCGGAAATCAAATCGCGTAAAATCTTTTTTTGGCGTACAATTTTTGCGTAGTTTGCAATGTGTGTGGCAGTGGGTACTGTATTTATTAAGGAGGTTAAGTAGGATGAGCCCCCAATATCTTCAAGCTTATTTCTCTCTTTTAGCCTTGCAGAAACCGATAAGATATCAATTGGGTCAGATCTTTCATAAAGTTCTGCCATTGCCTGATAAATGTCCTGATGCTTTCCGCTATAAAAATCCTCTGCCTTAATAAAGTCAACAACTTTTACAATTGCGTCCTTGTCCAACATTAAACACCCCAGCAGACTCTGTTCTGCTTCTGTATTTTGTGGAGGCAATTTGTCGGGTAAATTATTTGCCATGTTTATCGTTCAGTTTAGCAAAACCCAAAACTCACCGCAAGTATTGACGTCTGATAAATTTAAAGTTGTTTTACAATTGGGCCAGAGGAGGTGTCCTCAATTGTAAAACCATGTTTCTCAATTTCTGCCCGCAACTCATCGGATTTTTGCCAATTTTGTTGCTTTCTGTATTTCTCGCGGTCATTTGCCAGCTTTTTTATTTTAGCAGGAATAGAAGCTGTAACCTTTTTGAAGTTTATAAAACCAAAAATCTTATTTATTTCCTCAAAAAATTTATAAATTTCAAAAGCATCTTTTTTTGAAAGCAGGCCCTGCTCTAAAAATTGATTGGCGTTGTTGATAAATTCAAACATTACCGCAAACGCTTTTGGCGTATTAAAATCGTCATCCAATTCCTTGTAAAAATTTATCTTGAAGTTTTTTATTAGGTTTTTTACTTCCTTTGCCGATTTTGAGGATTTTGTAAATTTAATTTTTCTTAAAAATTCTTCAATTTTGCCAACTGTAGTTTTCACCTCAATCATTGCAGACTCGGAATAATCAACAGGGGAGTGCCATAAATTTTTAACAACAAAAAATCTTAAATAGTTTGCTGGGCATCTTTTTAAAAGGTCAGCCAAAACTATAAAATTACCAAAAGATTTTCCCATTTTTTGTCCGTTAACAGTTAAAAATCCTCCATGCATCCAATATTTTACCAAGGGTGACTTTCCGGAAATTGCTTCCATTTGGGAAATCTCGGCTTCGTGATGCGGAAAAATTAAATCTCTGGCTCCGCCATGAATGTCATATTGAGGACCAAAAAACTTTTCTGTAATGGCAGTGTCCTCAATGTGCCAGCCTGGGCGTCCTTGCCCAAAGGGAGCTGGCCAGCTTGGCTCGGCTTCTTCCTGCTTAAATTTCCACAGGCAAAAATCTCCGCGGTTTATTTTTTTACTGCTGTAATCAATTCTAGAAACTCCGTCATCTGCCTGCAAAACTGTTCTACCGGCAAGCTTTCCATAATTTTTAAACTTTGCAATATTAAAGTAAATTCCGTCGCCATCTATTTTATATGCATACCCTTTTTCCTGTAATCGTTTTACTTGGCTTATAATTTCCTTAATATAGCTTGTGGCTCTAGCGTATTTTGAAACGCTATCAATACCAAGAACTTTCATGCTCTGCAAGCATTCTTTTTCAAATGCTAAGGCCAGGTCTTTTGGAGTAACTCCTTTTTCTCTGGCTCGCGCAATAATTTTGTCATCTAAATCTGTTATGTTTTGCAAATAAAAAACACTATATCCAATGTGTCGCAAATATTTTACAAACGAGTCAAAAATTATGTAGGTTCTTGCGTGACCAATGTGTGCATAATCATAAACCGTAATTCCACAAACAAATAAATTTACTTTTTTACCGTTTATGGGTTTAAATACATCTTTTTTCCCGGTTAATGTGTTATAAATTTTTAGGTTGTGTTTTATCATATTTATTTAAGGATTTTATTACTATTTTATTTTTAATATGTCCCTTGCCATTTAACTCTAGAATTCTCGTAAAAATGCTTAAAAAAGAAAATCCCATAGAAAGCCATAATATATAAATAAAGAACATGGCTGGGGGGTTTGGCCAAACTATTAAAATTACCACAAATACAACCGACAATAATACCATCTTGGTTTTTCCATAAATATTGGACTCCAAATAAATTTCTTTGGATTTGTAAAATATAGAAGCAATAGCGTTTAAGATTTCCACTAGTAGAAGCGTCAAAAGCAACCATTTGTGACTGCCATACAAACTGTAAATGGCTATTGGAAGGATCAAAATTCTGTCGGCAGTTGAGTCTAACATGGCGCCAAACTCTGTGACCCTGTTTGTGCCTCGGGCAACAGGTCCGTCAATTAGGTCGGTTAGCGCGCCTATGGTAAAAAGCAAAAATATCAAAATTTTATCCTCGGCCTTAAAAAAGAATAACATAACAAAAAGCAAAATTCCTATAACTACCCGTAAATATGTTACGTGGTTTGGCGTAATTTTTCTTGGCCAGTAAGGTTTTATAAAAAGAAAGAGCAGCTTGTCTCGGTAACTGTCAATTTCTTCTAAAAATAATTGGAAGGCATTAAGGTAGTTCTTCATGTTAAATTATGATAGCAAATTTTTACAGACTTGTTAAGGGGTGTTTGCCTGTGGTAAACTTAAAAAACAAAATGACAGATTTAATACAAGTTTTTTTGTTGGCAATGACACCAATAGGGGAGTTGAGACTGGCTGTCCCAATGGGAATTTTAGTTTATCATATTGATACGCTTTCGGTTTTTTTTGTATCGGTGGCGGGAAATTTAGTGCCTGCAATCTCTTTCTTGCTTTTTTTAAAAAAACTTTCAATTTATTTATCAGAGAAGTCTGTAGTTTTTAAGAAAATTTTTAGCTGGTGGGAAAACAATGCTCGTAAAAAACATATTGGTAAAATTCATCAATACGGGGTAATTGGTCTTGTAATGTTTGTTGCCACTCCTTTGCCATTAACAGGGGCGTGGACAGGCGCTTTGCTGGCAACAATGATAAACTTGCCGTTAAAAAAATCTTTGCCTGCAATTTTTATTGGCGTAACTGGCGCAGGAATAATTGTTACTTCAATGATTGTTCTGGGAATTAATGTTGAAAAATATTTTGGTTGGCAAACGCTTGTTGGCTCGCTAACATTTGGCGCGCTTGCTGTAGCCGGATTTCTTTTATACAATAAACACTATAAATTTACAAAAAATGGGGAATAATAATTTAGTTTTATATAGAAAATACAGGCCTCAGAAGTTTAGCGAGGTTATAGGCCAGGAGCATGTGGTGCAAACTTTGACTAATGCCATTAAGGGAAACAACATTTCGCATGCCTATTTGTTTTCTGGGCCACGGGGAAGTGGAAAAACAACAATTGCCAGATTATTTGCCAAAGCGGTTAATTGCGAGAAAAGGGGATCTTCCACCTCGGACTGGGAGCCGTGCAACAAATGCAGTTCCTGTTTAGAGATTATGGGGGCAAAATCCATGGATTTAATTGAAATTGACGCTGCCTCTCACACTGGGGTTGACGACATAAGGCAATTAATTGAAGGAGTAAAATTTGCGCCGGTTAAATCAAAATATAAGATATTTATTATTGATGAATGTCATCAGCTTAGCAAATCTGCGGCCAACGCGTTGTTAAAAACCTTAGAGGAGCCACCAGCTCACGCCATATTTTTGTTGGCAACAACCGAGAGCCATAAGATGATTCCAACAATATTGTCACGCTGTCAAAAATTTGATTTTAAGCGTCTCCAAACTCCGGAAATCATAAAGAAACTTGAGTTTATTTCTAAAAAAGAAAATATAAAATTTGAGAATTCGGCGCTTTCGCTGATTGCTTTAAACTCGCGCGGGTCATTTCGTGATGCAGAATCCTTATTAGACCAGTGTATGAGTTTTGCTTCGCCCGAGAAAAACAGTTCTGGAAGTGAAATAAAAACTCAAGATATAAAAGAATTGCTGGGAATTGTTGAAGTGGGTCAGGTTGCTCAGTTTATTGACAGACTTTTGGAAAAAAACACAAAGGAAGCAATAGCATTCGTAAATTTATTGTGCGACAATGGTGTTGATTTGCAGGAATTCACAAAGACCTTGGTTTTTTATCTGCGTCAGGCATTGCTACAAAAAATAAATCCTGAATATCTAAGCATTCAAAACTCTGGATTGTCGCTAGAAGAGCTAGAAAAAATAAAGGCGCAAAGCGCATCTTTTCAGCAAAAAGAACTGCAGTCCATGTTGGAATCTTTTATTGGGGCAGAAAACAAGATAAAATATTCGGCGGTTGCTCAACTTCCTCTGGAGTTGGCAATAGTAGATATTACCCAGCCATAACTTATCCACAGGGGGTTGACTTTAAATTTGTGGTATAATAAAAAATAATATTTATTTTTTAAAATTATGGTAGAGCCACAATTAGTTGATTATATTAAGAAGGCAAGCATGGCGGGCCAGTCTAATGAGCAAACCCGCGCTTTGTTATATAAAAATGGCTGGACCGAGTCCGAGGTTAGCGAAGCTTTTGCTTCCATAAGTCAGCCCTCACCAACTCAAGAACAGCCAAAGCCTCAAATGCAACCCCAAGCTCAACCCCAAACTCAGGCAAAACCACAGGTTCAACCGCAGACCCAACAACAACCTCAAGTCCAAATTTCGCGACGAAGTTCGCCTGTGTTAAAATTTATAGTGGTTTTGGTTTTACTGGTTGTTATCAGCGGAGTTGGGTATTTTGTTGCAACTCAGACAGATTTGCTAAAAAACATCATTCCCATTCAGGTAAAAAATGATCATGATGCAGCAAATGTTGCCACCAGCTTTTCTCAGCCAAGTTTTGCGCAATATAAATTGGAAACCACAAAATATACTCCAGCAGTGCCAGAGTATAGCTTGGCTTTAACAGACATAACTAATTTGGCAAACTTTCAGAACACTGTTGGAAATTTTTCTTTGTCAGCAAAAAATGCTTTAGTGGCAGACAATTTTTTTATTGCCAGAAATAATGATAAATTTTATAACAGTAATGCCGATGCAGAATATGCCAACAGAAATGATGACTGGACTTATTTGTATGGAAAAATTGGGGGACCGTATGCAGTTTATGCCCGCCAACCAGAAAATTCAGTTTTTATTACTTCGGATTTTCTAACACACACATACCATAAATTAATAAGCAATGAATTTTCATATATTGAAGAGGCAAATTTTTATCCGACATTAAAAACCTTAAGCAAGGCTTTGCTTACAAAGTCTGCTGGCGCGTACAATAATGCATCTGATCCTGCGCAAAAAGATAGTTACGAACGTTTATCGGCATATTTTTTGGTAACTTCGGCAATTTTAGACAACGCAACAGCGGATTATGAAAAATTCAAAGCGCAAAATTTTGTTGATGACTCTCAATCCGATACAAAATCATCTGTATTGGCATCCTTAAGTGTTTTGGCAAAACAAAACAATGCTTCAACCACTGCAGAAAATATTGCCTCGCAGGAAATTAATTTAATTTTTGATGCCAATAAAATGGTGTCCTCTCCATTAATGGGAGAATTTCAGCCGGGAATGTCCGAAGACTACACTCAATTTGGTCCAAGGAGTCACTACACAAAGAATGTAATTTTAAGAGACTATTTTAGGGCAATGATGTTTTATGGCAGAATGAATTTTTTGCTTAGCAGTAAGGAATTAACAAGAGATGCCGCAAATTTAACAGCTCTTATGTCTGAGGACCAAATAAAGCAATGGGAATCAATTTACAAGCCAACAACATTTTTTGTGGGCCAATCCGATGACTTAAGTGTTTATGAATTTGGACAGGCAGAAAAAAAGACTAAATTTAACAGTTCTTCTGCGGGTGAAGATGTAATAACCAAGTTGCAAAACGAGCTATTAACCTATAAAAATCCTCAAATAATGTCTTCTGTAATTGTCAGCCTTAGCGTGCCAGATACCACAAAGGAGGATTTACAAAACACAACCAAGGGTTTTAGATTTATGGGTCAAAGGTTTACTCCAGACGCCTTTATATTTTCAACTCTAACACAGGGCGATGAAAAACCAGACCCAAAAACCGGGCAAAAATTGCCCAGCATGCCAACTGCTCTAATGGTTTCTACTTTAATGGGAAGCCAGGAGTCTGCAACACTCCTAGACACGTGGATAAAAGACAACGCTCCAAACTCTGATAAAGTTTTAGCTGATAAAATGACAATATTGCAGAATTACTTTGACAAAACAACCGAGCAACAGTGGACGCAAAACATTTACTGGTCATGGCTCTCAACAATAAAATCATTGTTTAATATCTCAGATACTTCTGGATATCCAATGTTTGTAAAATCGGAAAATTGGGGTAAAAAAGTTTTGCAGGCGTTTCTTGGCTCATGGACAGAGCTAAAACATGACACCCTGCTTTATGCAAAACAAAGTTATGCGGAATTGGGAGCTGGTGGAGATGATCTGCCACCGTTGCCTGTTCCAAAAGGATATGTTGAGCCAAACATAGAATTTTTTGACAGATTAATAGCCTTGGTAAACCTAACAAACGACGGGCTAAAACAGTTTGGCGTGTTGCCTCCAAATTTTGAGGCACAGAATAATACATTTTTGGATACCCTAAAATTTTATAGAACAATTGCGGTTGCAGAATTACAAAATCAGGTAATTAGTGATGAAAATTTTGAAAAATTGCGCGTGAGCGCCGGTCAGCTGGATTATATATTAAAGGCTCCGGATTCTGGCGTGCAACTTGAAAAAAATGCGAGGTCTGCCATAATTGCCGATGTCCATACCGATGCAGTGGATAGTCAAATACTATATGTAGCAGACGGAGTTCCAAATTATATTTATGTTGCAGTAAAGGACGCAAACGGAACTCGCTTGACCAAAGGACTTGTTTACTCGTATTATGAGTTTACCGGACCTGTTGGTAAAAGATATACAGACCAGGTTTGGCAGGGCTGGAATTATTCAAGCACAGTCCAAAAACTACAAATGCCATGGTGGAGCAAAGACCTCGCAAAATAATTCTTATTTACTTGTTAATAACCCTGGCCGCTGTTATAGGCATAACAGTGGCCGGTGTTTTTTTGTATAAAAAATACAAGCCGTCCCAAATTTTGCAACAGACTTTTTTGGCAAGCGCCTTTAACAATATAGAGCAATACGCAGACATTTTTTCAAATCTAAAAAATTCTGAGAATCAGGTTAACGCAGAAGCT
>Ga0265297_10012735_pt1 | contig 10036 bp, 5 predicted proteins | sample Munlanlwell13791_FD_192502 | JGI IMG/M metagenome (GOLD analysis project Ga0265297, IMG submission 192502) | Leachate microbial communities from a municipal landfill in Southern Ontario, Canada - Leachate well 137-91 | ecosystem: Engineered > Solid waste > Landfill > Unclassified | place...
GCAGGTGCGGGAGAACCCCTGGTAAAAGAATGAACATCAAAACCGTCCGCGAATAAATGTCAAAAAATGAGATGTGGTTGGGATCGGACGGAATGAAAAACAAAAGAAAAAAGTGGAAAGTGGAAAGTGGAAAGTGGAAAGCTGAAAACTGAAAGTGGAGAGTGACCGGCCCCCTGGGCTTAGCCGAAGGGGAAACGAAGAAACGGAGAAACGGGGAAGCAATGAATCGCATGATGAAACGGGTAGACAATGTACGGACTAAAGCTATCCCGGGGTTAAGCCACGTAGTGGCGAAATCTTGGTAGCCAGGGGGGGAGCGTAGCGGAACCCCTGGTAAAAGAATGAGCATTAATATCGTCCGCGAACAAATGTCAAAAAATGAGATATGGTTGGGATCGGACGGAATGAAAAACAAAAGAAAAAAGTTGAAAGTTGAAAGTTGAAAGTTGAAAGTTGAAAGTGGAAAGTTGAAAGTGTCAATGCAGTGAATCCAGCATGGAACATGCGAGGAATTCTCTCCGCATCTTTGTACTTTCACAAAAAAAAACTAACAAACAATTAAATATTACCCTATGAAAAAAATTTTATTACTCTTGCTAATATCCGTGTTATGCCTTCAGGTCACCTTCGGTCAGGAGAGCAAAGATGCGCGCGACAAACGGATGCAATGGTGGCGCGAAGCGCGATTTGGTATGTTTATCCACTGGGGCCCCTATGCCGTCTGGGGTGGCGTCTACCATGGAAATGAACAAAAAAGAGGCGGCGCCGAATGGATCATGAACCGCTGCAAAATCCCGGTTGCGGAGTACCAACAGGTTGCCTCGACCTTCAATCCGGTCAAATACGACCCAGAATCCTGGGTCTTGCTGACCAAAGAGGCAGGGATGAAATACATCGTTATCACCGCCAAGCACCACGATGGGTTCGCCATGTTCAAATCCAACGCCAGTAAATTCAACATTGCCGACTTTACCCCTTACAAAAAGGATGTGCTGGAGGCATTGGCCAAGGCCTGCAAAAAACACAACATGAAGCTGGGATTTTACTATTCGCAGGCGCAGGATTGGAACAATCCGGGCGGAGCCGTCGCGCGCAAAGTGGCCAAAGAAGGTTGGGTAAATCCCGATTCTGCCAGAATAGATGCCTTTACGGCCGCCAACAAGGGGCACTGGGATCCGGCGCAACTCACCTCCACCATGGATGAATACATCGACCGTGTTGCCATTCCGCAAGTAAAAGAGTTGATGACCAATTACGGGGAAGTTGCCGTTCTCTGGTGGGACACCCCAACCAACATGACCGATGAGAACGCCCTGAAATTGCAGGCGCTGCTAAAACTTCAACCCAATATCATCACCAACGACAGGCTAAAACGCCCTAACTTTCCCGGAGATACTGGTACGCCGGAGCAAAAGATCCCTGGCGCCAATGAGCTCGATGGAAGAGATTGGGAAACTTGCATGACCATGAACGGCACCTGGGGTTTCAGGACAAACGACGACAAGTGGAAATCGCCCGAAACGCTGATTCGCAATCTCTGTGACATCGCTTCAAAAGGTGGCAACTACCTGCTCAATGTCGGACCGGACCCGCTTGGCCAGATTCCGCAACCCAGCATCGAAAGGCTGAAGGCGGTCGGCGCCTGGATGAAGATAAATGGCGAAGCAATCTATGCCACAAAGGCTTCCCCAATTGGGACACTGCCCTGGGGCCGTTGCACGCAAAAAGTGTTTCATGGAAATACCATTCTCTATCTATCGGTATTCGACTGGCCAATAGATGGAAAACTGGTTGTCCCAGGACTTACCCAATCAGCGATATCAGCCCGTATTCTGGCTGATGGCATTGAATTGAAATCGATCACAACACCCACCGGGATGATCCTCCATGTCCCTGAAAAGGCGCCGGATGCTGTTGCCTCAGTGATCAGAGTCACCCTGAAAGGCATTTTAGCACAAGCAGAGGTTGGTGAAAAGAAATAGATGAAAGTGGAGCGTTGAAAATAATGTGAAAATTGGAAAATGAAGCCAGCACCAGAGCGAAGCCGAAGGGAGAAAATGAGAAAATGAGAAGATGGGATGCGTTTAATCTTGAAATTTTGTAATCCCGTCAGGGATGACCAATATTGTAGCCCGGGGTAAAGCGACGAAGGAGCGAAACCCCGGGTTAGAAATGATGAAGAATGAACCGTCCGCGAACAAATATTGAAAAATGAGAAAGGTCGGGATCGGACGGAATGAACTAATAGAAATTAGAGAGAAAATGAAAAATTGGATGATTGTCATATTGGTCGCACTAATTCAATTCAATGGATTTTCGCAAGGTAATTATCAGCGAATCAAAGTTTCCGAAAATATTGAGCTGGTCAAATTGTCTGAAAATGCCTATGTGCACGTTTCCTCTTCTGAAATATCCGGATATGGCCTTGTCCAATCAAATGGACTGATTTTCATCAACGGGAATGAGGCCTTTCTTTTTGACACTCCTGTTACCGAATCCCAGACCAGGGAACTGGTAAATTGGATCAAAGGTTCATTGAAACTGAAGATCGTCGGATTTGCTCCCAACCATTGGCACAGCGACTGCATGGGCGGATTGGCCTATCTGAAAACCCAGGGAATCGAATCGTATGCCAGCAATAAAACGATCGAGATCGCCAAAGCAAAAAACTTACCCGTCCCAGTGCATGGCTTCAAAGATTCGCTTCAACTACGGCTAGGTAATGCACAGATCATGCTTTACTATTTAGGAGCAGCCCATACCTCCGACAACATTGTGACCTGGATTCCCTCTGAACGAATTTTGTTTGCCGGCTGTATGGTGAAGAGCCTGAATTCAAAAGATCTGGGAAACACCGGAGATGCCAACCTGGTTGCCTATCCGAAAACTTTGAATAAATTGCTGAACAAATTTACTTCCGCTAAAATTGTTATTCCCGGTCACGGGGATTTTGGCGGGATGGAATTGATCAAACATACCAAAGAATTATCTACCAAATTTTATGAGAAGAAGTAAACTAACCCTGTTTGTAATTTTATTTTGTACCCTGATTGCCCAGGCGCAGAGGGATTTTGTCAGATGGAGCCTTTCGCCGGATGGTGGAATTGCCTGGACCATCAAACCCGGCGATATCCACAACGACAACATTGAAATGAGCGGAAGTCAAATTTCGGCCATTGTCACCTATGGAATCGATTCGGCTCAGGCGCCGATCCTGAAAAAACAGCTGATATTCCCGATGCTCAGGACCATTCCAAACAACACCCATGCCAGCTACTCCCGGAAATTTGACCAGGGAAGTGAACCCACTATTTTGGTGAATGGCACAGTCATCCAAGAGATCCCGGTGAGTTTTCACCACAAAGGGATGCTTACCATTTCGAGCCACACAAATACTCCGCTTTCGATTAACAAAATTATCTTCCCATCGGTCGACAAGGCCGCCTTTATCGAAATCTACAGGCTGAAAAACAATTCTACCTCAGCCCTTCCAATCGAAATTGTCCATGATGTGGCAGATCTTCACAGCAAACCGGAGGAAGGTGTTTATGGCGAATATGTGGTCAGTGTCCAATCATCCAAAAAAGGGAATTTCACGATCGAACCAAACGGAGAACTTGAATTCGCAGTGATATATTCGGCAAGAAAAGTCAACGAAGAGCCATATGCCTGGTCGGCCAACTGGGAGATGTCCAAGCGCGTTGAAATGATCAGCGGGATCCTTGGTAACCTCCGGCTCGAAACACCCAACGACACCATCAACCGCGAATTTTCATTCGCGAAAATCCGGGGCACCGAAAGCATTTATGACACCAAAGGCGGACTGATGCACGGACCTGGCGGAGGTGCCTATTACGCCGCGATCTGGGCCAACGACCAGGCCGAATACATCAACCCTTTCTTCCCTTTTCTGGGAAATATCAACGGCAACGAGTCGGCCATGAACTCTTTCCGCCATTTTGCCAGGTTTATGAATCCCGAATACAAACCTATCCCCAGTTCCATCATCGCCGAAGGGGTAAGCACCTGGCATGGGGCCAAGGACCGTGGCGACCAGGCGATGATCGCTTACGGCGCTTCACGTTTTGCCCTGGCTTACGGGGACAGGAATGCGGCCAATGAACTTTGGCCTCTGATAACATGGTGCCTCGAATACCTCGAACGGAAGAAATCGCCCGAAGGGGTCATTTTTTCCAATTCCGACGAGCTGGAAAACCGTTTCGAAAGCGGCGATTACAATCTGGCAACCAATTCGCTGGCTTATGGCGGACTCATCAGCGCAGCCCATCTGGCCATGCAGTTGGGGAAAACCAAGGAGGCAGCTTTGTATGAAAAACGTGCGGGCGAACTCCGTGGAGCGATCGAAAAATATTTTGGATGTAAAGTTCAGGGATTCGATACCTACCGCTATTACGAGGGGAATATCAAACTCAGGGCCTGGATCTGCTACCCGCTCAACATGGGAATTTTCGACCGGAAAGAGGCGACCATGAAAGCGCTATTTTCAGATTATTTGTGGAGCCGCAATGGAGTGCTAACCGAATCGGGCACCAAAACTTTTTGGGACAGATCGACCCTGCACACCTTCAAAGGTCTCTTCGCAGCAGGGGCCACCGATCAGGTAACGCCCTATTTTTGTTACTATTCTGCCAAAAGGTTGTTGGGCGAACATGTCCCCTATCCGGTAGAAGCCTGGCCGGAAGGGAACCAGCGACATTTATCGGCCGAATCCGGACTCTATTGCCGCGTGGTTACCGAAGGACTGTTTGGCATTGAACCTGTTGGCTTTCGCAGTTTTACAATGACTCCACTTCTTCCGTCCGGTTGGAATTTTATGAAACTGAACAACATTAGGGCTTTTCAATCCGATTTCAACATCGAGGTATACCGCAAAGGGAAAAATGCCCGGGTGGTGGTCATCCAGTCGGGGAAAGTGCTCTTTGATAAAATTTGGGACCAAAAATCTAAAATAACTATCATGATGAAATAGAGGAGAGTGGAAAGTGGAGAGTTGAAAGTTGAAAGTTGAAAAAATTAGTAATCATATAATTCAATAATCACAACATGAAACAGATATTCCAATCCCATTTCTCAACTTTCCACTTTCAACTCTCCACTTTCAACTTTCATCTCAATCCTCGCCATGAATAAATACACCATCTTGCTTATTTGCCTTGTTTCGATTGCTTTCCCGGCCCTGTCACAGCAAAAAACTCAGCCGCTTGAATTGTGGTACGACCGTCCGTCCAAGGTTTGGGAAGAGGCGCTTCCGCTTGGCAACGGAACCACCGGTGCGATGGTGTTCGGAGGCATCAAAAACGAACAATACTCCCTGAACGACCACACACTTTGGTCGGGAGCGCCTGTTCAGGGCAACAAATCCAAGGGACCCGAAATCTTGTCCAAAGTGAGGGAGGCCATTTTCAACGGTGATTACGGACAGGCAGCAATCCTTTGGAAGGGTATGCATGGTCCCTATTCGGCTCGCTATCTCCCATTGGGCGACCTGTTCCTGAAATTCAATTTCGCGGATACGCTGGTCCAAAATTACAGGAGGGTTCTCGATTTGCACAAGGCGCTCTCCACCGTAGTTTTTACAAAAAATCAGGTAACCTACAAGCGCGAATCGTTCGTTAGTTTTCCTGATAAGGTCATGGTAATCAGACTATCCGCTTCTGCCGGAAAAAGCATCTCCTTCGACGCTATGCTCTCCTCCAAACTTCATTACCAGGTCAGGGTTGCATCTCCTGGTTACCTGATTCTGACTGGCAAGGCACCCAAATATGTAGCCCACCGAAACGACGAACCGCAGCAAATTGTCTACGATGAACCTGGCGGCGAGGGAATGAACTTTGAGATACACTTGAAACTGATCACAAAAGGCGGAGAACTGACCTCCGGCACCAATTCTGTTGGGGTTAAAAGTGCGGACGAGGTAATGATACTGATGACCGAAGCCACCGGTTTCAACGGTTTCGACAAATCTCCCGGAAAAGAGGGGAAAGATCCCGCAGCCATCGCTTCAAGACAAATAGCTAAAGTTTCTGCTTCTACTTACCAGGATTTGCTTGGCAAACATTTGACGGATTACCAAAAACTGTTTGAAAGGGTTGACCTCAGCCTGGGGAAACAAAAAATGAACCTCCCGACCGACGATAGGCTGCTTGCCGTCAACAAAGGTCAGGCCGACAATGGATTGGTGGCGCTCTATTTTCAGTATGGTCGTTACCTGATGATCTCCTCCTCCAGGCCCGGCACGCCACCAACCAACCTGCAGGGGATCTGGAACCAGTTCGTTCAGCCTCCATGGGGATGCAACTATACCACCAACATCAACACCGAGATGAACTACTGGCCTGCCGAGGAGACCAACCTCTCCGAGTGCCACCAGCCGCTCTTCGATTTTATGAAAGGGCTGGCAGTGAACGGAGCTCAAACGGCCAAAATCAACTATGGCATTCAATCCGGTTGGTGTGTGCACCACAATTCGGATATCTGGGCCAAAACTGCCCCTGCGGGCGGCGAGGATTGGGATCCCAGGGGTTCGCCGCGCTGGTCGGCCTGGCCCATGGGAGGCGCCTGGTTCTGCCGGCATCTCTGGGAACATTACCAATATACCGGCGACAAAATTTTCCTGGAAAAACAGGCATGGCCGCTCATGAAAGGGGCTGCTGAGTTCTGTCTGGCCTGGCTTGTTGAGGATAAAAACGGACTCCTCGTGACCAATCCCGGCTCTTCCCCAGAGAACACCTTTAAAGTGGAGGGAAAGGATTATGAAATCTCGATGGCATCCACAATGGATATGTCGATCATTCGCGAGCTCTTTTCCAACTGTCTGCATGCATCAAAGGAACTGAATGCCGACAAGGAGTTTGCCGCTAAAATCGAAAAGGCAATCCCGCGTCTCTATCCTTTCCATATTGGCCAATATGGTCAAATCCAGGAGTGGTTCAAAGACTGGGACGATCCGAAAGATACCCACCGGCATATTTCGCATCTGTTTAGCTTGTATCCCGGAAACCAGATCACCACTGAATTTACGCCCGAATTGGCAAAGGCTGCCAAGCAAACCTTGGTTCACCGCGGGGATGTCAGCACAGGTTGGTCGATGGCATGGAAAATCAACTGGTGGGCGCGACTGAAAGATGGCGACCACGCGCTTAAAATCCTGAAGGATGGCCTGAGATACCTTGGTCCAAAAAGCGAAGCAAAGGGTGGCGGCGGCACCTACCCCAACCTTTTTTGCGCCCACGCACCTTTCCAGATAGATGGCAATTTTGGAGGTACGGCCGGTATTGCGGAGATGCTGGTACAGAGTCATGAGGGGTTTATCCACCTGCTCCCTGCCCTGCCCGCAGAATGGCCAACAGGCGAAATCAAAGGTTTGGTAACCCGAGGAGGTTATGTTGTTGACTTGAAATGGCAAAACGGAAAACTGACCGAAGCGACAATTGTTTCCAATGTGGGCGGCAACTGCCGGATCAAAGTAGCCGGAAGTGCAACCTGCCGCGAAGCAAAATTACAAGCCGCTTCCCGTAAAAACAGTAATCCTCTTCTGCAGCAACCCGATCGTGTTACTTTTGAAAATAGCAGCAAAACCACACCGCTCAATCTGTTACTTCCCATCGGAAAACTTTATGAATGGACAACAACAATCGGCAAAACATACCATTTGACTTTCAATTAATTAACATGAATGCCCTCCATACAAAAAAACAACATGCGATTGACAATAAATAGAATCCTTCTGATTCTTCTCTTTTTGGCTTCAACATCTGTCAAAGCTCAAAATCCTGTTTGGAATGAAGTCGCACCTGGCGTCTGGAAAACCATCGTCGGAGTTCCGGACAAGTTTGACTTGCTCAACGCAGCAGGTGCTCAACCCAACATGGAGGCGCTTACGAAACTTGGCAAAGCCGGCCTTCCGCTGGCTGAAAATGGTATCGTAGCCGATGTTTCTGAAGGGAGAACCTTTTTGCGCTTTCCGCTGGTGAAAGGGGAACAACTTTATGGATTTGGACTGAATTTTAAGACCGTTCAGCAGCGGGGGAAAATCCTACAACTGCATGTCGACCATTATGGCGGGACAGACAATGGCCGGACCCATGCACCTGTGCCGTTCTATGTCTCGGACCGGGGATATGGTGTCTTTGTCAACAGCGCACGGTACATAACCGTTTATGCTGGCACAGCAGTCAGGAGGGATAGCCCTGAAGCCCCGACGCCCCGCGACAGGAACACTGACAAAAAATGGAGTTCCCAACCCTATTCCGATGCGGTTGAGATGGTTGTTCCGACTACCGGAACAGAAATTTACCTTTTTGCCGGTCCAACCCCGCTTGATGCCGTGAGGCGTTTCAACCTTTTCAACGGAGGTGGTTGCCTTCCTCCCCGCTGGGGACTCGGTTTCACGCAAAGGGTCAAGTCGCTCTTTACCGCCGACCAGGTAATCGAAGAGGCCAGGGCTTTTGCCGAAAAGGGATATCCGCTCGATTTTATCGGACTGGAACCCGGTTGGCAGAGCAAATCCTATCCATGCACTTTTGAATGGGACAAAACGCGCTTCCCCGATCCCTCCGGTTTCGTGAAAACCATGAAAGGGATGGGGATCCGGCTTAACCTTTGGACGAATCCCTATGTCTCGCCTGAATCACCGATTTATCAGCAAATAAAGCCCCTGACCGGCTCCCATACAGTTTGGGGCGGAGCTGTTGCCGATCTTACAATGCCTGAAGCGCAAAAAATTATGGTCGGTCAAATGGCAAAAGACCAGGTAAGTATTGGTATAAGTGGTTACAAAATTGATGAGTGCGACGGATACGACCGATGGCTCTGGCCAGATGTAGCAAAATTCCCTTCCGGCAACAGCGCCGAGCAGCTACGCCAAACTTACGGTGTGTTGTTGCAAAAGATGACTACTGACCTCTACCGGCAGCAGAATTGCCGCACTTACGGCTTAGTAAGAGCATCCAATGCAGGAAGTTCATCTTTCCCCTATGTCATTTACAACGATTATTACAGCCACGAGGATTTTATAACGGCCCTGATCAATAGTAGTTTTGCAGGGGTTCTTTGGACGCCCGAGGTGCGTGGGTCGAAAACCGGCGAAGAGTGGGTACGCCGCATGCAAACGGTCTGCTTTTCGCCCATGGCAATGATCAATGCCTGGTCGGATGGCACCAAACCCTGGTCATTTCCTGAAGTTGAGAAAGAGGTGAAAGCGATCGCCCTGCTTCGGATGCAGCTGATGCCCTATTTTTACTCAGAATTTGCCAAATACCATTTTGAAGGAACTCCTCCTTTCCGGGCAATGAACCTGGAACCGGGTTTTGGCAGCAAACAATCGGCCGAGCTCAAAAACGCCAACCTGATTGAGAACCCTTACCTTGAGGCTGTCAGCAAAGAGGTCAAAGACCAGTACATGGCAGGCGAATACCTGCTTGTCGCCCCGCTGTTCAAAGGGCAGAATGAACGATCAGTAATCCTTCCAAAGGGAAAATGGTTCGACTTTTACACAGGTAAACTGGCAGGTGATGGCGAAGTAATCAAGGTTGCTGCCGGTTTGGACAACATTCCGGTATTCGTCAGGGATGGCGGAATTGTGCCGATGATGCCGGCAATGATGCATGCCCCTGCTGCAGGCCAGAAGGTAGACCTTGAGATCAGGTATTACGGCTCCATGGCAGGCAGCTACCTGCTTTACGATGACGATGGTGAAACCTTTGATTATGAAAAGGGAGCCTTTTCGTGGCGAAAAATCACCGTCTCGCTCGATAAAAAGGGGAAAATGCAGGGAGTCATCTCAAAGGCAGAAAAGGGCAAACCGGACAATATTGGTACAATAACCTGGAAAATTATGACGGAATAATGAGTAATATATTTTCTTGGTGAAACCTTGGTGCCTTTGTGCCTTCTATGTTGAAAAACAAATTTTAGAGCTAAAATCTTTCAATTTTGCCCTTTTCTTTTTCGTAAACCCTTTTTTAGTTCAAAACAAGGATTTGTCAAGGCCGTAGCGAAGCGGAGTTCATATAGC
>Ga0265297_10012736_pt1 | contig 10036 bp, 5 predicted proteins | sample Munlanlwell13791_FD_192502 | JGI IMG/M metagenome (GOLD analysis project Ga0265297, IMG submission 192502) | Leachate microbial communities from a municipal landfill in Southern Ontario, Canada - Leachate well 137-91 | ecosystem: Engineered > Solid waste > Landfill > Unclassified | place...
TGGCGCGGGTGACGCTCGTCCCCGGCGACGGAGGCCTGCTCCGGCCGGCCAAGAACCAGTGCCGCGTAACGTCCTATCAGGGCATCCGGAATGGACATGATTTTGCCGAACATTTCCCGCGGGCTCTCGGTGATGCCCACGTAATTGCCCAGGCTCTTGCTCATCTTGCGGACGCCATCCAGGCCTTCCAGCAGGGGCAGCGTCAGCACCACCTGCTGTTCCTTGCCAAAGGCCTTTTGCAGGTCGCGGCCGACAAGCAGGTTAAACAGCTGGTCGGTGCCGCCGATCTCAACATCCGCATCCACCCGGACGGAATCATAGCCCTGAATTACGGGATAGAGAAATTCCACCACTGAAATCGGCTGGTTATCCTTGAAGCGCTTCTGAAAATCGTCGCGGGAGAGCATCTGGGCCACGGTCACATGCGCCGTCAGCCGCAGGACATCCGGAAAGGCCAGAGGAGCGCACCACTCGGAATTGAACCGCACCTCGGTGCGCGCGCGATCAAGAACTTTGAACACCTGGTCCTGATAGGTTTGGGCGTTAAAGGCAACCTGCTCGCGTGACAGCGGCTTGCGGGTTTCCGAACGCCCGGAAGGGTCCCCGATCATTCCGGTAAAATCGCCGATAATGAACACCACCGTGTGGCCCAGGTCCTGAAATTCGCGCAGTTTATTGAGCCCCACGACGTGGCCCAGGTGGATATCCGGGGCGGAGGGATCGGCCCCGTATTTCACGCGCAGAGGGCGTTTGGCGGCGGCAGACGCTTCAAGTTTGCGGCGCAGTTCCGCGCGGGAAACCAGGTCCACGCTGCGGGCCGTGAGAATGTCGAGTTGCCGATCAATCGGAATATTCATGATCAAAAACCGTCCGCAGGTCAAAACAACAAAGACGCCCCGGCCGGCGCCGGGACGTCTTTGATTGCCCGCCACAACGGACAAATCCGCCTCGGCGGACGTTATTTTTTCTCGTTCTTTTCGTCGTCCTTAGCATTCTTCTTGTCGCCGGGCCGCCATTCCTGAACCTGGCCATTGGCCTGGCTGACCCCAAAGGCTTCATCGAAGGCGCCGGCCAGATCCACCAGGTCTTCACCCGGCTTGAGCCCGGTCAGCATATCCTCCTGCACCACGAATTCCTCATCCGGCATGGTAGCCGCCTTGATGCTCAGGCCGATGCGTCGCTCGACGGGGTCAATCTTCACCACGCGGGCGGTCACTTCCTGGCCGACCTTGAGAGCGTCGCGCACTTTCTCCAGGTGCTGGTCGCCGATCTGGGAAATATGCACCAGGCCGTCAATCCCTTCCTCCAGGCCGATGAATGCTCCGAAGGACGCCAGCTTTGAGACCTTGCCGGTGACCTTCTGGCCGACCTTATAGCGTTCCGCGATTGAGGACCAGGGATCGCTTTGCGCCTGTTTCAGGCCCAGGCTGATGCGCTGGTTGCTGGGATCTACTTCCAGGACCACCACGTCCACGGTGTCGGCCTTCTTCAGAATTTCCGACGGATGATTGACCTTGCGCGTCCAGGACATGTCGGACACATGGATCATGCCGTCAATGCCTTCCTGAAGTTCCACGAAGGCGCCATAGGAGGTAAAGTTACGCACAATGCCCTTGACCCGCGAACCGACCGGGTATTTATCGCGCACCGTGTCCCACGGATTGGCCGTGGTCTGGCGGATGCCAAGCGAGATTTTCTGGTCGGCCCGGTTGATGTTGAGCACCACGGCATCCACTTCGTCGCTGATGGCGAGCACGTCGGATGCGCGGCCCACGCGCTGAATCCAGGAAATTTCGGAAACATGCACCAGGCCTTCCACGCCTTCCTCGATCTCGACAAACGCGCCGTAGGGCACCAGGTTGACCACCCGGCCGTGCACGCGGCTGCCCACGGGGAATTTCGACTCGATATTGTCCCACGGATTCGGCGTTTTCTGCTTAAGACCGAGTGAAACGCGCTCTTTCTCGAAGTCAATACCCAGGATCACAACCTCGGTTGTTTCCCCGACTTTAAGAATTTTCGAGGGATGACTGACGCGGCCCCAGCTCATATCCGTGATATGCAGCAGGCCGTCCAGTCCGCCCAAATCGATAAAGGCGCCGAAATCGGTGATGTTTTTGACCAGGCCGGAGCGCAGCTGGCCGATCTTGATGTCGGCCAGCAGGCTTTTGCGCTTGTCGCGGCGGCGCTGTTCAATCAAGTCGCGGCGCGACAGCACGATGTTGCGGCGTTCGCGGTCAATTTTCATGACCTTGAATTCGAACCGCTTGCCAAGGTAATCATCCAAGTTGCGCACCGGGACGACGTCAAGCTGGGAGCCGGGCAGGAAGCCCTTGACCCCGCTGACGTCCACGATCAGGCCGCCCTTTACGCGGCTCTTGATTTCGCCTTCCAGCACGCTGCCTTCCTCGCTGGAGGAGAGCACGTTATCCCACATGCGCTGCTGCTCGGCCTTGGTTTTGCTCAGGATGATCTTGCCGTCATCGTCCTCGATCTGTTCCAGAACGACTTCGACGGGATCGCCGGGCTTCAACGTCGCCAGGTCGCGGAATTCTTCGCCGGCAATGAGTCCCTCGGACTTGTAGCCGATATCCACCAGCACTTCATTGTTGCGGACTTCCACCACTTTGCCGGGAACGATCGAGCCTTCCTTGAAGTTTATCAGCGTATCCTCATACATTTTGGCCATGGCCGCCTGTTTATCGTCGCCGAACTGGCTAAGGTCAAAATCCTTGTGAGTTTTACGCTTCATTTCTTTTTCCATAGTAACGGTTTACGAACTTTACGGGCGTTTGGTTGTCCTGATGCCGGCCTGGAAACAGCCCTCTCATTTCCGCCGGATTTCGCCGGGACGCTAAACCCCGGCGAACTGAAAACTTCTTGTATATCAATAAGTTCCTGCAATTGACAAGCATTTTTTTAAAAACGCGCGGGGGCGCGAACTACAGGGCAGCGTTCGTTTTATGGATCCCACCGCCCCGGGGCTAAGAACGGCGGACACGGGAAAAAACGCGGGATTCAGGCCGGCGCGTGCTCGATCCATTCGTACAATTCCCGAACGGTGCGCTCGAACACCGGCCAGCTGTATTGCTCTTCGGCCAGGATTCCGGCGCATCTGGCCAATTCCCGGCCCTGCTCAGGGTGTTCGATCAGCCAGCGCATGCCGGCGGCAAAAATCTCAGGCATCGGCGGCACCAGCATGGCCACGTCGGACGAAAGCACTTGCGTGTGCGTGGGCAGGGCCGTAGCCAGGATCGGCTTGCCGGACTGCAAATACGAATAAATTTTCATGGGCGTATTGTCGCCCCGGATGCGCGGGGACACGAGCACATCGGCCAGCGCAAACAGTTCCGCCATCCGGCTGACGGGCCACGGTCCCAGGAAACGCGCATTTTCGCCAAGACCCGCTTTGGCGGCTTTTTCCCGGTAGCGCCTGATATCAGACTCTTTGCCGCCGGCGATTACGAGCGTTGCCCGGACGCCGCTTTTCAGCAGGAGCTCAAAACTATTGAGCAGGAGATCCACCCCCTGGTAACGCTCCAGGTTGCCGACATAAAGGAAGCAGGGATGCGGGAGCGCGGACAAGGCCGGGGGGAGATCCCCTCCCCCGACGGCCGGGGTTGCCCGCGCCAGGAGCGAAACATCCCGCAACAGGCAAAGCTTGCGCGGCGCGTAAGGCCGGGCAATGCCCGCCAGCGCATCGCAGACCGGGACAACCGCCAGCGCGTGGCGGATCGCACAGCCTTCGAACCATTTCAGAAGCGGTGCCAACGGCATCAGGATCCGGAACTTTTCGGTCATTTGCCGGGGCAGGGATGAATCCATGTCAAACACATAGGGCGTGCGCAAACAGAGGCGGATCAGCATGGCCATGAAGACGGATTCTTCCACCGCGTGGACCACATGGTAAGACCCAAGGGCGGCCAGGCGCAGGGCCTTGGCCAGCACAAACACATCGCAAACCAGTTTTTTGAATGAAAAGCCCGGCCGAATGCCGCGCATGCCCGGCAGGCGGGGAATGCGGTGCAGGGTGACGCCGGGATAGACCCGGTCGGCGCCTTCGTGGAACGTAACCACGTCCACATGGTCGCCGCGCCGCGCCAGCGCCGTGAGCAGGAGGTCCACGGCGATGGGCGTGCCACGTTCCTGGTAGAACGGATGCGGGGCAATGAGGAGGATTTTCATGGGTTGGTTCGGGTTAATTTAACGTATAGGAATTTTAATTTTGGTAGGAGGGGCGCTACGCGCCGCGACCGTCGCCGCACCCCGCCATGGGCGGGGCAAGCATAGTGTTTACCACGTGTTTCGCGTGGCGCCTCCCACAGGAAACAGTTACCGAAGGCCTAATGCATGCATCAGGTCCGTGATCTGTGGGCGATTCACTTCCTCAATTCCGTTCATGGGTGCCCATCCATTTCCGGAGCCGGCCGTAGCTGAGCAGCTGGTCGGTCAGGAAGGTGGCCATGTACTGCAGGGGCACGCCGCCGACGGTTTTGCGCCGCAGGCGATCGCACTTGCGGCAAAGGGTCAGCGCCTCGATATCCGCGGCAAACTGCCGGCGCAGCTGCCGGTAAGCCGGGCCGTTCCAGATTTCCGCCAGCGGCGTTTCCCGGGCATTGCCGAGCTTCAGCGCAGCGTAAAAATCCTGCGGGCAGGGCGTGACCGTGCCATCGGCGCAAATAACCATGGCATACCAGGGGAAGGTGCACACGGTACACGCGCACTTCCCGGCGGCCTCGGGGGCGTTCGGTTCGGCCCAGGTATATTCCTCTTTCTCGATGATTTCGTTCGCGCCGGCATCCAGAAACTGCCGGCGCAGGGCGCGCACCGCGCCGGGATCACCCCCGGCAGCCCGGCTCCGAAAATTGATTTTCTCGATGACCACATACGGTTTTTTCAGGCCCAGCTCGCGGCGGAGCGCGACGAGGCGCAGGATGTTATCCCGCGTGTGCTCGAAGACGGCGCCCACGCGTGCCCGCTCGTAGGTTTCTTTTGTGAATCCGTCGAATGAAAATGAAACCAGGTCGGGGCCGGCTTCCAGCAGCCGGCGCGCCCTGGCCTCGTCCAGCAGGGTGCCGTTGGTATGAAAGCGGACGTTGAGCCCGGCGGCCTTGGCGTAGCGGATCATGTCAAAAAGCGCCGGGTTCATCAACGGCTCGCCGCGGTGATGCAGGTTGATGTCAATGGCAAAATGGCGGGCCTGGTCAATGATTTTTTGAAACAGCTCCAGCCGCATCAGGCCTTTCAGGTTGGCGGCCACGTCCTTATTGGGGCACATGACGCACCGCAGGTTGCAGCAGCTGGCTGTTTCGATCCACAGGCGCAGCGGCAGGTGCCGGAGCACCGCCTGCCGGCGCCGGTAGGCCAGGTAAATCCGGCCCATGCGGCCCAGTTTAAAAATCGGTTGCATACGGATACAATAAAGAAAAGCAAAGGGAAGTTAAACAGCAAAATTGCGCGCGCTGTTTGCTTTACATATGCAGCCGGACTTGCATAATCTGGACAGGCGGGCGGAACGCGCATGGAATCTTCGCCATGCGGCCTTGTTAAAAGCGAGTCCCTGACTATGCAACCTGAAACCGGACAACCGGGCCAACTGTATCGTTGGGCCCTGCTCCTCGTCTGCCTGACGGCTTTTTTCATGCGCTTCCAGGGCATCAACTGGCCCGCCTTCCATCCCGACGAACATCCCATCGGCGAGTGGGTGAACAAGGCCGCGCAAGGCGTGCCCCAGAAAGACAAAGTCTACGCGCAAGGCTTTTTTCAACTGGTCAAGCCGGCCATCTGGATCAGCCGGGGATTCGATTACGTTTCAAACGCCTTTGCGTTTCAGCGGGGCCTGAAAGATCGCGTGCACCGTACCGGGGATAACAACATCATGGTGGCGCGGTGGTTCAATGTCTGGGCAGGCACGCTGGTCTGCCTGGCGGGCTACCTCCTGGTCCGGCGCATCACCCGCTCGCCCTGGGCGGGCGTTTTCGGCGCGGCCTTGCTGGGGCTGGCCCGGTATCCGGTTGAACACAGCCACTACGGCGAAACCGATATCGCCATGCTGTTGACCCTCACGGCGACACTGTGGCTGATATCCGTCACGGCGGCAACCCGTCGGAAACTTGTCTTCGTGCTGGCGGCCATGGCCGGCGGGTTTGCCGCCGGCACCAAGTTCACGCTCTTTTTGCTTCTGCCGGTGATCCTGGCGCTGAGCATAACCTTCGATCCGCGGTCGCTGTCACGGAGGGCGTGTATCCGCACCGGCGGCCTGGTCCTCGCCGGATTGGTTTGCTTCCTGCTGGGATTTTTGCTGGCCATGCCCGAGGCCGCGGATACAGGCTGGTTTTTCAATGGTCTGGCGTATGAGAAAGCGCGGGTGTTCGGCGAAACCGCGTTTGACCTGGGTCCGCTCCGGGGTGATCCGCGCAGCAGGTATATGCTGCATGCCCGGGAATTCCTGAAGTATCTGAACACGCTGGGATGGGGTTGGCTGGCGCTGACGGCAGTTGGTTTGCCCTGCCTGGCACTGCGCGAATTTCGCCGGTTCTGGACAGTCACCCTGCTGTTTCCCGTCCTTTTCCTGATCTACTGGATCTACCAGGCGCCGTGGGTACGGAGCCAGGAGTTCATGGTGTTTCTGCCCGGCTTCGCCGTGCTGGCGGCCCTGCCGCTTGTCGTGTTCTGGCGCTCCGGCCCGGGCTTCCGGCGCCCGGCCATCCTGGCCCTGGCGGCAGTTGCCCTGCTCGCCAATGGGATCAACGGCTGGCGGACGGCCGCGCTCTTCGGCTGGACCGATACGCGCCTCCTGGCCAGGCAATGGTTACAGTCTGCCATGCCGGCGCAGCGTAAGGTGGCCACCGAAAATTATGCCGACCACGCCTGGGCGGATACCGGCAAGCTTCCCGTGTGCATCAATAAAATTGAAAAAACCGGTTTGGCTTTTTTGTTGGCACAGGACACGGATTACCTTTTGCGCGCGGCCAACATTTCCGGGCGCGGGTTGCGGAACCCGTTGACGGACGCCCTTTATCCGGCCCCGCAGGAATTGTTCGATGAATTTATCCGGAACAGCGAACGGCTCCGCGTTTGGGCGCCCTTGCCGCCGCAGGGCCTGGCCACGTTTGTGTCGCCCGTCATCGAACTTTACGGTTTGAAGCGCTTTTCCCATGAACACAAAATCAACCTGGAACTTCCCCGGCCGCTTTGGCTGAACAATTATTATAATGCTGAAAAAGGACGCCAGACCTTTTTCCCCATGGGCCACAAACTGGGCGCGGCCACCGGAATCCTGATTGATTGTCTGCCGCGCACCATCGCCGTTGGCGGGCCGGAGACGCCGCAGGGTCCTATTTACCTGATTTTAAACACGGCCGAGCGGGCGGCCACCGTCATTATCCGGGGATTCGGGCAGACGCGGCGCGCGGGATTGAGCCCCTACGACGCGGCCATTGTGCCCCTGGAACGTTCCGCCTGGCGTCCGCGCCCGGGCCAATTCGAGGAAATTACACTCCGCGCGGAGCGCGTCAAAGACGTTGTTTACATTCCCTGCTTTGCCCGGGTGGCATTCAGCCCGTCGGAAGCGGCGCGCATCTGCCTGGACCTGGATGCCGAAGAGGCCGTCTGGAAAACATTCTCCGAACGTGATCTGGCGCGCACGTGCGACCCGGCCACGGCTTACCTCCTGGCCGTGCGCAGCGCGCGCTGGGCCTGGGCGGAGCAGATGGAAGCGGCGGCGGGCCGCGTCGAGGAGGCACTGGCAGCAATGGCGCGCGCCGACCCGGCCACGGTGCGCATCAACGGCAACAGCGGGTATTATTACAACGAGTTTGCCCGTATCCGGATGGACGAGGCGCCGCGCAGTATTGTCAGCCTGCACGAGGCGTGCGATGCCCGGCTGATTGTCAGGGAACTTACGACCATAGATTGCCTGGATATGACCGCGCCGGTTCAGTCGTCCACGGCCGCGCCGCCGTTCTACGAAGCCACCCTGCAGTTGCCCGTGCGCCTGGCCCGGGGGCGCTATACGTTCCGCGGCGAAGTTATGAAAACTTTGGATGGTTCCACCAACGGGGCATCAGATGCCGCCTTTGAATTCTATTTTGGCCGGCCGGAACAGCGTATCGCGCGCCACGTGTCCGGCCAGCCGGATACGTGGATGCCCTTGGAGTTCGACTTCCAGGTGGCCCGGGAGACCCAGCCCCGGTTTATCGTGCGCACCCGCACACCGGCGCAATTCAATTTCCGCAATACGGAAATCCGCTGGAGCCTGTCATCCGTGCTGGCCTCTGTGAGGAGTGATTTGGTTGTGGCGCGGGCGGCGCAGGCGATAGCCGGCGGGAAATACGCCGACGCCCGGCGGCGCCTGGCCGGGCTCGACCCGGGAACATCACGCTGGAACGAGCTGGAGATCCGGCAGTTGAATCTGGCGGCGGCACACGGGCCGGGCAGCCAGGAAACCGCCCTGCAGGCGGCCCGGCAGCTGCTCGAACTGGCGAGCGGGGATTACGCAAGCCTGCAGGCGTTGGCCGGAACTGATCTGGCGTTACAGGCCATGGCAAGCGAACTGGCCGCCAATTTGAAAACGCCCGTTGAGTTTGGCGCCCACATGAACCTGGTGGGCTTCAGCATGAACCCCGACGGATCAAAGGTACGCTGCGTCTGGGAGGCCGGGAAAAATGAAACGCCGCCCATGGCGGCAAGCTTCTGGGTCCGGCGGCACGGCGAATGGCGCAAGAAACAGGTGCAATTCTTGAGCGACCGGCAATGGCTGGCAAAGGGCGAGCGCATAACCGTGGAGGTTAAACTGAGCGATGCATTTGCCGGTTATACGCCGGAAACCATTGCGCTGGGGCTCGAAACCGCCGTGCAGTGGCATCCGGACGCCATGCCCTTGGTTGGAAGACGGGCATCGGTTGTGTCGTTTGCCGATTTGTTACGGCGCTGAACGCCGGATTTTCACGTATTCCGTTCCAGCCACGCCATGATCGCACGGGCTTCCGTTTCGCTCTTCACGTTGGGGCAATAAACTACGCCGTTCGGCTTCAGTTCCTTGTGCAGGATACGGATTTCGTCGAAGGTGACATCGTAAATCTGGAGGCCTTTGCCCGCCGCCTGGCATTTCTTGAGGACATCGAGCCACGTGTGCATGGGCGGCTGACCGGCACCGGGCACCCACTGGATGGCATCAATTCTTTTAATCGCCAGGATATCGTCAAGGTGGGGCAGCGCCCCGGGCCCGTCGAAATGCAGCACGCAATGATCCAGGAACGAGGCTTCCTCTTCCAGCGCCGGCAGAATGTAACGCCGGCTGATTTCCGGGCTGACCATGCAGATAAAGTCACATTGGATGGTAGCGAAACGCCCCTCGCACCAGAAGGGAATCCAGCCGATTGTGCCGGTCGTGCGGCTCATGCCGGCGGCCTTGTAGATCGCTTCATACACGGGGCGGAACGCGCGGCGGACATCCTGCATGGCCTGTGCGATCAGTTCCGGACAATCGTAAAAATCCATGCATAGGTTGGCCGGGCCGCGCAAGGCGCTCAATGTGTCCGCATTGGAGTGCAGGTCGATCATGCCGACCAGGAACCGCCCGCGCGCGTGCTCGGCCAGGCGCCGGCAGTATTCCAGGATAACACACCAGGCGGCATTGGTTTTATCCAGCTTGAGCGGCAGGGCCGCGCGCCAGTCGGTAATCCGGGGTTCGACCCAGTTCGTCTGCCGGGAATCGGGCGAGAATTTCAATTCCGCGCCGAAGAAGGCGGCAAACTGGTCGGGGCCCAGGTCGGGGCAAAAAAACGGGATGGACTCGCCAAGAAAAAGCGCGGCATCCAGCCAGGCGTCAATCTGGGCGAATTGCGCGTCCCACAGGCCGTGCGTCGCGTTCCAGTACCGGTCTTTGATTTCAATCGCGGGCCGGCTCGGCCTGGGCGCTTGAACCACAACCAACGGGCGCTTGAGGCACTCCCCGGCCCAGTAATGGTTCCAGGCGTTGCGGGCTTCCTCAAAATCCGGTTTATATTGCAGTTGCATGGAATGATCTGGGGGG
>Ga0265297_10012737_pt1 | contig 10035 bp, 9 predicted proteins | sample Munlanlwell13791_FD_192502 | JGI IMG/M metagenome (GOLD analysis project Ga0265297, IMG submission 192502) | Leachate microbial communities from a municipal landfill in Southern Ontario, Canada - Leachate well 137-91 | ecosystem: Engineered > Solid waste > Landfill > Unclassified | place...
CGCCTCCGAAATAATCACTTTCAGTCAATACAGAAAGCGCCTGGACTCCGGCCTCCTGATACGCCTTTACGATCTCGCCAAGATTAAAATCCTGGCGGATAACCCCCAGCGAAGGAGATTGTTTTTTTATCTCGGCAATAAGCGAGATAGTGCGCGGTTTACTGATAGCCCCGATAAAAGGCCTTGTCGCAGGTAAGGCCTGGCACTTCGCCTTTAGATCTTCTTCGGGAAGATTCTGCTTTGCCAAAATGATCTTTTCTTTCTTTTTAAGGATGATCTCTTTTAAGGTATCTGTTTTTTTCATGAATTTTTTAGCGAATAATCTTTAAGCAGTTCTAACTTCTCTAAGGCCCTGCCTGAATCTATGGAATCAGAAGCAAGCTTGAGCCCTTCCTTAATATTTTTTACCCTATCTGCGGCATAAAGCGCTGCCGCGGCATTTAATACGACTATATCCCTGCCTGGCCCGGGCTTACCTTTTAATATATCCATCATGATCCGGCTATTATCCAGAGGGGTAGAGCCTTTTAAATCTTCTAATTTTGCTTTTTTAAAACCGAAGTCCTGCGGATCTATCTCGTAATTACTTATTTTACCTTTATGCAATTCGGAAATTGCAGTCGGGCCGGTTGTGGTTATCTCATCCAACCCATCCCGTCCACAGACTACCAAGGCATGGACGCTTGCTAAATTAAATAATACCTGCGCCAAGATCTCTGTCCAACGCGCATCATAAACACCGACTAACTGATGTGTTGCGCCCGCAGGATTACTCAATGGGCCCAAAATATTAAAGATCGTCTTTACCCCCATCTCTTTTCTTGCCGGCATAGCGTATTTCATTGCCGGATGCAGGTTCTGGGCGAATAAAAAAGCGATCCCCACTTCATCAAGGCAAGCGCCTAATTTTTCAGCAGCTAAATTAATATTGATACCTAATGCCTCTAATGTATCCGCGCTGCCGCAGGAACTGGATACAGAACGGTTCCCGTGTTTTGCTACTGCTATTCCGCAACCGCTGGCTACAAAGGCAACGACAGTCGAGATATTGAATGTCCCTTTCTTATCTCCGCCTGTGCCGCAGGTATCCAGGATTATTTTGTTTTTCGTATCTATTTTAGTCACATACCTGCGCATCACCGTAACCGCAGCAGTTAATTCCTCTATGCTCTCGCCTTTTTTATCCAGCGCAGTCAAAAAAGAAACGATCTCCGGCGTAGCTGCCTTACCCGTCATGATCTCCTGTAAAACATCATACATCTGGCTTTTGCTCAAATCATTACCTGCAGATATAGTTTTTATGGCTTCTTCTATCATAACTTTAAAAAATTCGCTAAGATATCTTTACCGGATTTGGTCAATATGGATTCGGGATGAAATTGCACTCCCCATAAGGCGCATTCTTTATGTTTTAAACCCATGATCTCTTTCTCTTTAGTCCAGGCAGTTATCTCCAAGCACCCAGGCAGGCTCTTTCTCTCCACGATCAAAGAATGGTAACGCGTAGCCTCGAAAGGATCCGGTATGCCGGAAAATATCCCCTTTTTATTATGATAGATCCGGGAAGTTTTACCGTGCATAAGTTTCTTTGCCGAAACAATGCGGCCGCCATAAACATATCCGATACACTGATGCCCGAGACAGACCCCTAACACAGGGATCTTTCCGGCAAATGTTTTTATCGCCTCGCAGGAGATACCCGCATCTTCCGGACGGCCCGGCCCCGGAGAGATAATGATTTTTTCGGGCTTTAATTTCCTGATCTTATCTATGGTTATTTTATCGTTCCTGAAAACCTTTATCTCCTGGCCTAAGGCGCCTAAGTACTGCACGAGGTTATAAGTAAAAGAATCATAATTATCGATCATCAAAATCATTCTTTTTCCCTCCAGATCCTTGCGCCCAGATTCCTCAGCTTCTCTTCTATATTTTCATAACCGCGTTCCAAATGATAAATCCTGGAGATCGCTGTCTTGCCGCGGGCAGCTAATCCTGCCAACACCAAGCCCGCGGAAGCGCGTAAGTCCGAGGCCATTACCGGCGCACCGGACAATTCTTTTACTCCCTCAACGATCGCATGCGGCCCTTCCCTTTGAATACGCGCGCCCATACGATCGAGCTCTGACACATGCATAAACCTATCAGGATAAATTTTTTCGGTAATTACGCTGATCCCGAGAGTAACACTCATCAGGCTCATCATCTGCGCCTGCATATCCGTGGGAAAACCAGGATAAGGAAGTGTCGTGATATTCACCGGCCTCAATCTTCCTTTAGAGCGCAGCCTTAAAGAACTGTCTGTCTTTATTACCTTAGCGCCTGCCTCTTCTAATTTATCGATCACCGCGCCCTGGTGCGCAGCAAAAACATTTTTAATAAGTATATCTCCATGCGTGATCAAAGAAGCGATCATCAAAGTGCCTGCTTCGATCCTATCGGGGATTATCCCATGCTCTGCCCCATGCAAATGTTTAACACCTTCTATTTCTATGATGGGAGTCCCGTGCCCTTTGATCTTTGCTCCCATTTTAATCAGGAAATCCGCCAGGTTGGTTACTTCCGGCTCGCAGGCTGCTGATTCTATTACGGTCTTACCTTTGGCTAAAACCGCGGCCATCATTACATTATCCGTAGCTAAAACCGACGAGCCATAGGCTCCGCCTAAATACATATGGGCCCCTTTAAGGTTGGTTGCCTTAGCTACTACATAGCCGCCTTCGATACTGATATCCGTGCCTAATGCCTTCAAACCTTTTATATGTAAATCTACCGGCCGCACGCCGATGACACAGCCACCCGGTAAAGATACTTTTGCTTTTTTTAATTTGCCCAATAGCGGCCCTAAAACACAGAAAGACGCCCGCATCGTCGAAACAAGCTTATAGTCGGCGATAAAGTTAGTGAATTTCCCCGCCTCTACTCTTATTATCCCCTTATCTAATTCCGCATTCTTACCTAAAGAACGCAGGATCTTTAACATAGTGTTGGTGTCGCGTAAATTCGGTACGCCCTTGATAATACAGGTATCGTCGGTTAAAAGAGTTGCTGCCAGTATCGGCAGGACCGCGTTCTTGGCCCCGGAAACCGTAACTTCGCCTTTAAGTTTTACTCCACCCTCGATGATCAGCTTATCCATTTTTAACCGCTACCATAACCCTCTCTATGTTACTATAATCTTTGACTATCTCTATTATCTTGAATTTCCCTGATCTTTGAAAAATATCTGCGATCGCCCGGCTTTGGTCAAAACCTATCTCTAAAATTAAAAGGCCATCTTTCTTTAAATAATCCACAGCGCCATTGATTATGCGCCGATAAAAATCCAGGCCGTCTGCTCCTCCATCAAGGGCAATTCTAGGCTCATAACTTATCTCCGGCTGCAATGTTGCAATCTCACCGGATGCGACATAAGGCGGATTACTGATTATTAAATCTACCGGGTGCATTACGCAATCCACAGCATTGAATAGATCGGCTAAAATAAAATTAATTTTTACTCCATGGCGCCGCGCGTTTTCTTTGGCAACTTCCAGGGCATTATCTGAAATATCTGTTGCGATAATATCAGCATCTTTTAATAATTTTGCCAGCGATATTGCGATGCAGCCTGAACCTGTCCCGATATCCATAATTTTAAGGCTTGTGGCCATTTCTGCTGCCTTCTCCACAAGGATCTCTGTTTCAGGGCGCGGGATAAGCACGCTGGGATTGACCCTGAATTCCAGGCCCATAAATTCTGTTTTTCCCAGTATATATTGAAGAGGTTCCCCGGAAAACCTTCTCTTTAATACCGAAGACACCTTTGACAATTTATCTTTATCCAGAGGGATATTTTTCTTTAGATATAAAGAGGCCCTGTCGCAGCCAAATATTTCGCTAAATAATAATTCCGCTTCGTTCATTCCTTTGCTTCCTCCGCTGCCTTTAACAAGGCATCGAAAAATTCATCCAGGTCGCCTTCCAGGATTGCTTCTAATTGGTGCGAGGTTACATTTATGCGATGATCGGTAACGCGGCGGTCGGGAAAATTATAAGTGCGTATTTTTTCACTGCGGTCACCTGAACCGATCTGGATCTTTCTCTCCTGGGAGAGCTTATTGGCCTCCCGTATCCTCTTCATATCCAGTAATTTCGCCCGCAAGATCCTCATCGCCTTAGTCTTATTTTTTAATTGCGAGCGCTCATCCTGGCAGGCAACTACCGCTCCGGTAGGTATATGCGTGATCCTGACTGCGGAATCAGTCTTCTGCATATGCTGTCCGCCGGGCCCGGAAGACCTGTAAGTATCGATGCGCAGGTCTTTGGGTTCGATCACTAAATCCACTTCTTCGGGTTCCACTAATACTACCACTGAAGCCGTAGAGGTATGGATCCTGCCTTGCGCTTCCGTAGCCGGAACGCGCTGCACGCGATGCACTCCGCTTTCAAATTTAAGCCGCCTGTAAGCATCTCTGCCTTTTACGCTGAAGGTAACTTCTTTTATCCCTCCGGCGTCATTATAAGTGGCAGACATCGGTTCCACTGTCCATCCTTTATTTGCCGCATACATCGTATACATACGATAAAGATCAGCCGCAAATAAGCCTGCCTCATCGCCTCCGGTGCCGGGCCTGATCTCTACGATGATATCCCTGCCGGCATCCCCGTCTTCAGTCGCCAAAGCAGCAGTTAATTTTTCTTCCTGCGCTAACTTTTTAGACTCCAGATCCTGAAATTCTTTTTTTGCCAGCTCGACAAATTCCTTATCGTGTTTTTCGCCTGCTACTGACTTTAAGTCCTCTATCTCTTTGGTTATCCGCTTATACTCCGTAAATAAAACTACCGGTTCTCTTAAGTCGGACAGCTCCTTAGCGAACTTCTTACACTGCTCTTTATCGGCAATGACGCTAGACGTAGCTAAAAGCTCTTCTAATTCCCGGTAACGCTTCTCTAGTTTTTCCAGCTCCGCAAACTTCATTTATTTAGCGGGGCTCTTACCGTATTTCTTCATAAACTTATCTACGCGCCCTGCAGAATCAACGAATTTCTGTTTTCCGGTAAAAAAGGGATGGCACTTAGAGCATATTTCTACACGGATATTCTGCTTGGTCGAACGGGTATGTATTGTCTCGCCGCAGGCGCAGACAATAGTCGCATCTTTGTAGCTGGGATGAATCTTGTCTTTCATTTTTCCGCTCCTCTGTTTGTTTACTGGTTCATACTGTTTAAAAACTCTTCGTTATTCTTTGTCTTGGCCAATTTCTCGATCAGAAGCTCCATCGCTTCCACGTTATTCAGCTCATTCAAGACCTTCCTTAAAATCCAGGTCTTTTGCAGCTGCTCTTGCTTCACCAATAACTCTTCATGCCTGGTATTCGAACGCTTTATATCCATCGCAGGATAAATTCTACGCTGGAATAAATTTCTGTCAAGCTGCAATTCCATATTGCCGGTGCCTTTGAATTCTTCGAAGATGACTTCATCCATACGGCTGCCTGTATCCACCAGGGCCGTCGCAATTATGGTAAGGCTTCCGCCTTCATCTACTGCGCGTGCCGCGCCAAAGAACCTCTTTGGTTTTTGCAGGGCGTTGGAATCGATACCGCCTGATAAAACCTTGCCGCTATGCGGGACAACCGCGTTGTAGGCGCGCGCCAGACGGGTAATACTATCCAGGAGTATGACTACGTCCCTTTTATGCTCTACGAGGCGCTTGGCTTTTTCCAGGACGATTTCAGCCACCTGCACATGCCTTTCCGGCGGCTCGTCAAATGTAGACGAGATCACTTCGCCTTTGACATTCCTCTGCATATCGGTGACTTCTTCCGGGCGTTCATCGATCAAAAGGACGATCAAGACCACATCGGGATTATTGCTGGTGATCGCATTGGCGATCTTCTGTAAAAGCACGGTCTTCCCGCTATATGGCTGGGCAACGATCAAACCGCGCTGGCCTTTGCCGATAGGGGTCAACAGGCTCATGATACGCATGGATATCTCATCCGGTTTTGTCTCCAGGTTAAATGCTTCGCGGGGATAAACCGGCGTAAGATTATCAAAAAGCACCTTATCTTTTACCTCCTCGGGGTTTTCAAAGTTTACCGCCTCGACCTTCAATAAGGCAAAATACTTTTCCCCTTCTTTAGGCGGACGGATCTGGCCGCTGACCGTATCGCCGGTCTTCAGATCGAACTTCCTGATCTGCGAAGGCGAGATATAAATATCGTCCGGGCAGGGCAGATAATTATAGTTAGGGCTCCTTAAGAACCCGAATCCTTCGGGGAGTATCTCTAAAATACCCTCGCCGAACATCAGGCCTTCCTTCTCCGCCTGGGCTTGCAGCAGCTTAAAAATAAGATCCTGCTTCTTCAGGCCGCTTAAGCCATTGACATTCAGCTCCTTGGCTATTTTGCTTAATTCCGTTATTTTCATTTCTTTTAAATTTCCAATATCTAACTTCTCCACAACTTCCTCCTTATTAGTGCTACTTGTTTCTTAGTTTCTTTTATCGTTCCATTATTATCTATGATGAAATCCGCTAAACGCACCTTTTGCGAAAGGGGAATCTGACATTCGATCCTTTTTAATATATCCGTTTTCTTAAGCGATGTTTTTTCCCGGATCCTTCGGACCTGCAATTTACGCTCCAGTTTGACTACGATTAATTTATCTGCCATCCTCTCCAGGCCCGCTTCGATCAAAAGAGGCGCATCCAGGACAATGATCCGTTCTCTTGAATTCCTGATCTCATCTTTAATGCACTTGATGACCCCGGGATGGATGATCCCATTCAATTTCTTTAATGCTCTTTTATCGTTGAATACGACTGCAGCTAATTTACGGCGGTCGATATCTTTATTCTTCTTTAAAATACCCCTGCCGAAGAAAGCAATGATCTTGTTATAGCCCTTGGTGCCGGGACGGATAAATTGATGCGCTAACCTATCCGCATCGATCACCCGGGCACCATAACCCCCAAACATCCTGGCCACAGTGCTCTTGCCGCTGCCAAAACTACCGGTAAGGCCGAGGATGATCTTTAAATTATTTTGTTTTTGCCTTGGCATAAAGCTTAAGGTATTCCTTGGCTGATTCTTCCCAGGAGAAATCACACTTCATTGCCTTGGTGACCAGCGCATTCCATTTTTTCTTATCCTGGAAGGTCGTAATTGATTTTTCGACGGTGATAAGCAGCTCTTCCCGGCTGTATTTGTCAAAAACGAACCCGTTATTTTTATTTACCGTATCCGCAAGGCCACCTGTTTTAAAGACCAGGGGTATCGTGCCGTATTTTAAAGAGATCAACTGGCCCAAACCGCAAGGCTCATACTTGGAAGGCATAAGAAAAATATCGGAGCCGGCATAGATCTTATGCGCCAGGGTATCGTCGAACTTCAGATGCAACGAAATGACCTTAGGATATTTTTTTACCATCGCTTCCATGATCGCGTGGTACTTCAGATCACCGGTACCCAGGATCACAAGCTGTAAATCAAGCCTGCAGATATTATCTATGGCCTCGGCCAAAATATCAAAACCCTTCTGTTCGGCCAGCCTCGATACTATCCCTAAAAGCGGTATATCTTTTTTCTTGGGTAATTTGCAAATCGCCTGCAAATCTTCTTTATTCTTTGCTTTACCCCCTATGCTGTTAACAGAGAAATTCTTGGCAATAAATTTATCGGTGACAGGATTCCAAATAGAATAATCCAGGCCGTTTAATATGCCAAAGACCGAGGCTTTTTTCTTATTTAAAACCCCCTCTAAACCAAAGCCGAATTCTTTAGTCTGTATCTCCTTGCTGTAGGTAGGGCTGACTGTATTGATGATGTCGGAGAATATCAACCCGCCTTTTAAAATATTTATCTTATCGTAGAACTCTAATCCCTCTATATTAAAGAGGCTCCAATCCAGGCCCAGCCTTGAATACTCGTCTTTGGCGAATAAACCCTGATAACCTATATTGTGTATGGTCAGGACCGTCTTTATATTTTTATAAAAAGCGTCTTTCCGGAATACGTTTTTTAAATATACCGGGACAAGGCAGGCCTGCCAGTCATGCACGTGGATGATATCCGGCTTGAACTCTATTTCTTTCAATAGGTCCAGAGCCCTTTTACAATAATAAGAAAACCTATCCAGGTTATCTTTGTAATCGCCGTTCTTGTCGCCGTACAACTGGTCGCGGTTGAAATAATTATCGCTCTCGATAAAATATACTTTGATATTCTTGCCGATGACAGAATACGAAATATCGTCGCTAAACCTCTTGATGTCGAATTTCGAATCCTGTATTGCCTTATAGCGCGGCATAATCACAATAACGCTCTCGCCTTCTTTTTCCAATGCTAACGGTAATGCCCCTGCCACATCTGCCAAGCCACCTGTCTTTGCAAAAGGAACCACCTCTGACGCACATATTGCTATCTTCATTTTATCTCCTCCATTTCCAACCAATTCCGACCCTTTTTTATATCTACTTTTACCGGTACATCCAATTTTAATACATTCTCCATCCTGTCCTTCACTAACACAATCAATTTATCCAATTCCTGCTCCGGGGCATCGAATAATAATTCGTCATGGATCTGCAGGATCATCTTCGAATCCAGGCCGCGCGTTTTTATCTGCTCGTGTATCTGTATCATCGCCAGTTTTATCAGATCCGCGGCTGAACCTTGTATGGGCGTATTTACTGCTTGGCGCTGGGCAAAAGAACGTATGCCCTGATTCTTATTATTGATCTCGGGGATATATCTTTTTCTTCCCAATATAGTAGTGACAAAGCCGTCTTTCTGGCACCTGGAGATCTGCTCTTCTATATAATCTTTGACCTTGGGATACCTTAAAAAATAGGCATCGATAAAACTTTGGGCTTCCTCGGCAGAGATACCTAGGTCCCGGCTTAAGCCGTAAGAAGAAAGCCCGTAAACGATCCCGAAATTTACCCTCTTGGCAACCTCGCGCATCTTATCAAGGACTTCTTTTTCATCCATACCATAGATAAGGGCAGCAGTCGCTCTATGTATATCTCTATCCTCTTTAAAGGCCGAGATCAAGTTTTGATCTCCTGACAAATGCGCCAGGATCCTTAATTCTACCTGCGAATAATCACAGGATAATAAATAGTTCTTCTCGCCCGACGAAATTATCGCTTTCCTGATCAGCCTGCCGATATCCGTTTTTACGGGTATATTTTGCAGGTTGGGATTGCTGGAACTGAGCCTGCCTGTTTCAGTCCCGGTCTGGTTAAAAGAAGTATGGATCCTGCCTGTTTTTTTGTCGATCAATTCAGGGAGGGCATCTATATAGGTGTTCTTCAGTTTCGTCAATTGGCGGTACTCCAATAATAAAGCCGGCAATTTATGTTTGCTTGATAATTTACGCAATACTTCTTCATCCGTGGAAGGGCCGGTCTTGCTTTTCCTTGCCACCGGCAATTTTAATTTTTCAAAGAGTATCTCCCGGAGCTGCTTGGGCGAATTGATATTAAATTGCGTGCCGCTTGCCTCGTAAATCTCTTCGATTAATTTTACCAGCCTTTTTTCTATATCCTGCGAAAGCTTAAGCAGGGCTTCCCGGTCTAATTTTATGCCAACCAGTTCCATCTCCGATAATACTTCCACCAGCGGCATTTCGATATCCCTGAAAAGCCCGGTGAGCGCTTTCGCTTCTAATTCTTTTTCCAGCCTCGGCTCAAGTTCTATTATCAGCTCTACTGCCTTTTGCTTCTCTATTATCTTAGGCAGACATTTCGCTGAATAGTCCAAAGCTATATCCGAAAGATCATAGCCGGCCTTCGAGGGGCTCAAAAGATACGCCGCGATCATAACATCAAAATATAATCCCTCCAGGCTGACACCTTCTCCGGCTAAAGACACCTTGAGTTTTTTAAGGTCGTGGCTGATCTTTTTGACTTTTGGTTCCGATAGAATAGCCTTTAAATCCCTCCCCGCCCTATCTACCTGGAAGACCTTATTGCCCGCAGAATACACCAAGCCTTTTAAGCTCTCTCCGTAGAAAACTAACCTATCCTGGCCGCGCATCAACCCAACC
>Ga0265297_10012738_pt1 | contig 10035 bp, 10 predicted proteins | sample Munlanlwell13791_FD_192502 | JGI IMG/M metagenome (GOLD analysis project Ga0265297, IMG submission 192502) | Leachate microbial communities from a municipal landfill in Southern Ontario, Canada - Leachate well 137-91 | ecosystem: Engineered > Solid waste > Landfill > Unclassified | place...
CAAATCGTTGCCGGCAAGTATTACTGCCTTCGTTCTTACATTTGTAGGTGTGCTGGCATTCGCCTTTAATGCCGATTTTGATCTGGAACATATGATGCATGTAGGTCACTTGTTCGAAGCCATTGCTATCGGTTCGATTATGGCGGTAATTTTTGTTCCGAATATCATTCGGATGTGGTATTTTACTATTCTGAAACCGAAAACAAAAGTACCGTTTAAAAAGTATGTAAGCAGTCTGGGTGAGTTTTTTGTAACCATGTTTACCCAGAAACGGGCATTGGATTGTGACGACAACCGCTTCCGTTGGTTCGAACATTTTATATTGGTAATCGGTTATTTATCGCTGTTATTCACAACGGTATTTATGGACTGGTTTTCATCACAATACATGTTCGTCATTGTTTTCGGATACGTGGTTAGTGCCATTGTATTTGTGGTAACGGTTGATTTTGTAAACAGCCGTATGAAAAAGAAAAAAACAATGAATCAACATTCTCAACCTTCAGACTGGTTTTTCGTCATCTGGTTATTTATGATGGGCTTAACCGCCTTTATGACCCGCCTGTTTATCGATCTGGACATTCTGGAGATGAACAAATGGTTGTATGTTCTTCATTTCACCATTTTGGTTCAATGGGCATTAATCATAGTTCCTTTCGGTAAATGGACACACTTCCTGTATCGTTCGTTCGCTATGTATTTTGCAAAATTGAAAGAAGCATAATATTTAAAAGCTACAAACTTTCCCAAAGTTTAGAACTTTGGGAAAGTTATAACAATATCCGGCTGAATTTCCTTGAGGAGATTCAGCCGGTTTTTTTCTGTTTGTTTTTTTGGGCTGAAAGCCCTTTATATCCCTGCCCAAGGGAAAGCCATGAAATGGCGGCGCATTGGGTTAAAAGGAGAAAGTTAGAATTGCGCCCCAAAGGGGCAGCATAGATTATGTCCACAAATAATCCTCGTTGTAATCAACCCCGTTTTCCTTCAAGAATTGAATATATTCCTCCTGGAATGTTTGTTTTTTATGATGTTCTTTTTGTATTCGAATGTAATTTTCAACTGTTGCGACCTTTGATTGACTTACTGAATATCCGGCATAACCACCTTGCCATTCGAATTCACGATAATGTGGTCCTAATGTTTTAATCCAACGGCTGCTATTGGTTTTTATGTCTTCCAATAAACCTGCTAAGGAAATATTCTTTGACATGATACACAACACGTGTATATGATTTTCCGTCCCATTAATAATAATTGGAATCGATTTGGATATTTTTACCGTACCGCCCATGTAGGCATATAATTCTTTCTCATCTTCAGGTTTAATCAAACTTTTGTTGTTCTTCACATGGAAAATGGTATGAATGTACAATTTTGATAAGGATTGTGACATATAGGTATTGTTTAAAATTATATTGTTATTCTTCGGACTGAAAGCCCAATATATTAATTCAGGAAATGACATTGTGAATTTGAATGATTCATTTTTTACATTATGTTGCCCTTTCAGGGCGCAAACTTGCTTGTTCATTTTTCCCCAAGGCGTTGTCCCTTCGGGACGTTGCCATTGGGCTATGATATGGCGGGCTTTCAGCCCGAAGACATAGTTTTTAAAAGCAGTATTCAGCCCCTAACGAAAAAAATATTGAATTACCACGTGGAGTCTTGAGTTGTCCGTCATTAGGTTGATACTTCTCACCGTATATATACGAATATTGAACATCGCTGTATTTGAACCCGACATGACCACGAACGTTTGCACCAAGCATCGCTTCGTAAAAGATTATCAAATGATAGCCAAAGGCATTCGCATAGGTCCATTTATCATTAAATCCGTTTGATATTTTTTCTGTTTCAATGATTAATACCGGACTGAAATGATAGTCAATTCCGCCTCCTATTTTGATGTGTTGTTCATTTCTTTTAAATACCGGAATGGTAAGATAGGGAGTTGTTGAAATTATACTCTGGTCAAATGTCACATCAGCATTGGTTAACCGGGGTGAAAGGACGCTTAATTGATGTGATAATTCTGCTGACCAACCAAAATAATCACTGAATTTATAACTATAATTCAAACCAAATGAAGCGCCACCACCAAAACTAAGCATTACTGCTGTACCAACTGTGGTACCCATTATTTGAACACTTTCAAATCCAACTCCCGGTTCAAGGTTAATTCCAATACCGTTTCGAAGATCTATGTTTTTAACGTTAGGTTTATGTACGAAATAACTTTTCAGGTATTTCAATTCGTTATTTGCAGTCACGCTGTCAACAGCAACAATTGTGATTGGTTTATCGGGTAAACTGAAATTGCGGTTAATCCGGTAGTAATAAGTTTGCCCTGCTGCACATACAACTTTGCTTACCGATTCAAATATTTCATTTACCTTTAGTTTGAAACTACCTTTGGGCATATAAAATTCTTCGAAATGATAATTCATCAAGCTGGTGGTCAGATTGTCATCAGCAAATATTTTATACTCTTCTTCTACTTTATCGGTGGTGTTTTCATTTCTATAAACTACAATTTTTGCATATTTCGATTGAGCGTTTAGGCTCGCTAAGCTCATAATACTAATGCTGACTAAATACAATTTTCTTAAGTTCATTCTTTTTATTTGTGTGTTGTATTATGAGACACTACTCTGGTACCTTATGTGTGAATTTTCAATTTAATTCAGCTCCCTGTCACTTGAAAATTAACAGGTCAAAGATATGAAATATTTTTATAAAGTAACTAAAATATACAATTATATTTAATTAAATTTGATTTTTATCCCTGCCCGGCGAAATATGATTCTAAATCACCCTAAAATCAAACCGGCTGAATTTCTCCGAAGAGATTTCTTCTGATACTTTTATCAATACCCTCCTGTTTTTGACCCGGAAGGAAACACCTGATGAACTTACACCACAGTCTGAGTCGAATCCTGAGATAGATAAAAACAGATTATTTTAAACCAATTTAAATTCATTGTTTTGTTATGTTCCGGGTACTGATTTTTCCGGGCAACAGGGCGACTGTTCAGGGCTTTACAGGTCATATATAGATAATGCATTTCTGATATTCGATTGTGTATAAGTATGTGAAACATTTATAAAGATTGTTCGTTCCTATATTGTCAAAACAACTATTGCAACGAATACGCCGTTTAAAAGAACAGATAGTTTTAAATAGTTTAAAACTTATAACAGCAAAATTATTATAATATGAAATATAAATTTGTTTATTCGACAATCCTTGTCCTGGGATTAATATCATGTTCGAAAAATTCGGACATGCAAACTGCAAAAGTATCAGGACGTGTAAGCGATAGCAGTTCAGCAAGTAATGTGGCACCTCAGAAGGTGCGTTCAAATACCCAGAGCGTTGGTGTTCAGGGAGCAACAGTTGTAATGGCTCAGGTTCAGGCGGACGGAACCTTAAAGACAGTATCAACAGGAAGCGTTCAAACGGATGCTAATGGTAAATTTGTAATTGAAACCACTCTAAGCGGCGAAAACAATTTAGTAGTAGTTGCAACAAAGGGTTCAATGGAATGGAAAGCAGTAGTTTCTGCAGAAGTGAAAAGTGGTGCGACAGTCTACTCTCAACCTCTCAACTCTGAATCGACTACCGAAGCCGAAGTATATGCACGGTTAAAAGCTACAGGTAAGAGCGAAATTGTAACCCGGGCCGATGTTCAGCTTTATCTGAATGCCGATATTGCTGCCCAAATCAAAGGGAGTACCAGCTTAGAAGATCAGTTTATCAGTTCTTTGGAAGCAAGATCACAAGCACGTACCCAGGCTTGCAGTAGTTCGGAATTCGGAATTACAAGTAGCCAACTTCAAACGATAGCCGATGCAAAAGTAATGGCTCAGGTATCTTATGAAACGGCGCTGTATAATTCATCGGATTCAATGAGTGTGGCTGCAGCATTTACGAGTTATCAAAAAGCAATCATTTCTGCCTATACCAGTGCCAATGTAAGTGTTGAAGCGTATGCAAAGATATCGGATATTTCTTCCAAAGCATTTTTAAATGCTTCTGCCGATATGTCATCACAACTGTCATTTGCATGTGCTAAAAGCGATTATATGACAGCTGCACTGATTATGCAACAAGCTGTGGAGGCAAAATTCCAAAGTGCCGGTGCTACCAGTACACAATCAGGCGCGGTTGTAACAGCCGGGGCAAGTTTATCGGGTTCTATTGAAAGCTCTGTGAGTATTGGTCAGATAGCAACTGCTTTTGCACAATACCATTCGTCTATTGTCAATCAATTAAAACTTACATTGAGCACTCAGGCGACTGCTGTAGATTCTATTGATGCCAGTATAAACGGATTTGTAGGCCTGAAAGCAACCTTAAATGCAGCTGTTGGGGTGGGAGTTACTACCGATATAATTGTTAATGCCTATGTCGCATTTTATAACTCTATCAAAACACTTGTGTTATCTTCTTTATCGGGAGCTTCAACCTTACAAATTAGTGCCGCCACTGATATTCTGATATTGGCTAATACTCATAATTAGTCTGCTATTCAACTTTTCCAAAGTTTGTTGGAAATAAAATCAAACCGGCTGAATTTCATCATTGAAATTCAGCCGGTTTTAATATTTTGTATTCATTCATTCCAACCGTGTCGAACGTTGGAATGGTTTGTTGCCCGACAATTTTTAATTGCTGTAAGCGTAATTTACAATTGAATGATAGTTTGGGAGTTCAGCTCTAACAATTGCTGAATTTACTACCTTTAAAACTTCGCGTGGAGTTGGCAGTAGGAATAATTGAGGATAAATTACAGGCATTGCATCCAGTTTTGTAATTTCCACCCGGGCAACACCGGCACGAATAATATCCAGCGTTTCAGCAGCGATATAGGACAGGTCAATCATCAACCGGCGTTGATGCGGACCGCGATCAGTTACCGTTACAATCACTTCCCGGTCATTTTTCGGATTGCGGACTTTTAATATAGTGCCGAAAGGGTAGGAGCGATGGGCACAAGTCATACTATCGGGGTGATATTTTCCTCCATCCGATGTGTGTCTTCCCTTCAGTTTGGAGCTGTAATAGGATGCATTTCCATATTTTTCGGCCTGAATGGAGCCGATAAAAATGAAAATGAGAAGTCCGGTTATAAGTCCTGTTTTATGCCTGTTGTTTACTTTCATATTACAAATATCAGATAAAAAATTCAATATTTGCCTTTCCGAAAAGTATTTTTAGCTTTTTTGAACCTAAATGAACTTTTATCCCGACTTGTTTTGATTGTTCGTTTCAACAAAAAATTGTACCTTTGTTGCTCCAAAAAATCAGCTTCTTATTATGATTCAAACCGACCAGCAATTCGACGATGCAGCCGCAATTTGTCGCGATATCTTTACAAAAAAAATGAAGGATTACGGTGCTTCGTGGCGTATTTTGCGTCCACAGTCGGTTACCGATCAGATTTTTATCAAAGCAAACCGCATCCGCAGCATCGAAACAAAAGGTATTTCGAAAGTCGATGAGGGCATCCGCTCCGAATTAATCGGCATTATAAACTATGGGGTTATCGGTTTAATTCAGTTGGAATTAGGCTGCTCGGAAACCGATGATCTGGCTTACGACCGGGGTGTGGAACTTTATAATAAATACCTGAATCAGGCCAAAAAGTTGATGATGAATAAAAATCATGACTACGATGAAGCATGGCGCACCATGCGCATGGAGTCGTACACCGATTTGATTTTGATGAAAATTTACCGAACGAAACAAATAGAAGATAATCAGGGAAAAACATTGATTTCGGAAGGAATTGATGCAAATTATTTCGATATGATTAACTATGCCATGTTTGGTTTGATAAAAATGGAAGAAGATAATAGTTAGCACCTCATCGGTGTAACAGGACAGACACACTAAACCCTGATAAAATGACGAACATAGAACGCGATATAAAATTAGACAGAATAAAGAGAAAAACCGGAAGAATCTTATTAGAATTGCTGCCTGTTTTATTGGGATGTGTTTTTGTTTTCTCCGGCTTTGTCAAGGCTATTGATCCGCTTGGCTCTACCTATAAATTTGAAGATTATTTTCAGGCATTCGGCGGTTTCTTCGAATCGCTTTCGTTTATCGCTTTCCCGGCTGCCATATTTCTTTCTACCCTGGAATTATTGATCGGGTTGAATCTGATTTTCAGGGTTCATATTCGAACTACATCCATACTGGCCCTTCTTTTCATGCTGGTAATGACACCGCTTACTTTGTATATTGCCCTGAAAAATCCGGTAACCGATTGCGGATGTTTTGGCGATGCTTTGGTCATAAGCAATTGGGCCACATTCTATAAAAATATTGTTTTAATTGCTGTCGTCATTATTATACTTGGTTTTCATAAAAGAATACGGCCTTTATTCAGGTCGCAAATTCAATGGTTGCTTGCTGTTGTTTTTGTTTTTCTGGGAGTTGGTTTATCAACTTATTGCTACCGTCATTTACCACTTATTGATTTTCGTCCGTATAAAGTCGGAGCCAATATCCCCGATGGTATGAAGATTCCCGAAGGTGCCGCCCAAGACAAAACCGAGACTACTTTTATTTATGAAAAAGATGGCTTGCAAAAAGAATTTACCCTTGAAAATTATCCCAAAGGTGATTCAACCTGGAAGTTTGTCGATCAGAAAACGGTTTTAATTTCGCAGGGTTACAGACCACCAATTCACGATTTTACGATTGTAAATGCCCAATACGATGATATTACCGATGTTGTTTTACAGAATCAGGGTAAGACCTATCTGTTGATCATGTACGATGTAGCCAAAGCCTCGGAAGCAGGGGCGAAGAAAGCCCAGGTAATATACAGGAAATCATTGACAAACGGGACAAAATTTTATGCGTTGACAGCGTCCTCGGATGCAGATATACGTGAATTTGTCAGAAAAACAGGCGTAACCTATCCATTTTGTAAAACGGATCAAATTGCCCTGAAAACAGTTATTCGTGCAAATCCGGGACTGGTGCTGATCAAAGGTGGAACCGTTATGGGAAAATGGAACTGGCGGGACTTTTAAGAAGAAGTAAGAGGTAAGAGGTAAGGAGTAAAAGAATTACAATGAAACGGGTTACTGTTTTTATTTTGTTTTTGGTATTCATTGGGTTTATTCAAGCCCAACGAAGGACTGCACCCGGGAGCCGGAATACTTTTACAGCTTATAACGATATTCGAATTGGTATTGGCTATAAACCATTTGAGGCGGCTTATGCCATTGAAAATTTTAGCTTATTTGAGATGGATCCCTGGTTTGAAAATCCAAACCTTATTGATTTCAATGCGAAGGATTATTATAAAGGTGCCAGATATACCACCAATGCCTTGTTTTGTGAATATATTTATCAGGCAAATAAATGGTTCGGGCTGGGAGGAACATTTACTTATTTCTCTTATTTCAATTCCTATTATGATACAATGACCGATGCAACTGTCGGATTTAATTCCGTTCATCATTTTTCAATTTATCCTACCGTACGTTTTACCTGGTTAAATCTGAGAGGTTTTAGTATGTATTCGTCATTTGGAATCGGACAACGACTGGTCTTGCAATCGGATGAACTGCGTTATGTTCATAATAATTCCGGACGAATTGGAATAGCCGGACAATTTACCCTGCTCGGACTTACTATTGGGAAAAATACCTATTGTTTCAGCGACTTGTCGACCCTCGGGACGCAAGGTATAATAACGGTTGGGGTTGGTTATCGCTTAGTCAGTACAAAAAATTTAAGACATGAAAAACAAGCAGATTATACTCGTTAGTTTAATTCTGGTTCTTGGTTTTCAGTCATGTGAAATTCGTGAACCCGAAACCAAACCGGATTTTGCAAAAACCGGAAAGCAAATGTTTGATCGTGCAGATGAGAATATCTTCAACTTGATTGGGTTATTTGATAAAGTCTTATTTCTTGATACTTATCAAAAGACAGCGGATTCATTAAAATATAAATTCAAAGATGACTATTTTCAGCAATACCTGATTAAGAATCCGGTTGTAAATAAATGGTACTTTATCAGGACAACCGATTTGGATACAATTTATAATATCATTACCGATTCAAAATCAATTCGTTCAGTAGGTTCGGAGTGGATGATAAAAAAAAAATACGACGATAACTTTTGTACGATACAATGTGTTTCGGATAAAAAATGGCAAGTTAAAATGCTTCAGGGATATATGTCGTTTTGGAACGTAGAGGCCGAATTAAATATTGAGTGTACCGACAGTGTTGCTCCTGCGTTATATCAAACAGGGAATTTTAAAATTACCGGAGATGGAATTTTAGAGTCAGCAGAAAGTTATACGCAACAAGTCCGACTCACGTACCAGATTAAAGATACGCTTATTCACCGTCAATCGGTCTGGGTATTTACCGGGGGAAGTATTGATGTGTCGGCTAAAGATTTGGAGACAAATCAATCCGAATCTGCAAACGGAAGATATTATATGAACAGGAACGATAAGAATGAACTTGAAATCACTTATCACAACCGAACACAGACTTATGATAACTGGTACGATACTTCTTATATGTGGTAAAAAAATGAAATTATAATTTCCAAACTAAATATTTAAAGATAAAAAAGATGAGAAAAAACATTGTTGCAGGAAACTGGAAAATGAACAAAACCCTGCAGGAAGGGTTGGCATTGGCAACCGAACTGAACGAAGCGTTAGCCGGTGCAAAATTGAATTGTGATGTGGTTATCGGTACTCCCTATATCCATTTGGCAAGTGTAGCTGCGGCTATCGATACCAAAGTGATTGGTGTGGCTGCTCAAAACTGCGCAAACAAAGAATCCGGTGCTTATACGGGTGAAATTAGTGCTGCTATGGTAAAATCTACCGGTGCCGGATATGTAATTCTGGGTCACTCGGAACGTCGTGAGTATTATGGTGAAACCAGTGCTACTCTGAACGATAAGGTAGCTCTTGCCCTTGCTAACGGATTGACTCCTATTTACTGTTGCGGTGAAGCGTTGGAAGTGCGTAATGCAGACACTCAAAACGCTTATGTGAAAAATCAACTGGAAGAAACAATTTTCAATTTGAGTGCCGATGATTTTAAGAAAATCGTTATTGCTTACGAACCTATCTGGGCCATTGGAACCGGTGTAACAGCTTCTACTCAACAAGCTCAGGATATGTTGGCTTTCATGCGTGGCATTATTGCCGAAAAATTCGGGAAAGAAATTGCTGAAAATACTTCTATTCTTTACGGCGGTAGCTGCAATGCAAAAAATGCTGCTGAATTGTTCTCTCAACCCGATATCGACGGTGGTCTGATTGGTGGTGCATCATTAAAAGTTGCTGATTTCAAAGCAATTATTGACGCTTTTTGAAGCCCCCTAAATCCCCCAAGGGGGACTTTAGAGATATGAAAAATCATAAAAAAATCCTGTAAATCAAATTACAGGATTTTTTTTGTGATTAAGTGCTTCTTTAATTCGTGTAATTTGTATTAATTCGTTTAATTCGTATTCTTCCGCTCAATTTCACGTAAATTCTCCATTTTCTTTTTAGCAAGGAAACCGTAAATATCTTCGAGATGCTCCACTACTTTTTGATTCCCGAATTCATATACTTTGGTTATCAATCCATCCAAAAAATCACGATCGTGCGAGACAACAATGATTGTTCCATCGAAATCGACCAAAGCCTGTTTCAAAATATCCTTGGTTTTCATATCCAAATGATTGGTCGGTTCATCTAAAATAAGCAAGTTAACCGGTTCAAGGAGCAATTTAATCATTGCCAGACGGGTACGTTCACCGCCTGATAGAACTTTCACTTTTTTGAAAGAATTGTCACCGCCAAACATAAATGCTCCCAACAGGTTCTTGATATTATTCCGAATGTCTCCCACAGCCACATCGTCGATGGTTTGAAAAACGGTCAGGTTTTCGTCTAAAAGGGATGCCTGGTTTTGAGCGAAATAACCGATTTTTACATTATGGCCCAGCGTCAGCATCCCTTCGTGCTCAATTTCTTTCATAATACACT
>Ga0265297_10012739_pt1 | contig 10035 bp, 8 predicted proteins | sample Munlanlwell13791_FD_192502 | JGI IMG/M metagenome (GOLD analysis project Ga0265297, IMG submission 192502) | Leachate microbial communities from a municipal landfill in Southern Ontario, Canada - Leachate well 137-91 | ecosystem: Engineered > Solid waste > Landfill > Unclassified | place...
AAATGCCCTGGACCCCCCGGTGCAGGACGGCGTCCGCCAGCTTGAACGCATCCACCATCCGCATCTCCGGCCCGGCCACTTTCAGCAACTGGTCGTTCGGGATCACTATCAGGGTGTCCACTTTGCCTTTAAGCACCGCGATTCCTTCCTCCGCGGTGTTCTTCCTGTGCCGGCCCTCGAAGGAGAACGGTTTCGTGACCACCCCCACCGTGAGCGCGCCCAGGTTCCGGGCGATCTCCGCCACGATAGGGGACGCGCCGGTGCCGGTGCCGCCGCCCATGCCGACGGTGATGAATACCATGTCCGACCCTTCCAGCGCCTGCTCGATCTCGTGGCCGCTCTCCTGCGCCGCGTTCAGCCCCACTCCGGGGTCGGCCCCGGCGCCCAGTCCGCCCGTCGCCTTCGGCCCTATCTGTATCTTGTGCCTCACCTTCGACGAGCACAGCGCCTGGGCGTCCGAGTTCACTATTATGAAATCCACTCCCCGCAACCCAGTCTCCACCATTCTGGAGACCGCGTTGCTGCCGCCTCCGCCAACGCCAACCACGCGGATGCGCACAAACCTGTCTATCTCGGGATTGAAGTTTTCCATTTCCCGCCTCCTCGTTTCTTCCGTATCGCCGAACAGTTCTTTGTTATCTGCCAATACTTCCTCCGGACACTGCCATGAAATTCTTATCTAATATTTAATTCCCTGTTCCCCTTTTTCTGTTTCCCCGATTTCCCGGGATTTTTTTCCGGCGGTCCGCACCCCGGCAGACCCGCCTTTTTTCAGTTCTCGTCCTCCGGTTTTTTATCTATGCCGTTCCCGGCGCCGGCTTCCCCGGCTTCGCCTCCAAGGTTAAGCGTCAACTGGTGAATCTTGTCGTGATAGAACTTAACCTCTTCGACATCTTCCTGGAGCCATACGCGCCAGTTGCGGCCATCTCTCAAAGAGACGTCCTTAATCTTCCCCTGTCGAATCCACCTTAAGAGAGTCGATTTGTCAACACCAACTATATCGGCAACTTGCTTGGTGGTGTATTTGTTTTGCATGAATGTACCCACTATTGCCTATAGTCAGATTTCATAGTATGTTGTTTTATCAAGTTTGTCAATACTTTAAATAATGTTTTTTTATTGTCTAAAGTGCTGTAAAGCCATCTTTTGTCGTTTGTTATAAACTGACAAAAAAATGTTTGTGGTCTTCGCCTGAAAAATAAGTCTATATATAGAATACCAGATATTCAACTATATTTGCGTATATTTATACCTGCCCGCCCCATCGCTTCTTCACTTCTCACGGATTCCTGCCGTAATCCGGCGACGCCGCCCCTCCACCCGCTCTCCTTCCCGCCTCTTGACTATGCGCCGACAAGGTATAAAATGTAACAAATCGGTTTCTTATTTCCAAAAAGACTCCTCGGTCTTTCTGGATAAATGTAACCGGAGGGTGCTATGTTTCTCGAAGAGGTTCTGGGCAGCAGAACGAAAATAAGGATTCTTTACACTCTTTTCCAGAACGAGAAGAACAGTTACTTTGAAAAAGAACTCGCCACCATCTGCGGCGCTTCGGTGTCAGAGGTAAACAGGCAGATCAGTTCTCTCGTGGAATTCGGTCTTATCCACCATTACAAGGAAGGCCGCCTGAAAATGTACAAGATCAACCAGGCTCACTTCCTTTACAAACCTTTGAAGGATCTGTTCCTTTTCACCGGCTGACACGATCCGCCGCCGCAATTCCCCCCGCCGGCCGGTGTTTCTCATCTTACCGCGCTTCCCCGCGGCAAATCATGCCGCCGCCTGGACATGACGCGGACATCACGTCCCGGCGCACGCCATCATTTGTTCCTCGATCTCCGTGTGTTCCATCTTCTCTCTCTTTTCTCTCTTCTTTTCTCTTCTCCGTGACCTTCGTGCCTCTGTGTTGATTCTTTCTTCTCTCTTTGTCTTCCCTTGCGTCTCTTGCGCCTTTTGCGCCCCTTGCGTTAAATCCTTTTCTTTCTCTTCTCTTCTTCTCTCTTCTCCGTGACCTTCGTGCCTCTGTGTTGATTCCTTCTTCTCTCTTTATCTTCCCTTGCGTCTCTTGCGCCTTTTGCGCCCCTTGCGTTAAATCCTTTTCTTTCTCTTCTCTTCTTCTCCGTTCCATCTTCCCTCCCCTCTTTCTCTCTTTTTTCTTGCATCATCCGCGGCGTATCGCTTAATATTTCCCTTCAGGGCGGAACTTCTTCTCTATCGGATAACAATCCACAGTTCCCCCGGGAGAGGCAGAGGGGCGATCATGGACAAGCTGTTCAATCCGAAATCGGTAGCGATCGTGGGCATCTCGGACAATCCGAAGAATATGGCCCGGATGATCCTTATGAATATGCAGAACTGGAAGTTCGGGGGGAAGATTTACGGCGTGAACCCCAGGGGCGGGGAAGTTTCGGGTGTAAAGGTTTATCCCAGCCTGTCGGCGATACGCGGGAAAGTGGACGTGGCGGTGGTGCTTTCTCCGGCCCAGACGGTGCCGGGCATCCTGGACGACGCGAAGAAAAAAGGCATCGAGTACCTTTGCATAGAAACTGCCGGGTTCTCCGAGTTCAGCGAGGAAGGCGCGCAACTGGGCGAACTGATAAAAAAGAAAGCGGCGGACTACGGGATAAAATTCGTGGGGCCCAACGGCCTGGGCGCGATGAACGCGCGCACCGGGGCGGTGTACCCGTTTTCGTTCATAGCGCCGTTCAAGCCGGGCTGCGTTTCCATAATGGCGCAGAGCGGCGGCGTGGGCATCTCGGTGATGAACGGCCTGCTGGAACATAATATTTCCGCGAACAAGTTCGTTTCCCTGGGAAACAAGTATTCCCTGGACGAGGTGGATTTCCTTAAGTACTACATCGAGGATGAAACCACGAAAATAATACTCTGCTACCTGGAGAGCGTGCAGAGGGGGCGCGAGTTCGTGGAGGCCGCCGCCTCGTCGGTCAAGCCGATCCTGGTGTTCAAGGCGAACACCACGGAGGTGGGCGCCCGGCAGGCGGTGTCCCACACCAGCGCGCTGGTGAACGACGACAAGGTGCTGGACGCCGCGATGAAACAGGCCGGGATCATCCGCGTGCAGCGCCTGGAGCACCTCTATCACTTCGCCCGCATTTTCCTGCAGCCGCCCATGATGGGCAATCGCATCTCCCTGCTCTCCCCCGCCGGCGGGTTCGTGGTCATGTCCTCCGACTGCGCGGAGAAACACGGCTTCGTGTTCCCGCCGCTCTCGAAAGAAACCCAGGCGGCCGTCGAGGGGCAGCTGCGCGCCGGCGTCATCAAGGTCTCGAACCCCGTGGACCTGGGCGACGCCTTCGGCACCGACACCATGTTGCTGACTATAGACAAGACCCTGGGCCAGAAAGACATCGACGGCAGCATCATCGTCTCAGCCCGCCGCCCCCTCAGCCACTACAAGGGACCTTTCAAGTCCATGATGCGGAACCCCGTCCCCGAGCTTCCGCCACTCATTAAAAAACATAACAAGCCGGTCATCGTCGCCTTCATCGGCGCCCCGGAACTGGTCAAGGAATACCGCGAGGATTCCGAAATCCCGGTCTACCACTCCGTCGACCTGGCCATCGAGGCCCTGGCCGCCTACCGGAAGTTCTGCACCCGCCCGAAACCCCACGCCCCCAGCCGCCGCCGCCCCCAGCTGCCGAAAGAAGCCCGCCGCCGCATCGACGCCCTCAAGCCCGGCGTCGTCACCGGCGCCGCCGCTTTCCGCATCCTCAAAGACGCCGGTATTCCAATCTCCAGTTTCCGCGAAACCACCACGCCGGACCAGGCCGTCGAAGCCGCCGTCCGCCTCGGCTTCCCGGTCGCGATGAAGCTGGACTCCAGCGACGTCGTCCACAAGACGGAATTCAAGGCCCTTCACCTCAACCTGCGCTCCGAGCGCGAGGTCCTCTTCGCTTTCAACGAACTCGAAAAAGTGATGAAGGAACAGGGAGTGACCGGTAAAATGCTGGTGCAGGAGATGGTGAACGGCGGCACGGAAGTAATCATCGGCAGCAAGCGCGACCCGCAGTTCGGCCCGGTGCTCATGTTCGGCCTGGGCGGTGTGTTCGTGGAGACCCTCAAAGACGTGGTCTTCCACCTCGCCCCCGTGAAACCCTACGAGGCCGAGCACATGGTCAACTCGATCCAGTCCGCCGCCCTGCTGCGCGGCGCCCGCGGCCTGCCGCCGGCGGACATCCCGGCCCTGGTGGACTCCCTGGTGAAAGTCAGCCACCTCGTGGCCGCTTATCCCAACATCGTCGAGATGGATATCAACCCGCTGCTGGTGCGCGAACACGGCTGCTCCGCCGTGGATGCAAGGTTTGTGATCGAATAAGAAAAAATGGAACTATTCACATCGTCAAATAATACAGAGAGTTTTTGAAAGAGCGCGAGAAAACTTTTTGCAAAAAGTTTTCTCGCTCATTAAAAATCACTTTATTTCGGGTCCGGCAGCTTCAACAGGCGCTGCATGTTCCCGTACATGACTTTTTCCAGCGCGTCCGGGAATTCCTCCAGGGCCACGAGGGTGCGGGCCAGCGTGACCGCCATGGGATAGAACGGCCAGTCGGAGCCGTAGAGGATGCGGTTGCGGTCCGCCTTCCGGAGCACGAGGCTGATCTGGGGAGTGGTCTGGCCGGCGAGGTCGAGCCACACCTGCTCGTACTTGTTGGCGTAGGCGATGGCTTCCTCGTTATATTTCAGACCCGCGTGCCCCAGGATAAAATTCAGTTTCGGAAAAGTCCTGAAAACCACGTCGTAGCGTTCCATGGCGGCCAGCTTCTGCATGAAGGGCGGCTCCTGGCCGGTGCAGCCGGAGTGGCACAGCACGGGCAGGCCCAGTTCCTCGCAGACGGCGAAGATGCGCAGGGCGCGCGGGTGGTCCGGGGCGCAGAACTGGAATTCGGGATGGTACTTGAAACCCAGGGCGCCGTCCGCCACCTGGTCCCTGATGCGCTTCTCGTAGGACGGGGTCTGGGGGTGGACGCCGGCGTAGGCGACGAGACGGCCGTCCATCCGGCAGGTGGCCACCGTCTGGCGCGCGTGGCGGGAGCGCAGCGGAATTTCTATCGGGGACAACGCGATCTTCTGGACGTTGAAGCGCTCCATCTCCTCCAGCAGGTTCGGCGCCGTCTGCCGCTTGGCGATCGGCGGGCAGCGGACGAGTATTTTATAGATGTCCCGCTCTATGAGCTTCGCCTCGGGGTCGGTGGGATGCCCCTGGACGGATAGAATGTTTTCCGGCGCCGGCTGCTCGAAGTCGTAGAAATACTGCGTATCGCCGTACTTCTTCCCATGGTCGATAACGTGGCCGAAAAAATAGCTCCAGCCGAAATGCGAGTGGTCGTCGTACACCGGCGGGCACGTTCCCTTTTTGATCCTGATGTGCCCGTCATCCCCCTTCTCGAACCAGGGAAGTTTCGGAAAATCATTCATGCACTTTATTTCATTCAGGTTTACATTGCTAGCCATTGCGCCGCCCTCTATCTTCATTCAGTGTTTGAGTGGTGAAAGAAACCCCCGCCATCGCCGCCTCCGCCTCTCATCATTGTAATCACGCGGAAAAAAATGTCAAAGATGAAAGCAGCGAGGATCGAGGAAAAATGAAAAGTAGTCGGCAACCAGCAGTAAGAGAACAACCTCCGAGAGTGTATAACAGTGCCCTGCCAATTGTTAATTATCGTTGATGCGTTATTAAGATATATTTTCAGGTGATCTTTTTTGAAACGATTCATTTTTCATCGTTATCGCGGTTTCCGCGAAACGATGAAAAACTATACGTAAAGTTTTTGAAAGAGTTTGAGAAAACTTTTTTCAAAAAGTTTTCTCATTCTTTCCTCTTTATCCATGCCTCACAGTTCCTTCTTCGCGAAGCGGACGGCGTTTTTGAAGATGAGGATGCCGTGGGGAACGGCGGGCGCCCCGCCGCGGGTCCACTGCGGGTGCTGCGTTTTGAAGATATGCCTTTCCGGGTGCGGCATGAGGCCGAACACGCGGCCCGTGGCGTTGCAGATGCCCGCCAGGTCGTCCTCCGCCCCGTTCGGGTTCACCGGGTACGGCCCGGGATTTCCCTTTTCGTCAACATACTGGAAAACTCCCAGTTTCTTCTCCCAGAGTTCTTTCCGCGTTTCCGGCGAATCGAAGATCAGCTTCCCCTCCCCGTGGGCTATGGGCAGCGAGATCACAGGCGGCAGCCCCCGCGTGAACACGCAGGGCGTGCCCTCCGCCAGTTTCAGGTGTATCCAGCGGCACTCGAACTTCCCGGAATCGTTGTTGAACACCGTCACGCGCTGCCGGTCCGCGCCGGATTTCCCCGGCGCGGCGGCGAACCCGGGCAGGAACCCCGTCTTCACCAGCACCTGGAAACCGTTGCATATCCCGATAATAAGTTTCCCGTCGGCAACGAAACCGTCCATCTGCCCGCCGATCCGCCGGCTCATCTCGTTCGCCATCACCTTGCCCGCCGAGATGTCGTCACCATAGGAAAAACCGCCGGCCACCGCCATTATGTGGTAGTCCTTCAGTTTCTTTTCCCCGCGCGCAACGGCGTTCACGTGCACGAGTTCCACTTCCGCACCCGCCGCCTCGAACGCGTACTTCGTCTCCCTGTCGCAGTTCGTGCCCGCGACGCGCAGCACGATCGCTTTCACTTCTTTCGCCATTTTCAGTTCTCCAGTTGTACTTTAAAACGCATACTCCGCCAATGCGGGCGGCTAAAACGCCAGCGGTTCCTTCCAGGCTTTCTTCAGGCCGTCTACGTTCGCCTTAATCACCGGTTTGCCGTTCAGCCCTTTTATTAACAGCGTCTTTCCTTTTTCCACCGCGCCCACCCTCGCGCACGGCAGCCCCTTCAGCCGCTTCCGGAATTCCTTCTCCTTCGCGGGCGCCACTTCCACCACGAAGCGCGTGTTCGACTCCGAGAACAGCAGCGTGTCGTCCCTCTTCACGGCAGCCGCGCGGGGTATCAGTTTCGCGTCCAGCGTCGCGCCCAGACCGCCCGCGAACGCCATCTCCGCGAACGCCACCGCCAGCCCGCCGTCGCTGCAATCGTGGCACGCGCGCACCGCGCCCGCCCGGATCGCCCCGTGCAGCGCGGCGAAGGCCTTCTTCGCTTTCACCGCGTCCACCTTCGGCACTTTATTTCCCAGAAAACCGCGCTCCTGGTAGTATTGCGAACCGCCGGTCTCGTCGTAAGTCGCGCCCACCACGTACACCGCGTTGCCCGCCTCCTTGAAATCCATCGAGACGCAACGGGAAACGTCCGCCACCTGCGCCGCCGCGGATATCAGCAGCGTCGGCGGGATCGCTATCGTCTCTCCGCCCATGAAAAACTCGTTGTTGAAACTGTCCTTGCCGGAAACGAACGGGGTTCCCAGCGTAGTTGCAACGTCGTAGCATGCGCGCGAGGCGCGCACCAGGTCGCCCAGGCGGTCCGGCTTGTCCGGGTTGCCCCACACGAAATTGTCCAGTATCGCCGTGCGGCCGGGGTCGCCGCCCACGGCCACCACGTTCCGCATCGCCTCGTCAATCGCACTCGCGGCCATCCAGTAGGTGTCGATGTCCCCGTAGCGGATGGCGATTCCGTTCGAGATCGCCAGCCCCTGCCGGGAGCCGGGGACCGGCGCTATCACCGCCGCGTCGCCGGGTCCGTCGTTCTCCGCCCCCTGGAGCGGCTTCAGCGCGCTCGCGCCCTGCACCTCGTGGTCGTACTGCCGCACCACCCATTCCTTGCTGGCCACGTTGTAACTTTTCAGCACTTTCACCAGCCAGGGGGTCAGGTTCGCCGGACAGGGGAAAACCGGCTCCGGCCTCTTCGGCGTATTCCACACGGCGGGGCGCGGATACCTCGGCACTCCGCCGTGCAGGAAGCTCATCTCCACGTCTTCCACAACCCGCCCGCCGTATTTCACCACGAACCGCTTAGTGTCCGTGAACCTGCCGATCACCACCGCCTCGACGTCCTCGTTCGCGCAGAGTTTCATGAACCGCTTCAGGTTCTTCGGCGGCACGGAGAGCACCATGCGCTCCTGCGCCTCGGAAAGCAGGATTTCCCACGGGGCCAGCCCGCCGTATTTCAGCGGCGCTTTTTCAAGATATACTTCCGCGCCGGTCTTCTTTCCCATTTCACCCACGGCGGAAGAGAAGCCGCCGGCCCCGCAGTCCGTGATGCAATCGTACAAAAATTCCTCGCGGGCCTGGAGTATCACGTCCATCGCCTTCTTCTCGACGATCGCGTTGCCGATCTGCACCGCTCCGCTCGAAGTGGTCTCCGACTCGTGGTCCAGCTCGATCGAGGAGAAAGTCGCCCCGTGGATACCGTCGCGCCCGGTGCGCCCGCCCACCGCCACGATCAGGTCGCCCTTCTTCGGGTTCTTCACCATGCGGTTCACGGGGATCAGTCCGCCGGTGCCGCAGTACACGATCGGGTTCCCCAGGTACCTCATGTCGAAATGGAGCGAGCCGTTGATCGTGGGTATTCCCATGCGGTTTCCGTAGTCCCGCACGCCGGCCACCACGCCCTTCATGATGCGCTTGGGGTGCAGCACGCCTTTGGGAACCTGGTCGTGCGGCAGGTCCGGCGGCGCGAAGCAGAATACATTGTTATTGAATATCGGGGTCGCGCCCAGGCCGGTGCCCAGCGGGTCCCGTATCACGCCGCCGATCCCCGTGTTCGCACCGCCGTAGGGGTCCAGGGCGGAAGGGTGATTGTGGGTCTCCACCTTGAACGCGAAGTGGTGCTTTTCGTTGAACTTCACCACCCCGGCATTGTCCGAAAACACCGACACGCACCAGTCGTTCTTCCCGCGCGCCCCGCGGATTTTCTCCGTGGCCGCCACCACGGTCTGCTTGAACAGGTTGTCGATCAGCTCCCGCTTCCCGTTCTCCGTATAGTCGATGATGCCGTTGAACACCTTGTGCTTGCAGTGTTCCGACCACGTCTGCGCGATGGTCTCCATCTCCACGTCCGTGGGGTTCCGGCCCTTTTTCTCGAAATGTTTCACGATCTTCCGCATCTCGGGGAGGTTCAGGGACAACATGCGGTCTTTGCTTATCCGCAACAGCTCTTCGTCCCCGGCTCCCAGGATGTTCACCGTTTCAACCCGCGGCCCCGCCGCACCGGCCGCCGCCTTCCTTTTATTCTCGATCGCCATAGCCAGATCTTCTCCGTATATTTTTTCGCCTTCCGTCCGTCAGTCCTTCTCTATCGTGTAAGTCTGGATCACCCCGTTCGCCAGGAGCTTCCTGCTTATCGTTTCAACTTCGGTTTTTTTCAGAGAGCCCCGCAGCAGCACTTTCTTCGCCGTCCGCGCTGATTCCACACTCCTTATCCCCATGTCGGAAATTCCCTTCATCGTGGATTCCGAGACCGGGTCCGTCACCCCGTGCTTGTACTTCACCTCGATCACCCACGCGCCTTTCGTGAGCTCGCCGCCGGCTTTCCCCACCACAAATTCCTGCGACACCGGGTCCGCCAGCAGTTCCGCCGCAATCCGCTTCGCATCGCCCTTCGATATTTTTCCTTCCAGCTCCGTCACCGTGATGAACCGCGCGGACTTCGCGCCCGCCACGTTCAGGTCCCCGATGTCCGCCAGCAGGCCGTCACCGGCGGCGTCCACCAGGTTTTCCTTTATATAAACTTCGATTCGAGTCGCCATCTACTTTCCCTCGCTCCTGTTTTATTAAAACCTATCTTATCTTATCGCGGTTTGGAGTGTCAAAAATTCTTTCCGCAATTCCGACCATCGCGCGCCACTTTGCCTCACGCCGGTTTTCATGTATCATTTCACCGTTGGATCGGAATCCCGCGGTTAAGGTGCGATCGTTATGCCGATTGTCGAAATCAAACCAGAAATCACAGATGTTGACCTGGCCCGCCTGCTGGGCGGCCCCAGGAGAACCATCCCGGACGCCATAAAACCGGTGGTCGCCCACTGGCGTGAAAAAGCGCCCGCCTTTTTCTCGGCCGCCGCCATTTACAGCTTCCGGCGCATTGAATCTTCGGGCAAGGGCGCGGTTAAAATCGACGGCGGACCG
>Ga0265297_10012740_pt1 | contig 10034 bp, 13 predicted proteins | sample Munlanlwell13791_FD_192502 | JGI IMG/M metagenome (GOLD analysis project Ga0265297, IMG submission 192502) | Leachate microbial communities from a municipal landfill in Southern Ontario, Canada - Leachate well 137-91 | ecosystem: Engineered > Solid waste > Landfill > Unclassified | place...
TCAACCTTATCAATGAAAACAATGGAATATCTGAAAAAGAAATTATCCGTAGATTGGGTGAGAAGCAACAAACAATAAACTATAATATCAAGATGTTACAGCGGAAGAATATTATCCGATTGGAGAAAAAAGGGCGAGAGACGTTTTGTTATGTTATTGAAGAGAATGAAAATTAATGGATGAGACAATGGTTGAAGTAGTGAAAATCTCGAAGACGGGGAAGCTCTTGTGTATTAAAGAGCTCCCTGATAGGTATCGTGACGTGTTTTTTGAATGGGATGATAAATGAGAGGTCTGATGTCGATCTTGCATCTATCCCAAAGATATGTTATTATAGGGGGAATTGTTATAAAACCACAAATAGGGAGTGAATTTTATTCCTTGGAATTGTTGTTATTGTAAAAAGGAAATCGACGATGTTCTACCTTTTAAATGTAAACACTGTAATGAATATTATTGTATCGATCATTTCTTACCTGAAAATCATAATTGTAAATATTATAATCCACCACAATGGAAATCTCAACCAATAAAAACTGTCCAACCAGATAATAATTATTCCCCATCAGCAATAGAACCTGAAATACAACAAACAAATGAAGCAGAGAAATATGTTTTCGAAACGACTACAAAACCTAAAAAAAGAAAAAATCACTCTTTAAGAAGAAATATAGCTTTGTTGATTGTCATTGTTATATTCTCGATAGTATTAGTTGGGGGTTATTTAATTTTAAAACAAAATTATTCAGACATTAGGGATAAGAAAAATCGTTTAGAAAGTGAGTTATCTTTTACTGATGGCTATATCTCAAGAACCAGTTCACTACTTAACTCATGCAATATAGAATTAACACAACTAAACGATAACCTTCATGATAATATCTCTAAAGTTAATCTTCTGAAAATGGGTAATAAATATAGCTTACACGATCCTATATATGATGATGTTACAAGTTTTATAAAGAGCGATAAAAGTAATGATTTAACAACAGAAATTGAAAACGCAAAAAACCAAGGTATACAATGTGCTTATGTTTTAATTCAGCTTTCCGCCTCATCAGAAGGAGTGTATATTCTAATTGGATTTAACACAACTGATAAAGGAATGGTTTATTTTGAACCAGAAACAGATTACAGAGTACGTCCAATTATTGGATATTCTTATGTTGAATGTGTAGAAGGAAGACCATATTATTCCACTGATGACGATACAATAATAAACATATTAGTTGTGTGGTAAGGTGATTAAGACTGAGGAAAGATAAAAAAACTACGACCGCTGGAATCATTATAATTATTACCTTATTAATAATTACTGGTTATGTTTTTTATACATCGTTGCTAAAAATATCTAGATTAGAACAAGAAATAACATCTTTACAAATTGCATTGAATGGAAATCAACAAACTTTAGATACATTAAACAATCAATTGAATAATAAACAAAATGAAATAAAACAAACATCAGTCAATCTAAATAACACAATAAATGAATTGGAACTTCGTCAATCGAGTAGAAGATATGCATTAACTGATCCTCTATTTTGGTCAGCAAGAAATTTTCTATCTACTGATTCTACAGATAGAAAAACATATGATGAAGAAACCTTTAATTGTGCAAATTACGCTCAGGAAGTAAATAATAACGCTGAAAACAAAGGTATACGATGTGCTTATGTTGTGGTATATTTTAGTGATAGTAATGAAGCACATTCATTAATAGCATTTGAAACTACCGATCAAGGATTAAAATTTTTCGAGCCACAAACCGATGAAAGAGTCGATTTACAGATTGGAAAAAGCTATTGGAGTGATTGTGTAATAGCTAATGGAAACTATTATTACTTAGAAAAACCAGGAGATACAATTGAAGAATATACAATTTATTGGTAATTTAAACCAATGAGGTTTTAAGGGAGGAATTGTTACAAAATTTCAAAGCGGAGGCAAAGAGAATAAATTATCTAGGGAATACATATGGGGGATAAAATACCTGACTTATCTGATTGGTTACAATTTTTAGAAGCCAAAGAAACATCAAGCACAGCTTATATAATAGGCATAGCAACACTTTTCATTTCAGTGGTAATTGGAATACCAGTGTTTTTATCTTATTCAAAGAATGCATACATTTCGATGATTGTTTTTATAATAATTACATCGCTTTGGATAATAATCCTAGGAAAAATCATAAGAATTGGTAAAGAATTAAAAAGATCACGAAAACTTCTTGATAAAATTCTTAGATATAATATTACTAATGTTTATGATATTAGAAATGAATGGTTTAAAGATGAAAGGAGATAAGGTATAGGAAATGAAAAAACAACTTGTAATCATAGGAATCCTTGCTTTGCTTGTTAGTGTTGGGTTGAGTGGATGTAATAACATAGCGACTACTTCGATAAATGATATTAGAGAACACCCAAATCGTTTTATAAATCAAACAGTGACAATAATTGCAAACTATCTTGGTGGCGGGATATTTCAAGATGGCGATGTGTTATATGTTGATATATCAGATAGCGTAAAACTGCCTGTTCCCTTTGTGGAACAAGCACAATATAGATTTACAGGCATAGTGAGACATAGCGATGATACAAAATATAAATTCACAGGAGGTTTGTACTTAGAAGTCACAAAAATTGAAACAACATAATATGAAATTGTAAATTGAAGGAGGAAAGAATGGAAACAAAAAAGAACTGGACACCACAACAGATAATGAAGTTCAGAGAGTTTCATAACCTTGCTAAGAAAAGATTACAGCTTGGGGAATCGAGAATATCAGCGTATAGAGATAAACCTGAAGAATATGAAGAGTGGGCTGAAATAGAATTCAAAGAACATGGTGGAGTTAAACTTCCACAAACTCAAAAAATCAAATGTCCAAATCCAAAGTGTCAAAAAGAATTCTATCCTTCAGAACGTTGTCCTTTTTGTGGTTGGACAACCATACGAAGAAGGTCATAATATCAAAATCCCATGAGAAGTAGAATAGAATTTGGAACGGTTGTTTAAAGGAGGAAGTATGCGTAGGTCGCCATACCAAATTTCAATGCCTGCTCATATCAGAAGAAAGAGAATACAACAAGCAAAAAAATATGACCGTGAAATGGCTCAAAAACATGGATTTTCAATGCCGAGATGTCCGCACTGTCATTTGAATCGAGCAGTAATATGTAGAAGTTTAAGTCCTTATGACAAAACAGGAAATGTATATTACTGTCGAAGATGCAGAAAGGAATTCTGGGGTTACGAGGTTTACAAATAAATACAGGGGTTACGAAAGAAATAAAAGATTTTAAACAGCTGAAGAACGGTTAATAAACTGCTTTGATAACATTTATCTACCAAGTCAATATATATTTCTTGAGTCTGGGTTTCGTTCATTTGGGGTAGAGCAGTCCTTCCCAGGCTACCCAGACCAAACAAAGTGATATGACTTTCAATCATCTTTTTTTCCGGCTCAGGGATAATTATTTGTACGGGAGTCCAGACAATATAGGGTAACAGTTTTCCTCCGAGATGTGTGTAAAATGATTATTGATACCCCACACAAAAACAAGTATAACCAGATGTCAATACTGCCCGCACTCGACACACATCAAGAAACAAATAACATTCTGCGACCTCTGAGGAATTCTCAGAACATCGTTATTGGTTCATTCGCATTCAATCGGCAGATGCCTCTTACCATTCATCAGAAGCGACCACTCACCGATATCGATATCAAATCACAACAACCGAAAAGACTTGCATTGACCATTGAGAGATCTCTCGACCGGTCAGTGGGATTCAATAACTACTACATATCAATACTGAAACATGACAACGGACGTACTTTCAGGATTCACTCACGAGCTCGAAATACGGTCATAGCGGACATATCACAGAAGGACAAGAGGATTCCTTACCGTATACTCGATAACGTGCGATATGAGACGATAGCGCATAGGAAACAAGAAGTCAAAAAGATGTTGCGTAACCCTGAGGCACGGTATCGCAGGGAAAAGGACCTTCGGATGATAGGTTACATTAACAGATATTACGACAGTGACAACTGGCGTGATCGTAAACCTTTTAATAGAACACAGGTCAAGTCATGAATAAACAAAAAAAGAAATTCATTGCAAAACTGAAGAAAAAATCCCAATCGGAGTTGATTGATATTGTATGTCAACTCTACGAGGAGAATTACGTTCAGAAAAAAGACATTCATTACCTGAAGAACCTCGTCATGTCGCATCAAATCACGCTGAAGTTCGCATTGAACACGCAGAAGAATCAGTTTATTTCTTATGAACTTGAATCCGAGGACGAGGAAGAGGTAGTATCGGACGATATCAAGAAATCTTATACGTGAGGGTGCGCACTATGTTTGGGCTCACCTCCTTTCATATGCGCCTCCCTCACATCAGAGTCGTACGACATATCACCTAGGAGGAAAGTGTGTTACCACAGTAGGTGGATTTTTTCATCATTTCCACCTACATCTAACACACCGGGATTTATGATAGAAAAACGGTCTTACCAATCATGATAGAAATCGTGTCACTGTTTTCATTTCAAGTGCAGGGGAAGGGATTTGAACGCCTAATTACCAGTACGACAAGGATTGACAGACGATGATTTACTCCCGTCCAACCCTTCATTTTCATTGATGTTCCACAGGGCATCATTCAGTCAATTTCAGAAGGTTTCTTTTCAATTATAATGGTGGTGTATCACCAATATTAACTCTGAGTGCTGTTCCTAAAAACAATGACGAATAATCTTCTAAGATTATTCTGATTCCAGTAAAACCAAAAATACCTGTGTATAGTATTCCTTGATAACCAGCTACTCCAGCATACACTGGGAGTGGTATTTGACCATATAATGAACCTTCACAACCTCTTATTACTAGTAAACCAATACTATAGACCCACCCGTTTGATCCCCAGGGACCATAATAATTATCTCCGCCAAAGGTCAATAGACTTAAAAAATTGAAAAGAGTAACTATTCTATTCGGAAGATCATTTTTATACATGAGAAGAACAAGTTGTATGAAAATAAGGAATTCCGCAAAATAATACGAGTATGAAGGTAAATGTAATAAAATAAAAATAATGTAATCTGCGAGACACGTAACTAACGAATTAGCGACGAACAAATCATCTACTTTTCCTGCGATTAAACAAAACAGATTGACATATTTCAGATTACTCTGAAAGGAACTTATCTTCTCCACGGCCATAGTTGATTTTTCAAATCTTGTGACTAATTTCTGAAGTCTATCAACACTCATCCCACGTGGTAACAACCCATACTTATTCAACTCCACCACAGCACCCTTGAACAATGGGATTGCTTCCTCTCTGGTTGTTGTCTGGTTCAACCTGGCTCGGAACTCCACCAGATACTGTTCCAAGTCTTGGTATTGTTCTCTGGTGAGTTTCACGGTGGTATTCCCATATCCCTTAATACCACATGCTTGGGTAGTGACTTCCACAAGGTCATCATCAGGGGATGCTCTGACAACACTCTGGTTGATGCTGGGTGCGACTGCGACACCGATGAAGAGGATGATGATGCTTACTGCAAGGATTTGCTTCATTTATCTTACCTCAATATCATAGGGTTCTTGTGCAGGATGCCAATCAATTCTTACATATGGAATCTCTGTTATCGTTGGGAATGGAATTACGAATGCTCCCCATATTAATTCGGGTTTAGAATTTCCTCCCCAGAAATTATTTTTCCATGTTACAAAAAATGAATAAAAATTATCACCAACATCTGCTGTATTTTCAATAAAATTATTTTCCTTAATAATTGAATATTTTGCTCCCCATAGTTCTATTCCAACAAGACTGTTTGTTAGATTATTCCTCGTAATAACATTCCCAAAGCCAGTATAAGACATTTGAATACAAATGGTTGCTCTTATGTTATTATTTGAAATAATGGCATTTTTTGTTTTAAATATAAAGATACCTTTTTGATTGCCTCCAAATATATTATTCTCGATTTTGGCGGAATCTCCTGGCTGGAGAGCAATACCTATTGAACAACTTCTAATGATATTATTTTCAACTGTACAACCACTTGCTTTCACATCAATTCCCGCTTTATCCCAAACAGTAGCACTTACAGAGAAACCTGTTATCAATACATTATTAGTATTCACCAATATTATATCTTCAGCACCTATGCCAATAATATTTGTTGTCTCTTTATCTTCCCCTATTAAAGAAATCTGTTTATCAATAATAACATTCTCATTATAGGGTGATGAGTCGTTATACACAAATACGGTGTCTCCATTAGTAGAGGTATTAATAGCATCCTGTATCTTGGAATAATTTCCCGGTCCACTCCCCCCAACATACAGCCAGTTTCCTCTTGACTGTGATTGTGTTTTCTCCGTGTTTTGTGCAATGACTGGAATAACTATGGTTCCAACGAATAAGAGAATGATTCCAACCGTCAACCATTTCCTTATCATATTTTACTCCATTACCAAATTAAACAATCGAGTATTGTAGTAATTGTTCCTATTATCTTTAAAAGGAACGCAAAGAAATTCACAAGAAAATCACTGTCAAGATAAAGTAAAGATACCATCAATGAAGCACCTGTAATTATTGTCATAATGGATAATATTATACATATCACAGGGAAATGCCATTCTATAGTATTTTCTTTCTCACAATCACACTCAGAATTTGATAATTGTGTCACTTCCCTATCGAGAGTAGCATCTTTTTCAATAACACCCTGTATTCCCTCTTGCGTATTAGAATTTAGTAATTGATACTGTTGAACCATAGATTGTATCCTTGATTTACTGATAACCTTTGAGAGAATCAAACCAAGGAAATACATCTGCCTGATTTGAGTCTTGGTTACAATAGGTATCTCTGATGTTAGGAATATCCCTCTACTCATCTGTGATTTGAGGATGATTCGTTGAATCTCTTTATTGTTCACAATATCACAGATAGTCTGGAATAACAACTCTCTCTGATTGATTCTCTCTTTGATGATGTTCTGTTGTGATGTCTGGACTGATTGATACCCCACCACATTACTCAACGAACCAAGAACCAGAAGAACCACAACCAGGATATTTGCTCCAATCAGAGGTTTCTTATCCATACTTTCCTGCCCCTATAGAAAAGAACAATCCTTCGTTATTTAAATCTATGTCAGGTTTAAAAAAGTGCAGGGGAAGGGATTTGAACGCCTGTAACTTTGAATTCAATGTTCACACACTCCATCCTTGGGTGGTTTCTTCTCTGTTGATTTCTTAGACGGTAAGTTTACTCCCTTCTCAAGCCCCACCCTAAGTAATTCTTTACGAATCCCTTGAAAAGTGATATTGTAACCTAACCGCCTCATTTCCTTTTCGATACTGCGCCACCCCATGCCTTGTTTTCTCAGTGTGATTGCCAAATCCCTATCCCAGTCTTTCGCCTTCCATCGTCTGTTATGTTCCTTTTCCCAACGTGATATGCCTGCTGTAACTCGTTCACTGATTCGCTGAGATTCCATATTAGCGCACCATGCCATGATTGATAGTATCAAATCCCATGAAGGATTGTCCGTGTTCAGGAATGGCTCTGTTATTGATTCGACTGTAACACCATACCCTTTGAGTTTCTCAAGAACGTTCAAGACCTCCCGAATCGTACCACGTGACAATCGGTCCATCTTGAAAACAACAATCTTATCAAATCTTCTGTAGAGCGCATCCTTCATCATCCGCTGATACTGTGATCTCTTGAAGTTACGACCAGACGTTCTATCAATATACGTCTCGATGATTTGATATCCTCTTTCGTTGCAGTATCTCGTGCAAGGGAGTATCTGTGTTTCCGGGTGTTGTGAATCTTTTCCGGTTGAGACACGTGCGTATATTGCTACTTTCATAAGACCTCTTCTCTCTCACTGTCTTGATTGACCTTCTCAAGGATCTCATAGACCAGTGCCTTTAGTGAATTGATATCATCCTGCGGGTAGGATGATGTGACCGTTATCGTTGCATTGAGTACCGACAGAGTGATAGATCGACCTTTCATCTCGGGTGGTTCTTTATCAAACATATTATCACTTTTTCATTACTCAGGGAACAAATCTAAAGGAAGTAAGAAATTCCGTGACCGGGAGAGGGAGAGGTACCGGTGTTTGTATACCGGGAGACAGAGAATCCGGGTCCAAAGAATCGTAATTGCCTTTAGTAGCACAGTATAACACCTTACCGCTGTTTCTAGGTTCTATAGATGCCATACTTACACCAACCTCTTGATAAGTTTTGGTGCTGGACCTCTTGCGGGTTTGGGACCATCTATTACTGCAATTTCTCCCCTTTCCCGTAATGTTGCAATAACACGTGCAAAAGCGGATGATAGAAGCCCACTTAGTTGTAATAAGAAGCTATACGCAATTGTTCCACCTGTGGTTGGAACATGCGCTTTAATGATAGCACTGACCTTGTTTATGTGGTAATTGTTGTTGATATAGTAGCCTATCTCAGCCGCATCGTTAAGGCAGGGTTCTAAAAGTTTTTCCGCCTCTTGAACGTTCTTAACAGATACGGGAATGAAACTTTTAAAACTTTTAAAACTATTAGTATTATTCAAACTAAGCTTGTCAAGTTCTTTATTTAGACTTTCTCCTAATTGTTTCAATAGTTTTAATTGTTTTAATAGATACAATAATTTGAAATGTTTTCTATAATTAGGTAAAGACTTGATTATTTCCAAGAGAACACTACCCATTAGTTCGCTGAATTTCAGAATACAAGAATACGAATAGAGATATGTTTCGTACCGTGCAACAAAGTTATTTATGGCTTGGTACCTCTTATTATCCTCCCACCTTTCGACTACTGTATCTATGTACGCCTTTGCTTCAGGTGTTAATTGAAATTTTAGTGGGTTGTCAATGAAATAATTAAAACAGAAGTCAAAAACCTGGTGTAGTGTTTTTTCAAAAAGTATAACGTATTCGGTCAGGTCCTTTCTTGGTTGTTTCTTAATGTTTTCCCGAACGATAATGTACCGTGCCAAGTGCCCACCTGTTACAATTTCAGGTCGCAAATGCGAATATAGATCTTCGGGTGTTACTGTAGAATTGGTGCTCAGAAACGGTTTATCAATGGTGTAGGTTTTTTCTGCTAGTCTTTTTACGTACACTGGTTCGCATTGTATCAATTTATGGTGTATACCCACCCATTCGTTCCATGGTCCACCACCGGTTTGTGTTACTTTTTTAAGTATAATCTGATATTCTGGTAAATTGCAGATAACTGAGGGGTGGGAATCCGCCATGTGCCGTAACAGTCCCTGTGGCGAAAAGTCGTCAGGGCCGCTGAACATGGCTGGAACAAGTCGTTTTTGTATAGTATCTGTCGACGTAGACTTTAATGACTTAGACGAAGCCCCTATCAATAATAACTGGGTATTGGACCGTATGCCATCAGGGGCAACTAAACAAATGCTGTCCCTACCCATGCAGTGACCCATTAGTTGCATGCCACAGTGTATGCCATATCGAATAGAAGCAGTGGTTTTATTCTGGTGGTTTATCAGGTACCAGTCAAGTAGTGTTAGCGGGCTTTCTCGGGGATATTGAAATTCTGGCATTATCAATCACCCCGACTACTTTATTTCCAAAATTCTGTTATGGTTTAATACTATCAGGCGACCGTCTTTCGCTTTTTTGAGAAACAGGTAGTGTTCGTTTACGTATTTGATGATTCCCCGATACCAAAAAAGTTTGTTGGTTTTGTTGTTTAATACTGCAAGGTCGACTACTTTGCCTATAAGTAGACTCATGTCTACTTTTACTCCGTTTTCTTCTTCCATGACTTCTTCTCTCCTATACGGTAAATCTCAAAAATTACGCTCAATGAGTGGACGTTTTCTCTTTCTGAATGTTCTGCCACTCAGTATCGTGTTCCATGAGGTCGTCCATCGCACTGTGGAATACTTTTGCGATAGAGATTTTCCTGAATTCGATGTAGTCTCGTTCTTTTTGTTTTA
>Ga0265297_10012741_pt1 | contig 10034 bp, 7 predicted proteins | sample Munlanlwell13791_FD_192502 | JGI IMG/M metagenome (GOLD analysis project Ga0265297, IMG submission 192502) | Leachate microbial communities from a municipal landfill in Southern Ontario, Canada - Leachate well 137-91 | ecosystem: Engineered > Solid waste > Landfill > Unclassified | place...
GTGCTTGAACTCGGCGGCGTCGTAGCCCTCGGCGTGGTTGAGCACCACCTCGCGTATCTTCAGGGCACCCTCGCGCGCCAAGCCGAACAGTCCCGTGCCCAGGAGGTGTATCGAGGAGGCCAGGAACAGGTCGTGCGCCACCTTGTCGATGGCAGGGGTCGACAGGCGGAGGGTCTCGGCTATCAGGGCCTTGGCGTGCCTGACCGTGTCGAGTACGCGGTCGGTCGGCAGGGCAAAGGACGCCGCGATGAGGTACAGGATCACGAGCTGGTTGACGAAGCTCTTGGTGGCGGCCACCGCTATCTCGGGTCCGCAGAGTATGGGCAGGTAGAAGTCCGAAAGCTCCTGCGGGATTCGGCTGTTTTCGTTGTTCACGAGGGACGCCCGCTTCACCCGGGGGCGGCGCTCGGCTATGTCCTGCAGGATGTCCACGAGGTCCTTGGTCTCGCCCGACTGCGATATGGCCAGCACCAGGTCGGCGTCCGACAGGCACTCCAGGTAGGCGCTGCGGAATTGGCCGGGATTGCAGGCGTAGACCGGCACGCGGGCCAGGCCGCCGAAGAAGTAGGCCGCCGTCAGCGCCGCGTGGTACGAAGTGCCCGAGGCCACCAGGTAGACCGCGCCTCCGGCCTTGCGGGTCTCGCGTATGCGGTCGCCCAGTTCGCGGGCGTACCGGGTCACCGAGCGCCGCTTCCTCCAGATGAAGGCCAGGTCCAAGAGGGCTATATCCTGGCCGCGGCCTGGCGCTATGCGTGCCAATTCGGCCAGGAGTTGGGCCTCGTCGGAGCGGTAGGTCGAGTGCCCTGCCAATGGGGCGCGGGCCGCCGCGTCGGCGGCCACGCGTGACGCCAGGTTCCTGAAGTCGGCGGACTTGGCCAGCTCCTCGAAGCCCGCTACCAGCACCGCGTCGGTGACGTGGCCGGACAGGGCGCTGGCGCGGTCCAGCACGTCCTTGGCCATGGTGCGCGAGTCCTCCAGGACCGCGGCCAGGGCCGCCTCCCGGTCATCGTCGAAGTAGTAGCGTATTATCTCGTCGATGTTGTCGGGCGACGAGTGTATCTCCTGCTCCATGTAGTACTTGAAGCGGGGGTCGAGCGCGGTGTCCCGCACGTTTAGCTTGGAACGCTTCAGCCGCGGCACCGAGAAGCGGGGGTCGCCGTGCAGGCCGAACACCACGTAGCGGTCGTGGGTATACCACAGTCCCTCGCCTTCGGCCAGCGGTATGAGCATGCGGGTCTTGGCCAGCACCGAGGTCAGGTCGCTGGACACCACGACGAAATCCCCGTCGTCGTCCGAGCCCATGCCGGCGTACAGCGAGGAACCGGACTTCACGGCGAAAACGCCAGGCACCTGGGGGTCGGCCACCGCGGCCGCGTAGGAGCCCTCGGCCTCGGCCTCGGCCTTGCGCACCGCGTCGATCACGAGGAGCACGTCGTCGGGCATGTCGCCCGGCAGGCCCGAGGCCTCGTAAGCCCGCCTCATGTCGCCGAGGGCCTTTTTAGGGTCGGCCCTGTTGGCCGCGTAGTGATCCTCCACCAGGTGTACGACTATCTCGCCGTCGTTGTCCGAGACCACCTGGTGTCCCCGCGCCGTCAGCGCGGTTTTCAGCGTGTCGGTGTTCGAAATGTTGCCGTTGTGCGCGCCGACCATCTCGACCTTGCAGCGCACGTGGTGGGGCTGGCTGTTCACGTCGGTCACGGCGCCATACGTCGCCCAGCGCACCTGCCCGATGAAGCGCTGGCCCTTGTACGACGGGATGGCCAATTCCCTGGTCACCTTGCTCGGCGCGCCCACCTTCTTCACGAGCACGATATTCCGGTCCTTGTCGATGAAGGACGCCCCCGTGGAATCGTAGCCCCGGTACTCCAGCCGTTTCAGGAGTTCGGAGGCCTCATGGCCCATACTGGCCGTCTCGTCCTTGTATATGAGCGACACTATCCCGCACATCGGATCCCCCTCGTAGTTTCAAGTAGCTGTTGCGCAGGGCCAGAGTATAACGCGCCGAGCCGGCCGGTGAAAAGCTCGCCGGCACGGCAGGGGGACAGACCCCATGGGCGCGTCCGGCCCCTGGCCGGACCGGGCTCTCCCTGCAATCTCGCCGCCACGGGGTCCCCGCGGCGGCGAGGATTTCCGTTCGATCCCTCGCGCGTCCTGTCCAGGCCGGCTTTCCCACGCGTCAGTGGCATGATACGGTATGTCATGCGCCGCTTATCAGCCATTGCACTCGTTCTTGCCGCCGCGGCTTCGGCATACGCCGGCGACCTGTTCACCATCGAACCCTTCGCCGGGGTCTTTACCGCCGTGTTCTCCTCCAATCCCGATCCAGACCCGGTGGCACCGCTCGTTGGCTGCGGCGTTCGCTTGAATTTCACCGACAGCTTCGGAATCGGCATCAAGGCTGCCGGTGCTACCGATTTCGTTGGGGTCTACCCGCTCTTTGCCCTCGTCATCCGTGCAGGATTCCGGAACGGCATCGGCCTCAACCTCGATATAGGCGTCCTGCCCGGCATCGGCCTGACCGTACGACGGCACCATATCAACCTCGGCGTCTTTCCTTTCTACATGATCAGCGGTGGCTGCACCACGGTCACGCTGACCTATGGATATGAATTCTGAGGAGTTGCCACATGAGCACCGCGAACCGCCTCGTCGCCTTCCTCTCCCGCCCGGCCGTCTTCGCCGCGGCGGCACTGGCCTTCGTCGCCTTCGGTGCGGCCGTTCTCCCCGTCATGTCGGCGCGGTCGGCCGGGTACACCCCCGACGGCGGGGCCTTCGACACGGGTTTCTTCTATACGCCCGCCGAGGCCCTGGCCAAGGTCGCCGCCTACGACGACGCGGGCAGGGCGGCCTACACCCGCGATCGCTGGACCTTCGACTTGGCCTTCCCGGCCGTCTACGGTTTCTTCATGCTGTCGGCCTGGGCCTTTTCCCTTCGTGCGCTGGCGGGGGACAGAGCTCGCTTCCGCTGGCTGCTGGTGCCGATCCTCGGCATCGCCTTCGACCTGGTGGAGAACACAGCGGTAACCGCCCTCATGCTGTCGTTCCCGCCGGGTTCGATGGCCGCCGCCGTCGCCTCGTCCCTGGGATCTGCGCTCAAGTGGGTGTTCGTGGGGGCGGGTTTCGCGGGTTCGCTATCGCTACCGGCCGCCGCGCTGGTGGTGTTCCTGGTTCGTCGGACTCGGCGGACTTGAGCTCTGTCCCCGCGGCGGACTCGCCCATCCGCGGCGGTCGGGGTATACTCGTCCCATGCTGTACCGTAACTTCCCGAAGATTCCCGGTCTGTCCGTCTCCGCCCTGGGCTTCGGCTGCATGCGCCTGCCCGTCGTGGACGGGGACGAGTCGCGCATCGACGTCCCGGCCGCCGACGCCGTGCTGGAGGCGGCACTGGAGGCCGGCGTCAACTACGTCGACACCGCCTGGCCTTACCACCGCGAGGGCTCGGAACGCTGGCTCGGACAGACCCTGGAGCGCCTCGAGGCGCGCGACCGCGTCCTCCTGGCCACGAAATCACCCTCCTGGCTGGTGAAGGAACGTGGCGACTGGCGTCGGTTCCTCGACGAGCAGCTCGCACGGCTGCGCACCGACCATGTCGACTTCTACCTCATCCACGCGCTCGACGGCGAGCGATGGAAAACGGTGCTGGCCACAGGCGGGCTCGAGGAACTGGCCGCAGCCAGGGCTGCCGGGCTCGTGCGCCACGTCGGGTTCTCCTTCCACGACAGCCTGGATGCGTTCAAGACCATTATCGATGGCTGGGACGGCTGGGAATTCTGCCAGGTGCAGTACAACTACCTGGACGACGAGATACAGGCCGGCACGGCCGGCATCGAGTTCGCGGATGCGCGCGGCATCGGCACGATAATCATGGAGCCGCTCCGGGGCGGCGCGCTGGCCGCTGTACCCGACGAGGTCAAGGCCATGTTCGCCGGCTACGGCGTTCCGCGCATGCCGGCGGAGTGGGCCCTGCGGTTCGCGTGGGATCGCCAGGAGGTGGTAACGGTCCTTTCGGGCATGAACTCGGTCGGCCAGGTGTGGGAGAACGCCGCGGTGGCCTCGTCGGCCCGACCGAACATGATCACCCGGGTCGAGCGCGATATTCTCCGGAGTGCTCGCGACTTCTTCCTGGCACGGACGGCCGTCCCCTGCACGACCTGCGGCTACTGCATGCCCTGTCCGTCCGGCGTCGTCATTCCCGGAGTATTCGAGCTATGGAACTCGGCGACGATGTTCGGTCGGAGCGAGCGCAACGCCGGCTGGTACCGGAACGCCTTCATGTCGAAGGCTAGGGGCGGCGACTCGTGCACGAACTGCGGGGCCTGCGTGTCCAAGTGCCCGCAGGGCATAGACATACCCGCCATGATGCCCAAGGCGCATGCTGACCTGACAAGCTAGCCGGTTTAACCGGTCGCCAGCCGGGCCCTGGCCAGCTCCAGCGCCGCCTTCAGCACCGCCAGCCTGGCTGCGGCCTCCTCCTCGACGGCCTCAGCCAGCTCGTCACGGGTCAGCTCGCCCAGGGAGGCCAGCACCTGGGCCGATGCCAGTTCCAGACCCTCGGCCACGAGAACCGCCCTCGCCTCCTCCAGCGCATACCGGAACGCCTCGGCCTCCGCCACCGCGGACTCCAGTTCGGCGGCCTCGTCGGACAAGGCGTCGGCCAGGGCGTCCTCGGCGTCGGCCACGGAGCGGTCATGGGATCGCGCGGCCATGCCGCTGGCGGTCTTCCAGTCCAGGGACAGAGCTCCGCCCAGGCTGATGGAAGCTCCGTCCCCGCCGAGCGACGCGCCGGCGGTCAGCGTCAGGGGACCGGAGCCGGACAGGACTGGCAATGCGCGGCGGTATTCTAACAAGGCGCGTGCCCTCTGGACGGCCGCTCCCTCGGGCTTAGCGGTCGGTGGGACCCACGCGGCATCCAGGCTGGCCAGGAGGCTCGTAGCGTCCAGGGGGACGCCCGCTAGCACCGACTCGGCCGCGGCGTCGCCCAGGCGCTCGGCCAGGGTGCGGCGCGCGCTCCTGGCCTGGGTCTCGGCCTTGCCGAGGGCTGCCTGGGCCCGCGGGACGGCCGCCTGGGTCCTGGCCAGCATGGCCGTGCCCAGCTCGCCGCGGGCGGCCGCGGCCTCCGCATCGACCAGCGCCGTCTTGGCCCGCGCGAGGGCGGCTGCGGCGGCGTCCCGCGAGGCCTCGGCTGAGAGCACCGACAGGAAGGAATCGAGGGCCTCGAGTCGCGCGGTTCGCCGGGCGGCGTCCAGGGCGATGCGCGCCAACCGGACATCGTACTCCAGCTTCATGATGGCCTCGGTCGAGGCCAACGGCGACCAGCTGACCGAACCCGACCCGCTCAGCGAGTCCGAAAATCTTGCTCCCACCGAGGCCGAGAGGCCGGTCAGCAGGGGAACGCTCAGGGTGCCGGACACCGCGTACGGCGTTCCCGCGGGCTTCGCCGGCATGTCGAGCGCGTACGAGCCGGATGCCGTCAGCTTCATGCCCATCCAGGGCTCGGCGTCGGCCAGGGCCTCCAGGGCGTCAGCCAGGGCCTGTTCCGCGTCCACGACCCCGCGGGCCCCCGCGGCCGCCATATCCGCGGCCTCCTCGGCGGTGATAATGGTCAAGGCCGTCGTTGACTCTTCGGCCTTGGCCTGGAAGGCGACCGCCAGGAGGAGAAGCGCCAGGAGGAATCCGGTGGTCGGCCGCCGTCTCCCTCGTCCGCGTCGAGAACTGTTCATCACAGCTCCTGTATCCCTTCCACGATGCCGGCACGGGAGGCGCTGATGGACGGCGCCAGCGCGAACAGGGCGCAGGCCCCCGCCGTGACGGCCACGGCGACCACGGGCGCCCACCAGGGCGGCAGGAGCGGGAAGATGCCGGCGTCGGTGAGGCCGGCCCCGGCCAGCACGCTCTCGGCCGCCATGGCCAGGGCTCGGTACGCAGGGATCGAAACCACGGCCCCGATGACGGCAGCCACCGCCCCGAGGGCCGCGCCGGTCGCCGCGAAGCGGGCTACGGTCCCGCCGGCGCTCTCGCCGAGGGCCCGGCGTATGGCCGTACCCTTGCGGCCGTCGGCGGCATCCATCGCGGTGCCCGAGTAAATGCCGAAGACGCTGGCCGCCAGGATGAGCAGGCCCAGCCCCATGATGGCACCGGACAGCGACGTGAGGACCGTCCGGGCCTCGGCCGCCGCGGTGGCGTTGGGTGTCGACGGGTCGCCCTCCCAGGCCTCGACGGCGACGTCCCCCGCGCCGAGGGCGAAGAGGGCGTCGGACAGCCTGGCCTCGAGGGCCGCCGGCGAGGTGCCGTCGGTCTCGGCCACGAAGGTACGTATGGGGACAGAGCCGGACATGCCCGGCATGCGCCAGGCGTTGACGGGCACGATGGCGTCGGGTATGCCAAGGGCCGTCCTGGCCACCTCGGTGGGCGTCTCGTAGACGCCGACTATCTCCAGCCTCTCGGTGGACACCCGGGACTGCCGTGCACCGCCCTGGGCCTGGCGGGCCACCATGATGCCGCGCTCGGTCTCGACCATGGAGCTCACGGCGGCTTCGGCCGTGCCGAACAGGGTCTCGGCCACCGACCTCGACACCAGCGCCAGCCGGCTGCCCGAATCGGACTCCTCGTCGGTGAATGTCCGCCCGGCCGCCAGTTCCAGGCCCATGATGGCGGGATAGTCCGCGCCGGCGGCCAGCACGGATCGAATCGAGAAGCGCGAACCACCCACTCGTATCGCGTTCCAGCGTACCTCGTTCACCGGGGCGGCCGCCTTCAGCCAACCGGTTTCTGCCACCAGAGAGTCGAGCACGTCCTGGGTGAAGGGCGGTGGCATCGTGTAGCGGAAGCGACCGTCCTCGTCGGTCTCGCCAGCGGCTACGGCCACCCGATAGCGGAAGGTCTGCCGCTCGAGGTCGGAAATGGAGCCGGAAATGGACAGCCCCGCCGAAAAGGCCATGGCGCCCGCGGCTATGACCGCCGCCTGGAGCGCTGTCTTGCCCGGCCTGCGCGCTGCCTTGCGCGTCACGGTCTCTATGGTGTCGAACATCGCTCGCTCCTTACTCGGGCCTGACCAGGTCGGCCGGCGTTTCGCGCATGGCCGCGGCCACCGGCAACACGCCCAGGACCATCGGCGTTCCGGCCGCCAACAGGGCGGCCACCAGCATCGCCACCGTCCCCCCGCCGTCCAGGTCGGCGTACGGCACCAGCAGGGACGCCGTGCTGTCCGCCAGCAGGAAGGCCAGGAAACCGCCGAGAACCATGCCCACGGTCGTCGGGAAGGCCGTCTCCCAGAGGGAGGCCGCGTTGACGTCGGCTGCGCCTGCGCCTATGGCCCTGAGCACGCCCAGGGACCGCCGCCGCTTGAGGGCCCTCGTGGCCGTGGCGTTCATCAGGTTGAGGGCGGCCACGAGCACGCAGAGCGCCGACAGGGCGAAGGCCGCGGCGAAGAGGGTGCCCTGGGCCGCCATTCGTTCGTCCAACTCCTGTTTGCGGGACTCCACGATGGCCGCACCGGTCCCCGCGGCCCGCTCGAAGTACGTCTCCAGCTCCCGTACGGCCGCGTCGATGCGGTCTGCCGAGGATGCCGCGAAAAACAGGCGCATGGGCCTCCACCGTACCGACGTCCCGTCGGGCATCGTTCGCAGGTTACGGGAGGGGGAGAAGGCCATCAGGTTCCAGTCACGCAAGGATACGTCGGCGGCCGGTTCCAGGATACCCACGATGTCGTAGGTCGTACCGTCCAGCCGTATGCTCCTGCCCAGGGCTTGGCCGTCGGCGTAGAGTCGGGCCGCCAGGTCCGAGCCGAGCACGAGCACGGCGCGGTTGGCCGCCGCCTCCTCCTCGGTGAATAGCCCGCCCTGGGCCGCCTTGAAGCCGTACGCCTCGAAGAAGGCCGGGTCGACGCGGGCGCCCCGCATGGTCTCCAGGAGGGGCTTCTCGAGGGCAGCGGCCGCGGCCAACTCTTCATCGGTGGGCTGAACCTGCCCGAAGAATCCGCCGAGGCCTACGTCGGGCGGCAAAACGGTCGGCTCTGTCCCCGCGGCGGTCGCCGTGGTCCCCGTGGTAGTCCCCGGCAGCTCTGTCCCCGCGGCGGTCGCTCCGGTACCCGCCGCCCCGGCCGCCGGCGCGGCCATGAAAGCATCGGGAGGCGGCTCTCCGGGCATACCAGCACCACCGGGACCGCTACCAGGACCGCCGCCGACCTGGCTCCCCTGACCGCCCCAGGTGGGCGCTTCACCGACGCGGAAGCGGGTGTTGTCGTAGTCATAGGCGAACCGTACGGAAGGGCACTCGGCCAGGGCGCCCTCGGCCGAGTCCACGGGAAGCACGAAGCCCCGGGTCGGGTCGGCGTCCAGGGGCTCCACCGCGCCGGCGGTGTTCCGGGCCATGGCCGACGGAATAACGGTTATCTCCAGGTAGGACGGGTCCGCTTCCGTCTTGGCGACCAGCCGGGAGTACTCGGAGGCGGCTCCCGCGGCCGAGGACGCCACGAACACGGCCAAGGCCACGGCCAGCGCCATGAGCCCCAGGTCGGCCACCCCGCCCCGGGCGAAGGACACGGCGAGGGACAGAGCTACCGTAGCCCGCGACGCCCGTTTATCGCCACTGGCTGCGCCATTAGCGCCGCCATTGACCGCGCCGGTCGAATCGGCCCTCATTCGGCTATGCCTTCCACGAGGCCGTCCTGCAGGGTGACGCGGCGGCGGCCCATGGCACCTATCCTCGGGTCGTGCGTTACGATCACCAGGGTGACGCCCTTGGCGTTCAGCCCGGTCAGGAGGTCCATGATCTCGCCGCCGGTATGGCTCGGGAGGTTACCCGTCGGCTCGTCGGCCATGATCACGTCGGGCTCGTTGGCCACGGCGCGGGCCACTGCCACGCGCTGCTGCTCGCCGCCCGACAGCTGGGACGGGAAGTGGTCGGCACGCCTGCCAAGCCCCACCGAGGCGAGCAGCTCGTAAGCCCGCTCCATCGAGCGCTTCTTGGGCTCGCCGGCGTAGCGCAGGGGCAGGGACACGTTCTCCAGGGCCGTCAGCTCCGGCAACAGGTTGAAGCTCTGGAACACGAAGCCGTAGTGGCGGTTGCGGATGCGGGACAGCTCCCGGTCAGGCAGGCCGGTGACGTCGTGGCCCTCGAGCAGGTAGTCGCCGCCCGTAGAGCGGTCCAGGAGGCCGAGCACGTGCAGCAGGGTCGACTTACCGGATCCCGACGGCCCCATGATCGTCACGAAGTCGCCGCGGCCTATGGCCAGGGAGACGCCCCCGAGCGCGCTCACGGCGCCCTCGCCGTAGCCGTAAGTCTTGGTGATGTCCTTCAGTTCAATCATCGTCGTCCTCCGAGCTCGATTGATTCGCGGTCTATGAAGCTACCGTAGTCGGAGGTGACGACCCGTTCGCCGGGCTTGACGCCGGCGAGCACCTCGACCACCGTGCCCTGGGTCGCGCCGAACGTGGCGGGCCTCCGGACGGCGTTCTTCCCTTCTATAACGTACAGGTACTTGCCCCCGCCCGAGCTCAGGTACTGGCCCCGGGGGAGGAGCACGGCCGACTCGTTCACGCCCAGCACGATCTCGCCGGACGCGGTGGAGCCCGACGCGAACTCCGGCGTCTCCCCGTCGAAGGTGGCCGAGACCGTCACGGTGGTCCCCGAGTCGGCGCTGGCGCTCGTTTCCCGGCCTATAGCCTTGACGGTGCCCGCGTAGACATCGCTGCCCACGGTGATGGCCACCGCCATGCCTACCGACAGGCGCGCGGCGGTGGTCTCCGGCACGTCGAACCGGGCTTCCGGCCTGGTCGTGTCGGCCATCGAACCGAGCGCCGCGTACCGTGCCACCACGTCGCCCTCGTCGGCGTTCCACGACAGGATGCGGCCTGATATGGGACTGCGGATATCCAGGGCCGCCAGGCGTTCCTCGTAGGCCAAGCTCTGTCCCCGGAGGGTCGCGATGCGATCCACCAGGCCCTGGCGGGTGTTCGAGTAATCCTCCGCGGACTCCAGGATGGACAGCTCCTCCAGTTGCAGGGCTTCCTGCGCCTCGACCAGGGCGCGCTCCG
>Ga0265297_10012742_pt1 | contig 10032 bp, 7 predicted proteins | sample Munlanlwell13791_FD_192502 | JGI IMG/M metagenome (GOLD analysis project Ga0265297, IMG submission 192502) | Leachate microbial communities from a municipal landfill in Southern Ontario, Canada - Leachate well 137-91 | ecosystem: Engineered > Solid waste > Landfill > Unclassified | place...
TGAATTCATATTTTGTTCCCCATACCCATTAAAACGTCTAAGTTATTGTAGAACAACAAGTGTAAAAATAAAATACGCACTTTATTATGATTTTAAAAAGAGATCGATATTTTATTTATTTTTCTTTTAATGTTATTATTTCAAACTCAGATACATTTAAATAGAATATAAATTATCTATATATTTCGGTAAGGATAATTTTTTGAAACTGATTATAAGCGAAAAAGAGATAGCTGCAGGCAGAATTGCAAAAATACTTTCGGGTAACGGCGTTGATGAGGAAAAAGTATACGGAGTTCCCGTTCATCATTTCAAGCACGGCGGCGAAGATTACAAGGTCATCGGACTGAAAGGGCACATACTCAAAGTAGATTATCCAAAAGAATATGCCAACTGGTTCAAGGTGGATCCCATAGAGCTTATAGACGCCCCGATAGAAAAAATTCCCATTCAAAAAAAAATAATCCAGGCATTAGTGAAAGTCTCCGGTGACGCGGATGAGATCATAATAGCCACTGACTATGACAGGGAAGGCGAGCTTATCGGCTATGACGCAATGCAGCTCGTCAAAGAAAAAAATGCAATTGCTGCCGCAAAGAGAGCAAAATTTTCGGCAATCACTCCAAAAGATATAAATGAGGCGTTTTCGAAACCGGGCAAAATCGATTTGAACCTTGCCTTTGCGGGAAGGGCAAGACAGGATATAGACCTGATATGGGGAGCGACACTTACCCGTTTCATATCCCTTACAACCTACCAGGTAAAAGATAAATTTCTTTCGGTTGGAAGGGTACAGACTCCGACTCTTACACTAATCGTGGAGAGGGAACTGGAAATAAAATCTTTTGTCCCGACTCCATACTGGGTTGTAAGCGTAAAGCTTCAAACCGGGGCCGGTGAGGAATTCGAGGCAACTCATAAGACAAAGAGATTTTTAAATAAAGATGATGCGCGGGCCGCCTACATCAAATTGGGCGACACAGGAACGGTAATCGGAGTAAAAGAGAGCATCAGGGAAATAAAACCTCTTGCGCCGCTTAATACCACCGCACTTATAATGAGCGGAAGTTCGATCGGTTTTTCCGCATCAAAAACAATAAGCATTGCCGAAAGCCTATATATGAATGGCTATATAAGCTACCCCAGAACCGACAATACGGTTTATCCTTCTTCCATAGATTTAAAAGAGATCGTCAGGATGCTGGGCACTTCCGGGCAGTACAGGGAGATGTCCGAAGCGGTTCTTTCGCAGGATGCGATTGTGGCGAGCCGGGGCAAAAAGAGGTCGACCGACCATCCCCCGATATATCCCACGGCTGTTGCCGGAAAAGACAGCCTGAGCGGGGACGAATGGAAACTTTATGACCTAATCGTAAGAAGATTCATATGCACCCTGCTTCCGGCTGCAAAGGTAAAGAACATAACGGCATCCATAGATATAAACGGAGAGATATTCATTGCCAGCGGTTCCAATACCGTGGAGGCGAGCTGGATCAAATTTTATCCATACTATAGATATAAGGATGTGTTAATTCCGCATCTCGAAGAAAAACAAATGCTTACAGTTACCGGTAAAGATTTACTGGATAAGGAAACTATGCCTCCTTCAAGATACACGCAGGGAAAACTCGTCGAAAAGATGGAGGACCTGGGTCTGGGAACGAAAGCAACGCGCCATACGATCATACAAAACCTGATCCAGAGGGGATACGTAAGCGGCAATCCGCTCCAGCCTTCCGAAAAGGCCATTGCCGTGGTGCGGATGCTGAAAAAACACGCCGAAAAAATATCTTCTCCAGACATGACCTCTGAACTGGAAATGTATATGGACGGCATAGTTAACGGGGATGAGACCAAAGAGGATGTGATTAGCCGTTCCAGAAAAATGTTAAGCGAGGTAATGGCGGTTCTTAAAAATGAAAAGGAAGAGATATCACAGGAGATAAAGAAAGGGATAAAAGAGGATCTGATAGTTGGAAAATGCCCTGCTGAAAACTGCAGCGGGGACCTGGTCATCAGGACCTCGAGAAAAACAAGGAAAAGATTTTTGGGATGCAACGCCTATCCCGAGTGCACAACAACATTTTCACTTCCTCAGAAGGGTCTGCTTATCACGACCAAAGAGGAGTGCAAACATTGCAAATACCCCATGGTAAAGATTATCACTAAAGGAAGAAGACCATGGGATCTATGTATAAATCCGGAATGTCCCGGAAAAGATGAAAAGTATAAAAATTACAAAAATAACCGGGGAAGTAAAGAAACTTCTGACTGAAGCAAGTTTCAATCTTCCCGGTGATATCATAAATGCTCTGGAAGGCGCCGTTAAAAAAGAGACCGGTGCCGGAGCCAAAAAAATCCTGGAACTTATTTTAGAAAATGCAAAAATCGCCAGGGAACAAAAACTTCCCCTGTGTCAGGATTGCGGCCTTGTTTATATGGACCTTGATATCGGACCTGATATTTGCATCAAGGACAGCGGTAATCTGAATGTCCTGCTTAATCAGGCAGTGGCAGATACCTATACCGGATGTTATTTAAGAAAATCGGTAGTATCCGATCCGTTATTCGAAAGAAAAAATACTTCCGGCAACACTCCGGCAGTGATAAGTACCAATTTCATCTCAAATCCCGGCCTGCACCTGAAAGTATATTTAAAAGGCGGAGGCAGTGAAAACTGTTCCTATCTTTATATGCTGAATCCCTCAAGCGGTGAGAGTGAGATAATAAATCTGGTTCTTGATCTTGTTAAAAATAATGTCACCCGGTGCTGCCCGCCTGTGATCATCGGTATCGGAATAGGCGGGTCATCTTCCGAGGTGCCTGGACTTGCGCGGCTCGCCAGTTTTAGAAACCTTGAGGTCAGAAATCCGGATAAAAGATATGAGGATCTGGAGGAAAAAATACTCGATACCGTAAATAAGACAGGGATCGGTCCGCAGGGTCTGGGCGGAAGGACGACTGCCCTGGCATGCAATATAGAATATGCTCCCTGCCATATGGCATCGCTTCCGCTGGCAGTTTTTATGGGATGCCATTCTACAAGAAGAGCCGATTCAAAAATATCTTAGCTGCAAATTTTGTAATTCCGCACAAAGGGCAGATTTGTAAGTATATCCGCTGTAACTATTATCATTTTGTAAGAAGAGCAGATTCGAAAATGTCGCCCCCGTAAATATCATAAGCCACGAACAATGGCAGATCTTTTACCTCTATCTCATAGACCGCTTCGGCGCCGAGGTCGGCATATGCAACTACCCTGATGTTTTTTACTTTCGTCGAAAGAAATGCCGAAACGCCTCCTAACGATACAAGATATACAGACTTGTATTTCTTCAGGAGTTCCTTCAGGGCATCGCTTCTTTTACCTTTTCCGATCATTGCTTTGACCCCGCATTGGAGCATCGGCTCGGTCAGGTTATCCATTCTGGCGCTGGTGGTAGGTCCTATGCTCCCGCTCTTCTTACCCGGAGGAGTCGGGGCCGGGCCCGTATAAAATAATGTGGCGTCTTTTAGATCGACAGGCAGTTTTTCATCCTGCTTTATGGATTCGATGATTCTTTTATGGGCGGCATCCCTTGCTCCGAACACGGTTCCGCTTAGATAGATAATATCTCCAGCTTTTAATTTTTTGATTTTTTCTTCTGTAAGCGGTGTGGATAAATATTTATTCATCTTCCGTATCGAAATACCTGTCCCTTTTGAAGTAATTATCATAGGAATATAGAGGTTTTCTGGGAGGAGGCTGTCTTTTACTTCTTTTTGAGTTATAGATTATTATTATAATTATAAAGATTATGAATAAACCGATAAAACTTAAAATAACGATCAGGAAGTATGTCAGCAGTTTTGTTTTATCGCCCTCTATAAATATTTTTTTCTCGTCGCCATATTTTATGTTCCATATGGCAATGTTATTGTCACCGATCAAATTTGCATTGTGTCTGATTATTTTTACCGGGAATTTTACCTGATATGTCACATTCAAAATATTGCTGTCCTCTTTCGCAAGGCCGGCGATCTTGCTGTAGTCGGAATCCGCATCCGAAGAGGCAAGCAGTGTCTCATCAATTTTCATATCTATATAATCTTCGAAGAAATATTCATCATGAAAAAAATAGCTTACTTTTTCCAGTTTGGCATAGAATCTTTCAGGCGGAGTCTCAGAGAAATTATCAATCGAAATATGCTGGAGGAAGTTTATATCTTCAAAACTTATAGTGGAACTGAAGTGAGTATAGCCCTCTTCATCAAATGTCTGGTATTCTCCTTCCGGAAGGCTTTCCAGTATTTTATCGGAAAGGGATTTGTTTTGAGCTGAAATTGCCGTGCTGTTTTGCAGATATTCTGTTTTTACCGCTATATCGATGGTTCTGGTTCCGGAATAATCGGAATTTACTTCAGTAAAGACATCGACAAGAGTCTGGTCACAGGAAGCTAAAAGCAGGATTACAAAGAGAAGCAGGATAAAAATTGTTAAAATTTTGAAGTAACTTAGTTTTGCCATGATTTCTTTGTCTTGTTCATGAACAATTCTAACATATTGAAAACTAATGTTGTAGGAAAAGTTGGCATAAAACAGAATATTTTAGCGGGAGTTTAATTTTTCGTATGTAAGCTCGACCCATCGTTTATCTGCTTCATCTCCCCTTAGTTCAAGGGCTTTTTTAAAATATGGAAGTGCCTCTTCGTATCTACCCATATAATATAAAGTGGTACCGAGCCAGTTGTGATTTGACATATCCGATTTATTATCCTGAAGTTCAAGTGATTTTTTTAAATTATCCAGTGCTTTCTCATAGTACCCTAACCTGGAAAGGGTAGAGCCGAGCCAGTTGTAGTCCAGCCAGTCTCCCCGCAGCTTCACTGCTTTCCGGAGATATGGCAGTGCATCTTTATTACGGTTCAGTTTTGAAAGAATACTGCCGACCCAGTTGTAATCTGATCCATTACCGCGTAATTTCAGCGCTTTCTCGAAGTAAGGAAGCGCCTCTTTATACCGGCCCATGTTGAAGAGTACGGTTCCGAGCCAGTTGTAATTCGACATATTTTTTTTATCATCCTGAAGTTCAAGTGATTTTTTTAAATTATCCAGAGCTTCCTCATAGCGCTTTAATTTGAAAAGAGTGGCACCGAGCCAGTTGTAGTCCAGCCAGTTTCCCCGCAGTTTTACTGCTCTCTCAAAATAGGGCAGTGCCTCCTCATATTGACCATGGTTATAGAGTTCTTTGCCTTTTTCGAAGTTATCTTTGACATCAACACGCGGTGTGATCTTTACCCTGTCGATGATATCCTGAAATCTGGTTAAATCTTCTGGCTTGAAAGATAATTTCTTATATGTTCTGTTTACTACATTTTTTTGGGTATCGATTTTTGAATTATCTTTAATACGGCCCAGTTTTATAAGGGTGGTATTTAACCAGTACTTATCCGTCTCATCTCCCCGCAATTCGGATGCTTTCTCGAAGTAAGTCAGCGCCTCACTGTAAAGGCCCATGTTAAAAAGGGTATTGCCGATCCAGTGGTAATTTGATACGTCTGATTTATCGGTTTGCAGCTCTAAAGATTTTTTAAGATAAGGCAGCGCCTCTTTGTAACGTCTTAATCTTGAGAGCGTGGTTCCGAGCCAGTTATAATCTATCCAGTTCCCGCGCATCTTTACTGCTTTCTCGAGATAGGGCAGAGATTCTTCATATCGTCCCAGATTGGAGAGAGTGATGCCCATCCAGCAATTATTGGATTCATCTCCCCGTAGTTTAAATGCTTTCTCAAAATATATCAGTGCTTCGCTGTAGAGGCCCAATTTGTAAAGAGCTGCTCCCATCCAGTGAGAATCTGTTTCATTGCCGCGGCTCTTGAACGCTCTTTCGAGACAGGGCAGGGCATCGCTGTACCGGCTGAGATTATAGAACCTCATGCCTTTTTTAGAATCATCCTCTTCTATAAGGATACTTTTTGCCTGATCAAGCGCAGTTTGAACATCTACCGAATCACCGAACCTGTAAAATAATCTCATGTGGGCTTCATTTATTGTCTTTCGGGGCACCCCGAAATCTATTCCCAGTGCTTCTTCGTACTGTTCCTTGCTTACCAGCTCTATTATTTTTTTTCCTTCAGGTAAAGTCACTTTTCTTCCGCTCCTGTTTTTATTGCTTGATATGCAGCTTATAGAATTACCGTTAACTTCAGTATTCTATTTCTTTAATTTTTTTGGAATAATTATTGAAGTCATTTCCGGATATCACCTTCGCATTATTCAAAAGATTTAAAAGCTCAAGTGTCCTGTTTAAAATAATGTTTGTATGCTTATCCGGTTCAGGATTATTTCTTATAAGACTTACCAGCTCTTCTTTTTTCAATAGGACCTTATTATCTTTTGAATTAGCTGCAAAATCATCTATTACTTTGCCGGCTATATGGATGGCTTTTTCAAGTTTCTCTTTTGTCCAGTTAAATTTTGGACCGCCACCAAAATCCGGTATGGATCCTCCCATGCTTTTACTGCTTGAATCTACGGGAATTGGCATGGGTTCTCTTTCTTCCTGCAGTATTACGTCATTTCCTTCCAGTTGATTTAATTTCTCGAATCTGATTGATTCCGAGGTCACCTCATCTGTGAATGTTGCAATCAGGTCCTTATTGTTATTCAGCTCCAGTGTTATTTTGATCCTGGGTATCTTTCCGGTTGGTTTCACGTAGAAATCATAATATCCAAGATTGCAGTATCTGTATTCTTTATCGTATTTTCTTTTTCTGACCAGAGGAACTGTGACATGAAGCATATCCGGATTGGAATATACGATATTTTTTACCCTGGTTATCGGATAATTTGAATTGGGTGGTATTATTGTGCAGAAAAAATCGGCTATTCCGCCGCCGACCTGGAAAACGGTGCCATATCCATTGGGATCGGTTGTCGGACCCCTTTTTACAAATTCTCCGGCTCGAAGGCTCGCACCTCTTGCCACACATTCCATTGGATTTACCGCACTTAATTTTTCTTTATCAAAACTATCAAGTTCCTGTAGAAGTTGCGGTGAGGCTCCAAGTTTTTTTAATTCATCCTTTACCATGCTGCGGATACATGGCATATACGTAGGCCCCCCGACAAAAAGAACATGATCCAGGTCCCCGGCGCTGATTCCGGCTGAATCCAGTGCCACTCTTATCGGGCCACGGCATTTTTCCAGGAAAGACTTTTTATCTTTGTCCAATGCATTTCTGGTGTTAAGCACGTTTTCTATTTCTTTTTGGCTCAAGTAAACGGTACGCTGGTCGGGAAGGCTGAAAGGGACAGATTCCAGTGATGATAGATTTACTTTGGTTTTTTCGACTTCTTCTGCAAATGTAGCCTTTAAATCCAGATCCTCTTCCAGTTTAAGTTTATATTTACCGGTAAGATAATCCGTTAAAAGGTCGTCGATATCAATACCGCCCAGTGCTTCGTTTCCCGATGTGCAGACTTCTCCGGGGATAAGATCCCCACCTTCATTAAGTATGAGCATAACCGTGATATCAAGTGTTCCTGCTCCTATGTCAAATGCCAGAATATAAGATTGTTCTTTTATATCCAGACCGTGAGCGGCATACTGGATAGCGGCCGCAGTAGGTTCGGCAATTGTATCTACTTTTTTAAAACCTACATTTTCGGCGGCTTCCTTTATAAGGCCGGTCCTTGTGGCATCAAAATACGCCGGGACGCTTATCACTGCATTTTCTATGGCCCTGCCCAGATTGGGATTCACTTTACTGTTTTCTGCATCTTCCTTGATTTCGGCGAGTATGAATTCCAGTATATGAGAAGGGGTATACCGTTCTTCCCCGACCTTTATTAAGATGCCTCCGCCGGGTCCTTTTTCGATATCGTAATGAAACCGGTTAAGTTCGCCTCTTCTCTCCGCCTCATCGTAGGAAAGACCGACAAGTCTTTTCACGCCCCATATAAGTATTTTCGGATCTCGCCTGTTTGCCCTGGCAAGCAATCCGACCGTTTGCTTTCTGCCGTTATAATCAAATAATACGAAGGACGGGAAGTTTTTCCCGCTTCCATATATGGTCCTTCCGTATTTACTTTTTATCATTACAACGTTCTCTCTTCCCATAGCAAATGCTGCTGCGGAGTTATAGGTCCCGAGATCTATACCAATTGCTTCATTCATCTTTTACCTCTTTTTTATTCTTCGAATTGTTTTCTTTTTGTGGTCCGCTGCTGACAGTTACCCTGGCAGGTCTTAAAATAATGTCATCTTTTCCGGTTTTGCCTTTTTTATAGTAACCTTTTAATGAAACTTCCAGAATTGTGCCGTCAGGGAGTTTGTGCGGATGATTGCTTATTTCCTGATGATAAATTCCATTAAAACTGTCCCCTCTGGCAGCCGGGATCTCTTCAATTCCTTCCTGTTCCAGTATCCAGCGGGTTTTTTCGTAGAACCAGTCTATTTTGCCGGATTTCTTACTGCTCTTTTTGTGGATTTCGAAATGATCGAGCAAAAGAAAAAGGTTATCTGTCATTCTGTAATATTTTTCCTTCAGCTCTTCCTCGTTCTTGAGACTACCGGCTGCATAGTCTTCCAGGTCCAGCCGGAGATTATCAAGCTGTGATCCGATTTCCGGGATTTGTCCCGTTATTTTTTCCAGATTGTCGCGCAGCTTTAAAAATGAGGAACCGGTTTCGGAATCAGCATTTTCCTGCAGAGATTGTCCGGCGGCAGCCTTTGACTTTTTATTCACAAAAAATATTATGACAGCTGTTCCTGCTGTGATTAAAAAAGCGGCAGTGATCATCAAAGGGATCACGATTAATCCCGAAATGGTCATGCCCATTAATCTTGATGGACTTATAAAAGATGTCAGTATGAGCGGCAATGTTTCGATAATCTCCATTCGCTAGTTTTGTTTTTTTGTATTGGCAGCGCTAAAGCCGACTTGCTTTGGTTTAATGTCATCTCTGGTCTGGCTGACTTTGCCGACAGATCTTTTAAGGTGATCCATGGTGACCTTTACTTTATCGGGATCGTAATCTGCATCACGTATCGCATCCCATATCGCCTCGCGGCATATTTCACTGATCTCCGCACCCGAAAATCCTTTTGTATCCTGAGTCAGAGTTTTAAGATCGATGTCCTTTGACAGGGGTTTGCCTTTAAGACAGATATTCAGTATGGATTCTCTTGCTTCAGGATCCGGAAGCGGAACCTCTATGTGATAATCAAACCTGCCCGGTCTTAAAACTGCCGGATCAAGGAGCTCCACTCTGTTGGTTGCTCCCATGACAAAGACTCCCTCTGCGCTTTCGATGCCATCCATTTCCGATAATATCTGATTTACTATGGTATCGGTAACCCCGCTGGTATCATGTCCCCTGGATGGAACAGCGGCATCGATCTCGTCAAAGAAAATTACGCATGGGGATGCTTCCCTTGCCTTGGCAAATAGAAACCTGATCCTCTCTTCCGATTCGCCGACCCATTTGGAGCGTATTTCGGGACCTTTTACAGTTATGAAGTTTGCACCGCACTGGCTGGCAACTGCTTTTGCCAGAAGTGTTTTTCCGGTTCCGGGGGGTCCGTAAAGAAGTAATCCTTTTGCCGGTTTTACTCCCACTTTTTTAAATACTTCTCTTTTGGTGATGCCATATACTATGTTTTCTATCAGTAGTCTTTTGACTTCTCCTAATCCTCCGATATCTTCCCAGGAAATTTTTGGAATCTCGATTAAAAATTCTTTGATTGCGGATGGTGAAATATTCGGAAGTGCATTTTCAAAATCAAGCTGTGAGACCTCAAGATCGGTATCCGGAATTATTTTACCTTTTTCAAAAGCATCTTCGGGAAATGTGCGCCTCAGCGCATTATAGGCAGCTTCGCGGCATAAGTATTTGATGTCCGCTCCTACGAAACCAACCGTTTTTTCTGCAATGAGATCCAGATCGACATCTGCCGAAAGAGGTATTTTATGTGTATGTATGGCCAGAATTTCTTTTCGTCCTTTTGAATCAGGTACGCCGATATTTATTTCATGGCCGAACCTTCC
>Ga0265297_10012743_pt1 | contig 10031 bp, 8 predicted proteins | sample Munlanlwell13791_FD_192502 | JGI IMG/M metagenome (GOLD analysis project Ga0265297, IMG submission 192502) | Leachate microbial communities from a municipal landfill in Southern Ontario, Canada - Leachate well 137-91 | ecosystem: Engineered > Solid waste > Landfill > Unclassified | place...
CTCCAGCAGCGTAGGTGCAAGCATTCGCAGCTATCGCGCAGGTTTGGGCTGTTCCATCCGAGTTGATTGTATCCGACATCGTAGCCAGCGTTGCTGCAGTTTGAGGAGGGAAAGCAGAGTTGTTGTCATCATAGTAGAGTGACAATGCAGTTCTGATCTGTCCCAAATCCGACCGTCGCTGTGCATCGCGGGCCTTTTCACGTGCGCCGTTTAAGGCGACAAGACCGATCGCCGACAAAATGGCGATAATCGCGATAACGACGAGCAGTTCGATAAGGGTAAAACCTTTCTTTGTGTTCATGTTGTCACCCCCTTCCTTCTGTTCAGTACCGAAATCATTTTTCTCTCTCATCATGCTGATGATCAGTGATCAGTACTTCACCACCAATCACATCCATCATAATGACGGGAAAAGCAACTTCGAATACTGAGAATTGTTAACAGATATTGAAATTATAGCACAATTTCAGGAGAAAATCAAGTTATCCACAGCCCCTAAATCGCGTTCGAGAGGTTGTATATCGGCAATAAAATTGCGGCAACGAGAAAAGCAACCGCAACGCCCATGAACATGAGGATAACCGGCTCCATCAGAATGACTAAGTTGGCAACAATATTCTCAAGCTCTTTGCTGTAAAAATCCGCAATTTTTTTCAAGATAACATCCATGCGGCCCGACTGCTCGCCGATGGCCATCATTTGCGACACCATGACAGGCATGTCTTTGGTCCTGGCAAACACGGTCGTAATGGAGTTTCCTGCTTCGACCTGAATAATGGTCTCTTTCACCATGTCGCGATAAATGGCATTGTCAACGATATCGCCAGAAATGTCCAAGGAGCGGGAAATGGGTACGCCTGCTTCAAGAAGCGTTGCCATGGATTGGGAAAACCGAGTGATATACAATTTTCTGAAAATCTGCCCAAGTACCGGAATTTTTATCTTAATCATATCGATAATACGCCTGCCTCTGGGGGTACGCTTAAAGAGGACGAATCCGACAATCAGGCCAATGAACGCCGCAAGTCCGATATACCAATACAAGCGCGCGTATTTGACGAAACCGATAAGAATGACGGTCGGCAAAGGCAACGCCGCGCCACTATCCGCGAAGACTTCTAACAATGAAGGCAGAACAAACAGCGTTAGCCCCACGCCGACGACAAGCACACCGCCGAGAAGCACAATCGGGTAAATCATGGCGTTGCGCATTTTTGAAATGAGGTCGTAATCCTTTTCTTTCTGCGTCGCGAGATATTCAAGCACTTCGTCCAACTTACCGGTTGTTTCTCCAGCGCGTACCATGAAAACAAAAAAGTTGTTGAAGACGCTCGGGTATTTGCCTAGCGCCGAAGAAAATTTCGCACCGCCTTCGACTTCATCCAAAATATCGGAGATGATGACTTTGAAATTTACTTTTTCCGTCTGGCGCACCAAGATCTTGAGCGCTTTCACGATCGGTACGTTGGCGTTAATCATCACGGCAAGCTGGCGGGCGAAGACTACCTGTTCTTTGATTGAAACTCGCTGAAGGAAAGCGAGCGGAGATTTTGTGAGCGCTGACTCACGTCGCTCTTTCAAAGAAATAATGGTCAGCTGCTGCTCTTTTAATAGATCATACGCGACGGATTCTGACGGCGCCGCGACAGCTCCGGTAACTGTTTCCCCTTCAACTCGTTTTGCGCGATATTCAAATACTCCCATATGTTTATCGTCGTATCATTATATCGATCTGATCTTTATCGTGCGCATAAGCCCGTGCCTCTTCGGGCGTTATCACGCCATTCTGGACGAAATTTACTAAAACGCTGTCGCGCGCGACCATGCCCTGTTCGCGGGATGTCTGAATAATATTCGCAAGCTGGCCGAACGTCCCTTCGCGGATTATCGAACGCGCCGGGGTATTGGGGATCAGAAGTTCAGGCACAAGGACCAAGCCTCCGCCGATGCGGCGAAGTAAGTGCTGGCAGATAATGCCTTGCAAGCTTTGAGCGAGCAAATGGCGTGCGTTTGTACGCTGGTCTTCAGGATAGGCAACGACGATCCGATTCAGCGCATGATCAATCGAATCAGCCGCGAGGCTCGCGATAACCAACCGGTCAGTCGTCGAGAGGTCGATCACTTTTCTGATTACTTCGTCTGATTTCATTCCCGACGCGACGATAATATCCACGTCTTCGCGGTCAGCCAGTTCAAGCGCGGCGAGCATCGATTCTGCGTCTCTGCCTACTTCACGCTGTTCAATGACTGATTTGTCATTGATAAACAAATATTCAATCGGATCTTCTACCATCACGATATGATCGGACCGCTGTGCGTTGATCATTTGGACAAGGGCGGAAATCGTTGTGGTTTTGCCAGAACCGAACGGTCCAGTGATGAGAATGAGTCCGTGCTCAAGCTTCAGAAAAGCGCCAATTGCTTCAGGCAGGCCCAGCGACCCGAGGTTCGGTATGCGGTCAGGGATGAAGCGCAGGGACATGGCAGGATAGCCTTTCTGGTAAAACACATTCATGCGAAAACGGATGCGATCCATGAACGTATACGACAAGGTGATGTCTTTATGCTGTTCGAACTGCTGTTTCTGCTTTTCGGTAAGCAAGCCGTCAATGAGGGATTGCAGCACTTCCGGCGTCATGATTTCCTCGTCCTGCAACTGTTTTAATTCTCCATCAATGCGCAGAATCGGAGGATTGCCGACAGTCAAATGCAAATCGCTCGCCTTCAGTCCGGCGACTGTCGTCAAGATCCGTGCGAATGCCTGTTGTTGGGCGGCTTGCAGCATATTTATTTCGAAAGAATCTTCTTCACTTTGTCTACTACTTCAGACGGCATGAAATGCGCTTTAATAAGATAATCCAAAGCGCCAAGCCGCAGACCGCGCTCGACGTCGTCGCGCGCACCGAGATTGGTGAGCATGATCACGGGGATCTGCTTGGTCGCGGGATCTTGTTTCACTCCTTCAAGCACGTGGAATCCGTCTAGCTTCGGAAGGATGATGTCCAACAGTATGATATCGGGCTTAACGGCTTTCGCTTGCCGCAGGCCGCTTTCGCCATCGGATGCAAGCTGAACATCGAATCCCTCAAGGGTAAGCTTTTTCACGTACATCCCTGAAAGAAAGGTGTCGTCCTCAACCAGCAATACGGTTTGTTTCTCAATGGTTTTCTTTTTTGGCATACGAAGAAAGTTGATTAAGAAATTATACTCTCGTTATGCGCAGTACCTCTTCGACGGTCGTTAGGCCCCGCAATGCTTTCAAAAATCCATCGTGTTTCAATAAAATCATTCCCTGCTCTTTGGCATGCTCCTGAACTTTTTCTGGCGGGAAATGATTGACGATCAGTTCCTGGAATTTAAGGTCAATCTCGAATGCCTCATCGATGACGATACGGCCTTTATACCCTACACCGCCGCACCGCGTGCATCCCTTGCCTCGGTAAAAATGCAAATTCTTCCGGTCAAGATCCTTCGGCCACTGCGCATCGGTCAGCAAATCAAGCTCCTTCTTCACCTCTGCAATCATGTCCGGAGGAAGCTGGATTTCTTCTTTGCAATATTCGCAGATCCTTCGGACCAAGCGCTGTGCCGCGATGAGCGATAAGGACGAGGCGAGCAAAAACGGCTCAAGATTCATATCAATCAAACGGGGAATGGCGCCGAACGCGTCGTTGGTGTGGAGCGTCGAAAAAACGATATGCCCAGTCAGCGCGGCGTGGACGGCCAGCTCAGCGGTCTCTGCATCGCGGATTTCTCCGACCATGATCGCGTCAGGGTCTTGCCGTAAAATCGCGCGGAGTCCGTTTGCGAATGTCATGCCTACCTCAGGATTCACCTGGCTCTGATTGACGCCTTCGATATAGTACTCAATCGGATCCTCAAGCGTGACAATATTGATTCCTTCTTTATTAATAAGCGAAAGCAAAGAATACAACGTCGTCGACTTTCCTGAACCGGTCGGACCGGTGACAAGAATGAGTCCTTTTGTTTTATCGACGCTTTCCCGCATGACATTTAGCTCTCTGCCAATGAAGCCGAGCCGCTGTAAGTCAAGAAAGTTATCCGACATATCCAAAATACGCATGACCACTTTTTCGCTGTTCATGAGCGGCAAGGTCGATACGCGCAAGTCGATTGTTCTTCCCTCAAGCGTAGTCCTGAATCTTCCGTCTTGCGGTATGCGGGTTTCATCAAGCTTAAGATTCGACAAAACCTTTATGCGCGCAACGATCGCTGATTGGACATACGGAGGCAGGATAATGGAGGTGTGTAAATCGCCGTCGATGCGGTATCGGACGCGTGATCCTTCAGAGATCGGTTCAATGTGGATATCAGAAGCGCCGCCTTCCACGGCGTGCTTTAAAATAACAGAAACCATTTTGGCAACCGGAGCGGTCTTGATAACCTCTTCCATGCCTTTCGCTTCTTCCAGATTCACCGCTTCTATGCCGGACGTTTCCGTCCCGAATTTTTCCTCGCTTCCTTCAAGCGCTTCTCGAACTTCAGTCGTAAGCGACGAATACTGCTTAAAAATCGCCTTTAATCCTGCAAGAGATATTACTCGGTATTCGACGCGAGCGCCTAACTTCCGCGCGATGAAATCGATTGCTTCGATCGCTTTGAAATTCGTCGGATCAACCATCCCAACAGTCAAAATGTTCCCTTTTTTCTCAATCGGAATGACTTCGTAGTTTTCCGCAATATTTTTCGGTATCAATTCTAACATTTGCCTGGAAATACTTTTTCCGACAAGGTCAGTAAACGGAATGCCAATGGAGTCAGCAACGATCCGGGCAAGCTGTTCGTCAGGAACGAGATGCTGTTCAGAAATCAGCTTCATCACCGACGTACCGGAATACGCCGCTTCCTGTCGGATAGCCGCTAGCTGCTCTTGCGTGACGAGCTTTTTCTCGAGTAAGACATCAACGACATCCTTTTGGGATGTCATGCGGATTTTATCGCCGCTTGTGTCCTGGGGATCCTGTGCCATGACGCCTGTTCGTTAAGGAAGGAATGGATTCGTTCTCCCGTAAGGGCTGACGATATTGGTTGCGGATTCGTTGCCGTTCCGATCAACAGAGGTGAGTGTGTAGTAATTCGTCGTGCCTTCGCTGGTCGAGCTGCTATCGATCACACAATCTGTCTCAAGCACGTTGCCATCCTGATCGGTCAAAAATGCCCCTACCTTCGCACGCTCTGTTTGGTCCGTCGGAATGGGTACGCACGATCCGTCTGACGTAAGGTAATAATTAGAGCGCTCATCTTTGATTACTGTCCCGAGCATGCCCTGCTTGAACGATCGATATATCTTTACATGATCAAAGTCCTCATCAAGCGGATTCATCCACGTAATCATAACACTATTGCCATCGCCGACATTCGTAACCTTGATTTCCGTGGGGGGCATGGGAGCCGCGGTGTCTTTCGGCGTAACCGTCGCGTCTTGCGTCGCATCCGACTCGGCATACTGATCAAAAGCAATGACTTCGTAGGTGTCAGTCGCCCTGCCTTCCGTATCCAGGTAATTTCTTTCTTTATTTACAAGCGTCGCTATAAGCGAACTGGAGCCGTTACGTGCTCGAAACACTTTTACAGCGACAACCGAGTCATCTGAAGCAAAACTGATAAGTACGCCTGAAGAAGAGGCAGTCTCTGCGGAGACGCCGTCGTTTCCAGAAGTGACTGCATCCACGCGAATCGTATTCCATCGATTCTTTTCATGCGTCACAACCGATTTGACTTGATACGTATAAGACTGGCCGTTAATGACGTTCGTGTCTTCATAATTGGTAACATCTTTTGAAACGAAAGCGATCTGCTGGAATGATCCGCCCGACGTTGCCCGCTCAACTGCATAGCCTGTCACGTCGGTTGCTGATGGGCTCCAGGAAATAAACACCTTGCCGCCAAAGCTGTTCGAAAACAATTCAAGATTTTCAGGCGGCTCTATTGTCCCTCTCGCGGCAACGCGGACTTGATACTGCTCTGTCATACCCGTTACAGCCGCGTGATCTTCAAGATCATTCAGTCGAGGATCGGCAAATACGTCTTTGCCAAAATCTTTCGGAATCGGAAGTTTGCTGAACGAGCTGTTTGTGTTCGTCAGTCCTTCGTTAGGCGTAGTCGAGGTCGATATCTGATACACGAACAAGCCGGCGATCAAAGCTACGCCGAAAACACCAACCCAGAGAATCAGCATTTTCTTTGAAATTTTCTTTTTTTGGACAAGCATAGCCTCTCGTTAACTTTGATCGAGATAATACGAGGTTAAATCGAGCTTCACCGAACCTTCAATCGGATACGAGATGGATTGAAGGGTCAAAATCGGCACGTGCGTTTCGATATCCCGAAGCAGGTCTTTAAAATTCTGATAGCTTTCAGCTCCGTCAAGAGAAATGGTGATATTCACCCGCTTAATCTGAGCCACGCTTGAACCGCCCTGCGCCGAGGTCGTAGTCGAACGCCGAGAATCTTCAGGAGCCGCAGTGGTAGCAGTCGTAGAAATATCGACTTGTCTTACTGTGAATCCGTTGGCTTTTCCAAAATTCTGCATCGTGAGGTAAAGCGTTTCCTTGTCTAGGGTTTTCGGCAAGGCTGCATCTAGCCGTCGAATGTCGTCATAATCGATTTGCTGATATTTGTCTCGCATCTGCTTAAGCTGGGTCTCGAAGTTCTGCGCCTCTCTTAGTTCTTTCTCTTTTTCATCCGCGCGCCGTACGTCGACTGCCTGCACTTCGTTCCACAGCGGGTAGACCAGCTGTGAAACTCCGATGCCGACGACAAGTAACACAATGACAAACGTCAAAAAGACAAAATATTTATTTACAAACCCGAGGACTGCTTCTTTTTTGAAAAAGGTAAGCTTCATAGCGCTTCTAACTGTTGACTCTTGCTTAAGAATTCCGGCTGCAATTCCAGCGTCATGGTGAATTCTGATGACGGGGCAGAGGTATTGGTATTCGGCGGCTGCTGACCAGGTATCGGCACATCGAGTCCTGGAATATTCAACTGCTCGTTATTGATAGTTGAGGAATTAGTATTTGTTTGGACGGGGATCTTGGGCAACGAATCAAATTCTGCGCTAAGAATAAAATCCTTGGCGGACTGGAAAATATGCAGCTGCTCAAAAGCGTATTTCGTGTCTGTCGTTTTGCCGGTAATTTTTACTACCCCCTCGCCTTTCGAACTCACACGGATGATCTGGACATTCGAATGCGTATATTCTTCGAGTTTTGAAAAAAGCTTTGACCAGTATATCTGGCTGTCCAAAATCGTCTGAATTTCCTGCGACCGTTTCTCAAGCACTGCGGCATCCCGCTGGATCGGCTCAAGACGCAAGATTGATTGTTTGACGTCGGCAATTTTTTTATCCAAATTCTGGCTTTCCGATTGTATTTGAGTCTTATAGTAAGACAATCCGAAATAGCCAATACCAACGACCGCAAGCGACAGCACCAAAACAAGTCCGAGAAGCGTCACACGGCTTATCGACTGCTTGCGTTGGATAAGATCATCAGGGACAAGGTTGACATTGAATTTCAACCCTTGCGTCGATGGACCCTGTTCCATCTCAACATTCGTATATGTCGGCACGGTCTGCGGCGGATTCACCCCGACTCCAGGAGGAGGAACCGGGGAAAGATTCTGGCTATTGGCAGCCGGTTGCGGCGCTTGAGGATTCGCTGTAGCCGACGGCGCAACAAAGGGCTTGAAAGGCGCAGCTGGAGTAGGCTGAGGCGCTGTAGTTCGGATTCGCATGTCTTCTTCCTGCCCTTGAGGCCGAGGCTGTACAGGAGGGCGCGATGCTTGCGCGGGGGCTGTTTGCTTTTGCACAGGTTTTTCGGACGGCGCGTCATATTTCGGCGCTTGGGGAAACTGCCCAATGGAAGATGCCGGCTGAATCGGGGCTTTTGTTTTGCGAGAAAACAAGCGACTAATGCCGCCCAGCCAATGCTTCTTTTCTTTGGCGACAGTCGGCTTCTTTTTTTCTGCCGGCTGGAATGTTATCACCGTCTTGCGCTGGACCATGGGCTTTTCAGCGTGCCGTTGAACTTGCGGTTCTGACGTTCTTGCTTGCGGAACAGGCGGAGGAGGAGGCGTCGCGACAACGGGATCTGACCGCCGTTTAAAAATAGAAAGGACTCCGCCATGCTTAGTGGTTTTCACTTTTTCTTTTCCGAGATCAGGGTTCGTATATTCTATTTCCCGGATCTTCTTGCCCCCTGGACTTTCGGTTTTGATATCGCTCGGCAGGAAATCTATTCCCATATTATTGCGATACGATTTGGCGCATTGCGAATCCTACGGCAACAGCGAAACGAGGACCGATCTCTTCCCAAACAGGCTTCAACTCCACAGGATACATAATCCTCGCCCATGGGTCGCCGATGTATACTTTCGTGTTGAATACTTTTTCAAGATAGTCAGGCAGATTCACCAAAAACGAACTGCCGCCGCACAGGATAATTTTCTCGATCGGCTTAATGTTCCCTTGGTTCTGATACAAATTCAAAACGTATTTAATTTCATTGACGATATTGCTCACAACGAATTCAATCGTCTTCGGAACGCGCGACGCGTTCGATTCCGCGCTTGAAAGGCCGAAGTCCCGCTTGAACTGTTCCGCGCGATCAACCGACACGTTCATGGAACGCGCGATGGTCTGTGAAATGTTGTTGCCCCCGATATCGATCGACCGGGTAACAATCGGAATGCCGTCGATGAATACCATGATGTCCGAAGCGCTGGCACCGATATCCACGATCATGATCGGCGCTTTATCGCGTCCGATAAGAGAGCGTTCGAGCGCGAATGCCTGTGTCTCAAGGCTGGCAAGCTCCAAATCGACCGCTCGGAATATTTCAACGTACCGCTGCACAAGATTTTTTGGCGCCGCGGTCAGCAGGACTTTCAAGTCTTTCTGCGACTTTTTTGCGTCATCCTTTTCTTTGTCGTTGCCCTCAGGACCATCGCCGTCTTCTTTCGCAACCGCCCCTGTATCTTGCGTGTCTTTGATTATTTCCCAATCCAAAATCATTTCGTCCACGGGCATGGGGACGAATTTCTTTGCTTCCCATTTCACGGCTGACATCAGCTCTTTCTTGGACATGTTAGGAAGCGAGATGATCGAACTGAATACGGTGTATGAGGGCAAACCGGTCACTACCTGATTAGTCGTGACTCTTGCCTCTTTAATGATCTGGCGCAAGGCATTGACGACATGCTCCTTGTCTTCTTCTGTATTGCTTTTGAGGATATTCGTCTGCAATTCGACAAAACCATAGGTAACCAACTGCGGCCTGCCGTTATAATCGCGCAGTTCAACTGCTTTTATTGAAGACCCTCCTAAATCAATACCTAAATAACTATCTTGTTTTTTCGAGAATAAACCCATGGTCTAATTATACCAGAAAAAAAGACCCGCGTCAACAATGACCTCATCGTCTATGCGCCTTCTCTATTCCGGAGTAAGATCAGCGCGATGTATAAGAAATTGAGGGCAAATCTGACGACACGTCTTCAAACCCAGGAGGCGGGTTTGCCACAACTCTGCCGTCAAAAATAAAATTTTCCGACGGTTCGACGATCTTCCCCGTTTCTTCGTCTTGCACGAGATACGTCCCGCGTAAAATAAACTTTTTCATGATAGCAAGACCATACAGATTAAATTGTTGCCCAGTGCCCATGCCGAACATATTCGTGTTAAACGAGCCGTAGTTGCCGTTCATGTCAGTCTTTTCGTTTGGGTCTCCGCCGAGATGCATGAATGCTCCAACTTTATTAATTCGATACCCGTTTGTGAAAAAGCCATCGTCCATAAACCAGACGTCAGCATGCAAAAACGATCCCTTGCCGATCCATCCGACTGACGCAAGCTGATTCGGAGAAACGATCTGAGGTCCGCCATCTGTATACGCGACATCCTCTTCAGCAGTACAGGGGATCGCATCGGAGTACCCTTGTGGGCAATAACGCATAGGCGTACCAAGAAAATGTACATTTCCAGGGAATAAGAAAGTGATGCCGCCGTT
>Ga0265297_10012744_pt1 | contig 10030 bp, 14 predicted proteins | sample Munlanlwell13791_FD_192502 | JGI IMG/M metagenome (GOLD analysis project Ga0265297, IMG submission 192502) | Leachate microbial communities from a municipal landfill in Southern Ontario, Canada - Leachate well 137-91 | ecosystem: Engineered > Solid waste > Landfill > Unclassified | place...
GGGCTGACTAAGGAAAATGGTACAGTATCACAAGCAGAAACTAAGAAAATTCTAGCGAAAGCTAAGAATAAGTAATTTTTAGAGGGGAGGAATAGACAGGGTGGACTGGACTTCAACCTTACAAGACGCTGGAGTAATTGCTGCTGCTTCAACAGCAATCTTCTTCGTCATTGATTTTATTAAAAAACTGTACTATAAACTACCTTGGGGGTGGATTCAGAAAACGCCTGGGGAAGTATGGTTTGCCCTGTCTATAGCCTTTGGTATTGGAATTGCTGTAATTCTGTTTTGGAATAGCTTCTTTGGTGCTGATGCATCATTATCTGGTGGATTAGCTTCTACCGCCTATGGTTTAGTTTCTGGTGCTGGAAGCAAGTTTATTAACTCTTTAGCTTCTACAGCAGGAGCTAGATTAAAAGCCTCAAAAGAAGAGGCTCTTGCAAAAACAGCAACAATAACCAACGGTAAAAAAGAAGAGTCTAAACCTATAGACACTCCGTTAGGAGAAACAGTACAAACTCCGGTATATACTGAATCAGCGACTCCTTCAATGGAGGAACGTATACAAGAGACTAAACAAAGAATTGAAGAGCAAATAAAACAAACAATCTTTGTCATATCTCCAGAAGGAGAAATTGTCAAGTTTGACCATATGCCTTCTGAAGATGAGATTAAAGAAAGTTTCCCATCAGTACCCGTTGTAGAAATTGTCAAAAAAATGACACCTGAAGGAGATTATGTTATAATTAATGGAACAGTATACAAACTAACAAAGGAAGGATAATGACTGATATCATTGTATATGAAGACCTTCCTCTAGAGGCTATAATTCCTATAGATTTGCCGTCAAATGGAGACTCTGTATTAGGACTTCCTAATATTCCTTTAGAAGCCGAGTTTGATGGAGAGCAACTTTATGGTAAAATGTCCTCTGATAAATGGGGATGGCCGTGGTCTAATGGATATGATGCTACTTATGTAGTGAAAGTAAGTTTCATGGGAAAAAGTCTGTATTGGCATAAATGGGCTGTAGTACCTTTAATGAATGTGCAGAAACAGCTTATTGCTGAGAATTGGGATAAGAGATATTATTGGTCTGATCTTCAGACCTGGAATAAAAGAATGATTTCTGGAACTAACATTCCAAGTAATCATGCTTGGCCTACTGCCGTTGATATTAATCCTAGTCACAATCCTTATACTCATGGAGCATTAGTTACCGATATTCCTCCACGAATAAGAGAAATATTTAAAGCTAATGGCTTTAGATGGGGTGGAGATTATAGTTCAGTAAAAGATGCTATGCATTTCGAATATCTCGGAGAACCTGTAAAGAATTATGTAGGAAGAAGAATTCTTTCTTTGAAATCTCCTATTATGACTGGTAATGACGTTAAAGAGGCTCAAACTCTTTTGTCTTACTATGGATATGATATTGAAGTAGATGGAAAATTCGGAACACATTCTGATGCATGTACTAGGTCATTCCAAGCTAGTAAAACCTTGACTAATGATGGTGTAATTGGTAATGTTACTTGGACTGAACTTCTGGCTAAACGTGCTGATAGAGTTCTTAGAATAGGAATTTCTGGTAAAGATGTTGAATGGATTCAAAAGGTAATCAACAAAACAATAAACGCTCAAATAGCTGTTGATGGAGTATTTGGTAACGATACACTGGTGGCCGTTAAGTCGTTCCAGAAGAAAAATAAATTGCTAGAAGATGGAATAATTGGACCTAAAACTTGGGCAATGTTTCGTAATAAATCTAACCCAAAATGACGATAATAAGAGTATAGTGTTCAAGGAGTTACGCCAAATCTACAGGTCGGAACTATGGACGTTAATCTCCAAAAAACACCAAGGGGGAACGAAGTGAGAACCCCCTTAAAAACTCTCCAAAGGCCACTACCGTAATATAGTGGCCTTTCCTTATAGAAAGGAGCTTGAATTGAAGAAAGCGATAATCACAGGATTGACAGGACAAGATGGGAGCTACCTAGCCGATAATCTATTAGATAAAGGCTACGAAGTGCATGGAATAGTAAGACGAGTAAGCACTCCTAACTATAAAAACATACAGCATCTTCTGGAAGAGCCGAATCTTCATCTAGATGAAGGTGATATTACTGATTTGGCCTCTCTTACAAGAATCTTTAAGAGGATTCAACCAGATGAAATCTATAACTTAGCAGCACAATCCTATGTGGCAGTTTCATGGGACCAGCCAATTTTAACAAGTAATATTACTGGAATTGGAGCTTTAAATGTCTTTGAAGCAGCAAGACAAGTATGTAAAGAAGCAAGAATCTATCAAGCTTCTAGTTCTGAAATGTTTGATGGTGTTAATTACCCTCAGACTGAGCAGACTACTTTTAAGCCGCGCAGTCCGTATGGTGTTTCGAAACTTTTTGCTCATGAAATGGCTCGAATATACAAAGAGTCTTATGGAATGTTTATTTCCTGCGGAATTCTCTTCAATCATGAAAGCCCACGAAGAGGAATAGAGTTTGTAACTCAGAAGATAGTTGATACTGTTGTTAGACAAGTTTGTGGAGAAGAAGTCATTCTTGAGCTAGGAAATATGGAAGCAAGACGAGATTGGAGTCATGCAGAAGATATGGTTCAGGGAATGTGGTTAATGCTTCAACAAAAAGAGCCTGAAAACTATATCCTAGCTTCAGGAGAAACACATTCCGTATTTGAATTTGTTAATTCGGTTTATGAACATTTTGGTTGGGATATTATATGGTTAAATGACCCTAATACAGATTTACCAATCGGTGTCGATACAGAAGGTAACACAATGGTAAAATCGGTAGAAAAGTATTATCGTCCAAACGAAGTAAACATCCTTCTAGGTGATTCTACTAGGGCTAGAAAAGAGCTTTATTGGACTCCAGAATTTACGTTTAATACTTTAATTGCCGATATGATAATGGAGAAGATTAGTGAACATTCAAAAATAAGAAGGGAGGATTAATGTCCGAGAGTAACTACTTTTCTGGTAGAGTTACCAATGCTAATAATGCGTGGCAAGAGCTATCTTTAGCAGAAGATTTTGACCGCGCTTTTAAGAGCATCGTAGTAATAAATGACAATGACTCCCTAGAACTACAGGTTCGCCTGAATGATATGGATAATGATATTCTGTATATTCCTGGTGGCGAAGGTGTGGCTCTAGATAAACCTGTTTATCGTTTGTTTTATTATGCTGCATCTGGAAATCCCTCATTTAGAGTGATGGCAGATTAGTTATGGCTAGACAAATTGTAAAAAAAGGACTCACTACAACACAACACCACGAAATTGACCATACAGGCATTGAGGGTTGTGGTGGAGTAGAAACATTTCCTCAAAGTGTTCATGATTTAGAAGACCACTCTAGTATCCCAGGTATTCCTGATGAGTTTAATTGGGATGTAGATGCAGCTACTCCATATCAAACAGCACATAGTAACACAAACCATTCTGGATTACCAGGAATTCCTGCTGCTGAAGCTTTTACAAAAGCTGTACATGATGTAGAAAATCATAGTGGTATTACTGGTGTTGGTTCTTCTGTTCATAGTTTATCTTCAAGTAATAATACTGTTGAAGCTTCTAATTGGAGAAAAATTCAAATTGCAAGCGCAGATGCAGCACTTATAACTAAACTTTCTATTTTGGCTATAGATGGTCAAGCTACTCCTGCTATGGATTATGACATTGAAATTTATTTAGATGCAGCCGAAACTACAGCAGCGTATATAGCTAGAGGAATTGATTCTATTTTGTACGAAGACTTAGTTCCTTGGGAATGGTCTGGTACAGGAACAATGTACATCAAGATTATCAATAATGCTGCGGCTGTTATTACTGACCTAGATATAACTATAGATTATAGGAGATAACTATGGCTTGGAAAACAGGAACAATAGTAAGTAACGGACCATCAGGAAATTTAAGTGAAGCACTTAAAACACTTGTTGGTACTGGTGATGCAAGAAATTGGTCATTCATAGAGAATGTACCTGCTGGATATTCAAATTTACATCGTGAAGTTCAAAGGATAACTTTAGCAGATTATGCTGCTGGAGACTCTTTTAAGTTAACTTATGGTGCCGAAGAAACAGCAGCTATTACATACTCTTCAGATATTAGTGCAGATATTACTGCCAAACTAACAGCACTAACAGGTATTGGTGCAAGCAGTATTACAACAACAAAAATTACAACTGCAATCTATGATGTAATGTTTGGTTTCCAAAAAGCTGGAGTTTATATTCCGTGGGATGCAACTCTATTACAAGTTACTACTCCAGTTAATTGTTCTGGTTCAGTAGCTAAAACTTACGCAGCAATTAGAGAAAGTGGAGCAGTTGCTTATTCAGTAGACGTTTTCAAGTGTGCTGGAACAGGTAATGACGCTAACGATGCTGCTACAGATTGGTATTTCTTTATTGGTAGATATGATGTAAGTGAAGTTGATACGCTTACAATAAATACATGGGATGCTGGAGATACATTCAAACTGACTATTAATGGTCACGAAACAACAGCTATCACATACTCAGCTAATAATGCTGCTGATATTCAAGCAGCTATAGAAGCCCTAGATGAATTTGCTCCTGGTGATGTAATTGTTCGTCAGTTGAGCAACCATACTGCTACTGTTGGTTCGTATGAAATTGCTTTTGGTGGAAACGCTAAATTTAAGCCTATCTTAATTACTCTAACAAGTGCAACAGGAACCACACCGCCTACCTGTACTCCAACAAGAACTATTATTGGTGGGGTAGTATCTACTACTTGGTGGATGGGATGTAGTGGAGCTTATGACGCAACACAAAAAATGATTAAACAGTTTCCTTTATATGGATATTCAAATAGTGCTAATAGAGCTTCAGATGCTTCTGGATATCTCTACACTGGTACTGGTTGGTCTGGAAACTGGCTACCATTTTCTACATATTTTGCTCAAGGCGCAGCATTTGGTGCGGGTACTGGAAATGTTCTAAACAATACTGGATTTAGTTACAAAATCAAACTTGATAAGAACTTTATCTTGTTTGCTATTCGTGTTGGAACAACAGAGTATACTATGTATGCTGGATTAATGGATACTCTAGTTGACCCAACTATTGCAGATACTTTACCATTAGTATTAGCTTCCAATAGTACAGGAACTTGGGTAACTCATTCTGGTTTTCATAAACTACCAGGAGTTCTCAATAAATCGGTTGAAAATAACCTAGGTGGTGTTTTTGTAGTTCCTTGGTTAAGTACATACATATATGGTGGAAATAATGGAAACAATATTAATGACCTTTGGCAAGATAATGGTGTTCATGTTACAAGAGTATTATGTGAACATAGAGTAACCCAAGCATTGTATTATACTTGTGGCGCTTTAAGAGGATTATTAAAAGATGAAGTTAAATGTATTTATATGGGTGGAACAATTCAAATTGGAGATACAGTAACTCTAAGCAATAATGGAACCCCTGAAACATGGACAGTAATGGGTAAAATTGATAATATCTATTTGATAACGAAGGCGGTGTAATAATGGCTTGGAGTACAGGTTCAATAACAAATGCTAGTCCTGCTGCTGCTTTCAGTGAAATACTGAAAGCAATGGTTGGTGGTGCTGGTGTAGCTAATTGGAGCTTTGTTGAAAATATTCCTGCTGGACTTCATACTGATGAAGTACAAACAATCACTTTAACTGGTTGGGGAGCAGGAGACTCATTCAAACTAACATACAATGGGCATGAATCAATAGCTGTTAATTACGCTTCAGACGTTTCGGCTGATATAAGAACTGCTCTTTCTTCAATTCCAGAGCTTTCTGCTCATGGAATGTCATACTCATACTTCTTCAGTGTAACTAGAACTAGTGCTGATGTTTATTACATTACTTTTAGTGGGCCACAATGTACAGGAAAAACTATGCTTCCTGTGACAGTTACTTCTGCGATAGGTTGTTCTGGTTCTGTTGCAGTAACAACTGCTGCTGTAACACGTTCTGGTGCTGCTGCATATAATGTTGATGTATTCAAATGTTCCGGTACTGGAACAGATGCTAATGATGCCGCCAAGGATTTTTACATCTTCTTTGGAAGATATGATGTTAATGAAATTCAAAGAATAGTATTATCATCTTGGAATGCTACTGACACAATTAAACTAACCTATAATACTCATGAAACGGCTGCAATTACTTATTCGGATGATATCTCTGCTGACATTGTTACTGCTTTAGTAGCACTTGCTGATTTTGAGCCAGGAGATATTGCATGTACTAAAGTCGATGTAAATACCTATGATGTGACTTTCCAAGGATTAAAAGCATATACTGATGTTCTAGCACTAACAGTAACAAATGGTACTGGTGGAGCAACTGGTGCTGTCACTGAAAGATTAAAAGGTGCTAATAGTGGTACATTAATGTGGGTTAGTTGTGCTGAAGAGTATTCTAACAAGATGTTCAAAAAGGCGGTATTTCCAACTAGAAGTACAACAACTTTTACTACAGATAGTTCTGGATATCTAGAATATCCTGCTACTGAGTATGCAGATACTTATTATCCTGCAAATGTAATGTTAGCTAACTGCTCACAATTTATTCCAACACTAAACACAACTGGCTTTACTTATCAGATTAAACTCACAAAAGATTTCTTATTGCTTGCAACAAGAGTAAGTACTACTGAAAACCATGCCTATTTTGGTTTAATAGATAGTGTAGTTGCTACAGATAAAAGTGATATCATGCCACTACTAGTACTATCTACTAGTACTACTCCTGGTAATGGAAGTAGAGGATTTTCTAACTTACCTGGAGTTCTTAATTTTCTTCCAACAGCATATCTTGGTGGAGCATATCTAGATGCTTGGACTAACATAACTGCTATAGGCACTAATGCTACAAACATTAATGATATATGGCAGGTAAATAGAATTCCTATCTATCGTGGACTAGTCTATCATAGAGTGGGGTCTGCTCTATATTACTTATGTGGTGGAGTAAGAGGACTTCTAAAAGAAGATGTACTTTGTTTCTATACAGGAGGAACAGTACAGTTAGGAGATACTGTCGCAGTTAACGATGATGCTACTCCTGCTACTTATGTAGTAATTGGCGCTGCTGAAGGTAGTCACTACTTAATAGTAAAGGCAGAATAATATGGCATCTTTAAGAGCAGGAAGCGTATTTAATTATGATGACCATGCCACCGGAACTTTTGTGTCCGGTGGTACTGAGTCTGGTTGGGATGCTTATAGCGGATACAGCTATTCAGAGTTAGATAGTTTTGCTATTAATGGTTCTTATGTAACTGTTTCTGAAGAAGCAGTAGCAGTTGTTGAAGATACTAGAGTATTTCCAAGAGTTCCTAGAGAAAGGGTGTTACCATAATGCCAGTAAATAAGAAATTGGCAAAAGCCCTAATTGAAAAATATGGTTATGAAAAGGGAAAAGAGATTTACTATAAAATGGAAAGTGAAGGTAAATCTACTTATGCTAAGGGCATAAAAACTGCTGAAGAAAAAGGTGAAACACAAAAAAGCTTTCCACGAAAGTCAAAGAGAAAGAAAAAGAAATGACTCTAAGTGGTAGTGCTGTTTGGGAAGAACTTTATGGAAAAGTTGAAATTGAAGAAGTTACTGGTGATGCTGAATGGCAAGAACTTAATGGGAAAGCCACGTTAGAATAAAGGAGGTTAGATGCCAATAACAATCAAAAAGCCAACTGGCGGTAAATTAATAAAAGGCCGTGACCATAAGTTAAAATGCACTTTGGTTTGGGATGATGATACACACCCTAATCTTCATGATGATGTAGCTGCTTTTTATCTGACAATAAAAGCCAGTGATGCTCTAGATGATGAAGCTGCTGCGATTGCTATTAATTCCACTGACAATCCAGACCAATTCATTCTAGATGATGAAGCTACTCCACCTGAAGGCACAATGACAGTCTGGATTAAAAGAACAGACCAGGATGAGATTATTCCTGATATTGTCAAATATTGCCTTGATATGGTGGTGATTCTAACTGATGGTACAGAATGGCCGTTCATAAATGATTACAATATTGTGTTTGGACAGCCAGTAACAAGGGAGACAGGATATGGAGAATAAAGTATCGTTAGGTCTTATTCCTTCACCGAAGGATGAGAGAGATTATGTTTTAACCTCATTTTTGCCACCTTTGGAAGTATCTCTTCCTGAAGAATGGCTAGAATGGCAAACATGGCAAACACCTGTTAAATACCAAGCACAATTAGGAAGTTGTGTAGCTTTTTCTTCTGGTGGACAAAAGGAAGCATATGATTATAAAGAGTTAGGTACTATTCCTGATTTATCAGAACAATTCCTTTATGGAAAATGCAAAGAAATAGATGGAATGCCGAATGTTTCTGGTACTTATATCCGTGCTGCGATGAAAGTACTTAAAGATTTTGGTATTTGTGAAGAGTCTTATTTCCCGTATGAAGGCAAATACCCACCTAGTAGCTCTCCTGCTCCTGGGTATTTAGATAATGCAGTCAAATACAAAATCTCGGCATATGCCGCTGTGGGAATAACTAAAGAAGCACTACAAATTGCTTTATATCAAAATGGTCCATTGGTAGTAGGTATTAATGTTCATGACAGTTTTGTAAGTACTGGTTCAGATGGAATAGTTCAATTTCCTTCAGGAAAACTACAAGGTGGTCATGCTATTCTCGTAGTTGGCTACAATAAACTAGGATTGGTATTCAAAAACTCTTGGAGTACTCGTTGGGGGAAACAAGGTTACGGTATTATTCCTTGGGCAGTTTGGGAAGAAATTAATCTTGGAGAGGCTTGGTCTGTCGTAGATGTGGTGTCGGGAAAAAAGCCGTGGGAGGACTGGCCGGAATCGGAGCTAGAATTAGGTTGGCTTACAAAAAACTCAAATGTTCTCCAGGGATATGAAGATGGCTCCTTTAAACCGTGGAACAATGTAACAATGCATCAAGCAATTACGATTGCTAAAAGGCTACAATTTTCTGTGCCAAAAGAAGAAGATAGCTTCTGGTCTACAGCAGCATTAAGAGGATGGATTCATGAAAATTGGCCTAAATATACGTTCTTAGAAGAAAGATGGAATGAGACTATTACCAGATATCAGTTTGCATTAATAATTGGTCGATATCTGAAAGAGAAGAGTCTTGGAACTCTTATGGTGTAGTCAAGCCGACAGAGATTGTGACGAGTATGGAAAGGCTTGTGCAACCTGTAAGGAATGGGGAGCTTATTGGCAGAATTGTCAGTTTTGTGGTAAACTATATTATGGCTCAGAGGAAGAGTGTTGTGATAAGTGTTTAGGAGGGGGTGAATAGAATGGCTAAGAAACCGAAATTGGGTAGCGGAAAAAGATTTGCTAAGGTAAAAAGTGCTGTAGCAAAAGAGTATGAAAAGAAAGGCAAATCTAAAGAGGAAGCTGCTCGTATCGGAGCCGCTGTTGCCGCCAAAGCTGGACGCGCTGCACATGGCGCTAAGAAGATGGCAAAAATGGCTGCGAAGGGTAGGAAGAGAGCAGCTAAAAAAGGGTAGTTTTTGGAGAAAATTTGTACCGATTTCTTGACGAACCCGCAAAAAGGTAGTAGACTACCTCTGAAGCAAATTATTGTAAAAAATACCCACTTTTTTGGGGAGGGGGTGAAACGTGGAGAAAGAGAAAAAGAAAGAAAAAGCAAAGGCAAAACAACCTAAAGCTAGAGTAGGCAAAGGCAAGCAAAAACAAGTACGTCAAGAACCTGCTAGAGCGAGTAGTTCATCTGCTGGCTTGCTTTCTGTTGGAGATATTGGTAAACTAGCGGGAGTACCAGGAAATACTGTACAACACTGGAAATATCGTGACCCAAGCTTTCCTGACCCTGTAAGTTCTCCTACTGCTGGAAACTTATATCGTAGAGGGGAAGTTATGGCGTGGCTTAGAAAGACAGGGAGGGCTTAATATGGAATGGGAGACAATTGTAGCTCTTGTGTTCTTGATAATCTTCTTTGTCTTTGTTAT
>Ga0265297_10012745_pt1 | contig 10030 bp, 12 predicted proteins | sample Munlanlwell13791_FD_192502 | JGI IMG/M metagenome (GOLD analysis project Ga0265297, IMG submission 192502) | Leachate microbial communities from a municipal landfill in Southern Ontario, Canada - Leachate well 137-91 | ecosystem: Engineered > Solid waste > Landfill > Unclassified | place...
GTGATACAGACGTCCAAGTAGCAGTTGAATGTGTAATCGCAGTCCACGAAGCAGAAGATAAAACCTGAGCAACCCAAGTCGCCGCCGAATGAGTTATCTTCGTCCACGAGACAGTATTCCCGACACCACCCTCAATCAATAAATCTTTTATGTTTATCCGTGCCATTATATCTTCTGTGACATTCCGTGTCTATGAATATTTTTTGTAGGTCTGCCATTCATCTTCGTTTCGTCACTCTCAAACTTCCATATCTGCATTAAGTCAAAATTGCCAATCTCTCTCGCCGCATAGTAAGTCGCCCTGTCCCTAACCGCCTTAACCAATTCCTCAGGCATTCCAATCTCATTCGTCATCGTAGTCGAAAGAACCGCAGGATAATAAATCTTTGCATCAATTCTTATTACTTTACTCGACTGACTCGGAACAGGATATAAAAATAGATACTTTGCACCGGCAGTTCCATACATTCTGACTGCATAATAATCTGGTGTTCCCTCGGACACATCCTCAGAATCAGCCACATGTTCGTCAAACATCTCATTATAGTCCATTCGCTCAACATTCTCGCCGTCATACCATACCTGCTCAATAGACTTTATGTCAGAATCCAACCCATAACTCATCTGTCCGTCAACCGAATTTGTAGTCCTTGTTTCTATCAGCCCTCCATTGTCCTCAACAATCGCCTCTATTGCCTCGTTAACGCATCTTAATGCCATAGTGTCAGTAAACTGCCTCTTTTCTAAATCTTTCAACCTGAGGCGAATATCGTCTATTATTTGCTTTGCCGTAGTCATGTTATCTCCTTGCTAATTCTTCTTCTGGTGTAAGCATTCCATACATATCGTAAAGTTTCTTTCTCATTCTCGAATAATGATACTTGCCTTCTTCTATTTCGTTGTCCTTAACCTTTGCTCTTTCCAATGCTCCGAGTGCTATCAGTTCGTGCATGGTGTCAAGGATGTCCGGCGTATCGGAATCTGCTGAAAGTTCTGTCGGAGTGTGTATATATGCAAGTGTAATCGTGGTAGTGCTGTCCGACGGCGTAGGTGATACAACAAGATTCGCACCGTGTCTGTATGCCAATGGGATTGCCGCCGCAGCTGTAAAATTTCTGTTGTCTCCCATTGCTGTATATAACCTGAAATCCAAAAGCGAACAATAATAACTGCCATATTTAACAGCAATTAACCTGTTGAAGTCTGAAGGCAAAGCGTATGTAGCAGTGCCTGATGTTGTGGTGTAAGACTGTGTATCATTAAGCTGGTAAAGTTCTGTCGGAACGGGGTGTATATTTACCAGTTCTTTATATGCCTCGTTAATATAAACATTTAATTCTGTATCAGAATAGAAGCCCTCTGATTCTCCGTCTTCGTTAAGCATTCTCCTGACATAGTCTCTGATATTTTCCAAATCCATGAGACCTCCTTAAAAAAGGGGCGGGTGTTTCCGCCCCATAATAACTACGGATTAACAATCATAAACTGATAGATTCCACCGTTCTCCGCAACATTGGTTGTAACAAACATTGTGTCTGTTTTGCAAGTGGCAGATAGAATCGTAGCACTGTCAGGCGCAGTCTTCCATGTTACAAAAGCAAAAGCGCCATCAGATATCTTTGTGTTTACAAATGTATCACAAGTCTTGTCTGTTCCAAATGTATCAACATCAAGAATCCTTATGGTGTCAGCAAGTGTCATTCCTGACATAACCTTGAGAACTATTGTTGAATCTTTTGCAGATGTAATAAGAGTTGAAGATGTCAGCGAAGCAATGGCTCCAACAGAAGTTGCAAGAGTGTCTATTACTGCCGAGTCGCAATTCAATTCATATCCAGCGCCTATTGTTATATCTCCGTGAGATAAAAACGCATCTGTTGAATCAAGTATTACATACCCAGCAGTCAGTGCTGTTATTGAACCAACCGCTATTACTGCCGTATCAATTACTGCCGAATCAGCATATAGCTCTTTACCGGCACCTATTGTAAGGTCGCCTGTAACCAGCCCACCAGCTATTGTATCAGCTGTGATTGTATTGCAAGTTATGTCGTCAACTGTGATGTCGCTTGTAGCAGAGTTTATTGCACCAACAAAAACGCCTTTAAGCGTGTCGGCAAACAACACTCCCGTAGCTCCAACAGTTTTTCTCAAATCCAAAACCGTTGTTCCTGCACCCATTACTGCAATAGCAATCGCAAAAACAAGAACAAAAGCAAATATTTTTTTCATCCTTTACCTCGTTAAGTTAAGGCGGGACTAAAAAGCCCCGCCAGTTTTTTACCGAATACTATGCTCCGGGTGTTCCAAGTATGTAATGCGGGTCAACCCAACCAGTTGCATATCTTGAAACGAATATCACAACTACCCTTCTGTGTTCTGGATCGTTCACAACCTCGACAAAGAGATTCTTTCTGTTTCCAAAAACAAGCCCGTTTCCGTTCGGGTCATCTGCCATCAAGAACCAAGCATCTGTATCTGTAAGATACGGGTTGCTTATGACCTCGATTGAATGCTCTCCCCTGATGTAGTTCGTTGTGTTTGTCGAAACGAACGGCTGCAGATTTGACTGGAGAACCTTGTATGCTGTCGGCACATTGTCAGGAGCAACCACAAGTTTCTTCGGCTGCAGGTTCATCGGGATTCCTTTGTCATCAGTAAACTTTGACATCTGAACTATCGCATCTTCAAGTGATGTGTAGTCAAGGTCTGACGCTGTTGTCAAAACATTTGACCATGTCGAACCACTTGAAAGTGTGTGTGAAGCAGAGCAAAGAATTACTCCGTCATATCCACCAGTGTATGTAGCATTGAACGCTCTGTTCAAAAGGTTCGCAGAGTGAGTTTCTCTTGTAGCCAAGTCTGACAGTGACATATGTCCTGCCGCTGACTGCAGCTTCTGAGTCACTCCATACATGTCATCCTCAAGCGTGGACTTGCCTATGTTGATTCTTGCCATGTAATCAAGCGCTGTAAACCTTTTCTGACCAAGTTCCTCAATGTTGTGTTCGTCAACTGATTCTATGTTGTCATAGCCCTCAGTCATCAGCCCAGTTCCATTGAAAACTGTCGTGTCGAGATAGAGACCCTTCATCGGCTTTACATTCAAATACCTTGAATAAATCTCTTTGTGTCTCGGATATGAGTTCTCAATAACCTTATCAAGTCCTTCCTTGAAAATATTGAGATACGCATTTATGTCCGTGAAAGTTGAATGTGTATGAGTCATATTCTCCTCCTAAACCTTTGGTTAGTCAAGCAGATAACGCTTGTTAACTATCACATAACAAGTCGTGCTTAATGTTCCGTTTTCGATACCGTCAGGTGTTCCAACTACTTGGAATATATCCTGAGAACTTGCCGCAAGATTTACAGTAAACGAACCTGTCGTTCCTGCAAGGTCAAAGCATGAAGCTGTTGCAGTGAAAAAGTCTGTGATTGCCACAGTCGTCGATGCCGTCGCTTTGAACTTTGTGTCGCCCTTTGCAAGCCAAATGTCAATGTAATAGTTGCCTGAAGCGGCACTTGTTACTGACTCAGCTGCAAATCCGAGAATAGCTGCGGAACTGTTCGCAACAGCTATTGCCACCAATCCGCTTGACAATATTACTGGGTCTCCCTTTGCTATTGTCTGTGAAGCCGCCATCTTCCACCTAAGGGTCGGGGCTCCGTTTCCTACTGGATAAAATGATACGCCCATGTGTCCTCCTACTTATTTTCTTTGTTAAGCCCAAGAGCTTTGTTTTTCTTTTCTATCGCTTTCATTCTCTCCTCTGTAACCTTTTCCTTTTCTGATTTCTTTACATCATACTCTTTAACGGGGATTGCGAGGAGAACCATTCCACCTCTGTCAACATATTGAGAGCCGTCCCACTCAAATCCAACGGTCTGTGCCACAGGAATCTGTCCCTGTTTCGGCTTTATCCATCCATTGCCCATGTGTTTTCTAACCTGATCAGGCCTTGCCCTGTATGTCTGCCAAGAATCTTTCTTGACTTCTTCTTTTTTAATTTCCTCTGCCATAATTCCTCCTACTTGTTTTGTGCTTTTATTACTTCTTCATCCGTGAGTCCAAACCAATTTCCAAGTCTCTGTTCTATTTCGTCAAGCTTTGGCTTAACGGCAGAAACTCTTGGGCTTGATACTCCCGCACTCTCTTCCTTAGGCGGAACTGGTTTATATTTCACAATCTTTTTCAAATTGTTTATTTCAACCTGTGCCTTCAAATACTCCATCATAGTTTCTATGTCACCAGTCGCAAATTTTTCCTGTTTTTTTGCCGGCAACGAAGAAAACATATCCGCCATTTCTTTCGAGATTTCCTGAGCCCCATTGAGTTCTATCCAGTCGTTTATTTCCTGTGTCCACTTCTCCTGCTCTGTCCTTGCGGATTCAGTCTCGGACCTAGACTTCTCTTGGAACTCAGTAACCGCCTGTTCTTTCAACTGCTGTATAAATGCCTTCGGGTCATCATACAGTTTTTTTATAATTTCATCTTCAGGCTCTTCCGCCTTCGCAGGTTTGGACGCCTTCAATGATTCAATTTCTTTTTTAAGTTTATCATTCTCAGCATTCTTTCTTGAAGAATAACTCTCTATGTGCGTATATGACTTAGAAATTTTCTCCAAAGTTTTATCAATGTCAATATCACCGCTCTCACCAAAGACTCTGAACTTTTCTGGGATGAACGAATATTTGTCTTCTTTTTTGTCAAGTGTTTCGTCTTTCTTTTCATCACCAGAATCTTTGTCTTCTGACTTTTTGTCATCATTTTCTTTCACTTTCCCTTTCTCGTCCTTGTTTTCGTCTTCTTTCCCTTGCACTTTTTCCTTTCCATCGGATTCCTCCTTTGGTTTTTCGTTAAGACCCATCATCTCTTTTATTGCTTCTGCTTGAGGGTCTATCTTTTCTTCATTGTCCTTTACAGGATTGTTCATTTTTGCTCCTTGTTCGAGTTAATTTTCACCGAATATAAATAAACACTTCACAACATTACCAGTGCTTTTATCGTTTGAAGCTCCACCTTTTACTGACACTGCTATTGAATCCATACCTTTCATTGCATCGCCAGTTCTTGTGGGTATGTCATAAATCTTAGGCAACCTGATTGAGTCCGAGTTCAAAATGTATGGTAATGAATCATACTCTGACCACTGCGTTATTCCGCTGAAATGATATTTTACTTTAAGCAATATCTCCTGAGAATCGTTTGACAAAGCAGCCGCCGTGTCAACCCAAAACAATAGCTTCATACAATCGGGATTGAAAAGATTTGCACCATTCGCTCCCTGCAACTTCTTGTATGAAGAAACATCAAGAGATTTTACAGTATCACCCGTTGACTTTATCGTGTCATTGAGAATCGTATAGATTCTGCTGTTCATGGCAAATGTTGATATTGCAAATACAAGCATAATAAGAAACAATACATTACGCTTCATGTTCACTCCTGTTTAATTTTTTGTCAAATATATCATTGAGGTCCGTCAAAACCTTCAAAGAACCTCTCAGTTCATCACCGTTCGTCTTCTTACTCATAAATTCCATTATACACAATTCTTTTAATTTGTCAAGTATATTATTTAACTTGACATTTATTTTATAATGCTTAATGGTTTCGAGTTCTTCCGCACTCACAATCGTTTTGTCATCCATTAAAACCTCCATTTAATGAATTAAGTGGGTTGTTTGCTTCACTGCGCTGTAACCTTGCGTTCTCCATCGGACTCGCAGCCATGTCTATTCCTGCCTCGCCGCCATTATTTATTGCGCCCTGAGCCAACTGCTGCTCGATTCTACCCACTCCCTCAACACCCTGCGACTTTGTCAACCTGTCAACATTTATATTCGGAAGACTTGCCATTGAAATCATATATTCAAGTAAATAGTCTTGGTCTATGTCAGGTCTATTGACAAGCATATTGTAAAGTGCAACTGCTTTATTATACAAAATATCTTTATTCTCAGCGTTTGCACTTCCGACAAATGAATACTTGTAGCTCTTTGCAAACATTTCGGGGGTCATGGTTATCCATGTATCAGAACCTTTTTCATCTCTGCCTCTGACAAATGCCTCATCGTCCATAAACTGATGGTTCAATTCTATAAACCAATCAGCCAGTCCCTGTAGTGTCGGCTCCATCATGTCAACCTTCAACAGCAACTTTGTATTTCCCGCTTCTTGAATCTGATAGACTCCGGCTGCTGTCTCCTGTCTAACGGGTGCGCCTCTCTGATAGCCGGTCATGCTCGTAAGGTCTTCCATTTTCATCTGCAATTTTTCTATCAACGCAATTCCTGAGTTTGTCTGTATTGCCGGAATCTGCAATGGAACAACCTCGCCGGGTGCGTCACAGTGAACAACCCTATTATCCATATCTACAAGCGCCTTCTCGTCTATTTTAACAGTGTCAGGAACAAGCAGTTTTACTTTGAGTATCGACTTCATGTAATCATAAAGCATCATGGTCATAACATCTTCAAGCTCCTGAAACTTAATGCCCATTTCAACATCACCGAATCCATACGGTGTATTAAAGTCAATATAATTCGGTGCAAAAATAAAAGGTATCTTCTTATTCCAAAAAGGATTTGGGTCGTTTCTAAGTAAGATTGTCTTGTCAGCCACAACTACAAGTCTATCAGCTTCATAATAAACAAGCAGTTCTACGAGTGGGTCGTATCTGTCATAAGATAAATCCTTGTCCGTATAGTTGTTTGCATCATCTGTTGACTGTCCAGCCATTTGATTAAGCTGTTTTATAGACTCGGTTGTCGCTTCCGACTGATTATTTCTTGAAGTTTTATATTTCACAAGCTCGTCAAGGTTCATATACTGCTCTCTGTTGTTCAGCAACTGAGACAGTCTTCTTTTTATCTTGTGAAACACATATGATATGTCGTCAACATTCTGTGCGTCAGGGTCGGGATATACATCCATTACATCTACTGCTTCAAAGTATGGTCTCTTCTCTATAACATTCTCTCCGTTTACCATTGTTCCGCCATCATACAGGTCTCTGCGTCTATTTGCCAACATTTCTTTCTGATACCAACCGACTTTTATCACTCCTGTTCCGTAAATCAGCACCTGTTTTAAGAATCTTGCAAATTTATTTTTGTATTTATTATCTTTGAGTGTCTGAGTCAGCCAGTTTTCTATAATTTTTGAGTTTTCAAATGGAGTTTCAGGATTCGCAGGGTCAACCGTGATTACTTTTTCGTCATGAAACATTATCCTGAACATTTTTGCCATAAGATTCTCTATTAAAATAAACAGTGTGGTAGTTTTTATCGCCTTACTCTGCTTTTTACCTGATATAGTGTATTCGCCTATGTAGTGTTCATATGCGTCAACCCACTTTGCCTCTCTCTCGGTTCTCTTGTCGTTCTTTGAAGCAAGGTCAAACCTATCCACTATCATTGAGACTACTTCGCTGTCCTTTAATTTATCCCAGTCAGTCAAAGAGATAAGCCCAGTCTCTTCGTTCTTGATTACTTTTGTAATTGTTTCACTCATTTTCTCTGCTCCTTAATAATTATAGTTTCCTTTTGCACCTGCATACTCGTCACTGTCTTCTTCGTCCTGTTGCACGATTCTATTTCTTACTCTTTCCCATATATAATCAACTTTCTTTTTTATCTCATCTTTTTTCTGATCAAGTGCGCTATAATTAAACCGCTGTTCGCTTCCGAATATAGCGTAACTCAGTGCGTCTATCACATCGTCGTGTTTCCCGAGCGGAAATGTATACATCTCTTCATACAGGGTGGTAGTTCCGTCATCATCTTTCCTTAAAAACAATTTTCCCTGCTCGACCGTTGTTTTGACAGACAGCTTTATTCTCTCTTCTTTCTTCTTGCCACCGTGTGAAATGGGTTTGAGAATAAAGTGTTTACCGATTCTTACCATTTCGTTTCTAAACAGTGTCTCAAACATGGACTGCAATCCTGCACGCTCGTATATCAGGAATCTCGGCATCCATCTGACACACGAATACATCGATTCGCTTATTGTCTTCATTATGTCCGCAGTCTTGAATCGTATGACATCAAGGACATAAATATTTCCTGTTTCTTTTTCGCAACCGATAGTCACGATAGCGTTATAGTCTCTATGATTATCAGACATAGCTTTTTCGCTGGAGCTGAGTGCAATATCTACCGAGATATATTTTGTCAAGTTTTTATCTTCAATATCTTTTTCGGTGAAATATTTTATCCTGTCAACAGGAATCTCTCTGTCGTCATCAGACATTACCTCGTTCATGTATTCTTGCCTGAAGCTTCTTTCTCGTCCTTCCTGTTTGAATGTCTCACGCATTTTATCCCAATACTCGACTGTATATCTTGTATTCCACAAGCTCACCCTCTTCCCTGTCTCATCTTCTTCCACGCACGACCTTTTAGTCACATCCCAAATTCCATTCAACTTTGGGTCTAAAAGATTTATCAGGAAAGAATCATAATGTAATATGGTTCCGGTTACAATCATCTTCGGGGCGCCGCCGAATATTGCGTCAGAATAAACATCTCCTTGTTTATCCAATGCCGGATACACCTGTTCAAAAAAGTATTTTTTTATTTCTTCCCTTCGCCCTGCATTTTTAACCTGTTCGTCATCTTCAATATCGTCGGCAACTATGTAATCAGGTCTATACTGCAAGTATCTTGTTCCTCTCAGAGACTGTCCAACCCCGAACGGCTTGACCATTTTTCTGTCAATGATATGTCCTTCGGTATCCTTGAACACAAACTCCAATCCATCCATTCCCCAAATCTGTCCACGAACATCGCCATACACTGCCTTCAAGAAATTATTTGTCTCAAACTCAGTCATCAACGGCAAAATATATCCCTGCTTTGCCTTGTCCACGCTGTTCCCAATATCAATAAAATAATGGTTCGGTTTGGTAATTATATGCCATGCTTCCAACATCAGTTGCATTGTTGATTTTCCGTGTCCTCTCGGATGAATCAACGCCTTTTTTATCTTGTCGCTCATCACTATCCGGCATGACTCTTTGTGAAACTCGGCAAACGGGGTAAATACATAGTGCGGGAAACTCATAGCTGCAAAGAAATAAAAATCCTCAGCCATCTTCTTTCGAAGCAAGTCTATGTCAACACCATCGGTAACAGCTCTAAGGTTTCTCTGTGTATTCGATTTCCTCGACATCAGGTTTCACAATCTCCTTGCGTATTATTTCCTTGTCATACCCGCACATCTTCGACGCCTTATCCAAATGCTCCACCAATACTCTAACCGTATCAACACTTTTAACCTCACTCTTCTTCGCATAACTCGGATGCAACTTCTCCACCAATTTCAAAGCGTAATTACCCTGCTCCAACGGCAATCTCCTCTTCGCCTCATAATCCATCATTATCTTATACGCCGCATCCAGCTTCGCCCTGTCCTCATCACTCATCGCAGCCAACTGCTTCTGTATGTCTATAAATGTAACCCTATACGCACTCTTCATCTTCGCATTCTGCTCGTTCACAAACTCAGCCAACATCATCTCATTCGCCCAACAAAATGAATACACCCGCTGCTTATCCTCTATACTCAATTCCGCAAAATCATACCTGAGAATTTCCTTTTCCATATCCATATTATACCACATTATCTTTATTTGTCAAGACCATTATTTAACACGAACTTATTTTATATGCGAATTTTAGGAGACGGGTATCATATATAAAACCCCCCGTGTGTCAAGGCGGGGTGGTGCCCTCAACTTTACATAATACATATTATCATACCATTGATTTATTGCTTAACATACGAACAACGCAACATTTAACCTTTTTCAGTGTTTTGTCAAATGCTGAATTGTCAAAAAATGAGAGCTTTCCCGCCCTGATCGTAACCGGCTTGACATCTTTATTGGAGTCCTATCATATTTATAATTATATAATTAAATAATAATATAATATAGTTAAGTAAATATAACATAATATGATAAGATAATAATATCTTAATAGCAGATAGTAATATACTAAGATAATAAGAATCTAACAATAT
>Ga0265297_10012746_pt1 | contig 10028 bp, 7 predicted proteins | sample Munlanlwell13791_FD_192502 | JGI IMG/M metagenome (GOLD analysis project Ga0265297, IMG submission 192502) | Leachate microbial communities from a municipal landfill in Southern Ontario, Canada - Leachate well 137-91 | ecosystem: Engineered > Solid waste > Landfill > Unclassified | place...
CGACAGGCTGACCCTGCGGGTGCATAGCGGCAAGGGACTCTATGTCCGTACCCTGGCCGAGGACATCGGCGCCGTGCTGTCTTGCGGTGCCCACCTCTCTGCCTTGCGCCGGGAGGCGGTGGGGCCATTCGCCATCGCCGATGCGATGACCCTGGCGGAACTGGAGGCCATCGACCCCGGTGAGCGGGACCGCGAGCTGTTGCCGCCCGACTGCCTGATCGATGGCCTGCCCCGGCTGGACCTGGATATCGAGTCGACCTGGCAGATCTGCCATGGCCAGTCGATCTGGCGTTCCGGCCTGAGGGTGGGCGACCTGATGCGGCTGTACGCCCCGGATGGCCGCTTTCTCGGCGTCGCCGAGGTGGACCTGGAGGGCAAGGCCGCGCCGAAAAGGCTGCTGGCCAATTAAGGCACCGCCATGAATTTGCTTGAGAAAATCCCCGTTGGGCGAGTAAAATCAGCCCTTTTCTAAATTCGTTTCAGATCGGAGTAGTTTGAAATGGCAATCGAAACCGCGCAAAAAGCGCAAATCGTCAAGGAATACCAACGCGCCGCTGCCGACACCGGCTCCCCGGAAGTCCAGGTCGCCCTGCTGACCGCCCGCATCAATGACCTGACCGGCCACTTCAAGGTCAACAGCAAGGATCACCATTCCCGTCGCGGTCTGCTCAAGATGGTCAGCCGTCGTCGTCGTCTGCTGGACTACTTGAAGTCCCGCAATCTGGACGCCTACCGTCAGCTGATCGACCGTCTCGGCCTGCGTAAGTAATACCGAATCAATAGCGAGGTTTAAGCGTGAATCCTGTCAAGAAGACATTTCAATACGGTCGCCACCAGGTGACCCTGGAAACCGGGGAAATTGCCCGTCAGGCCGGTGGCGCCGTGTTGGTCAATATGGACGACACCGTCGTGCTGGTGGCCGTTACGGCGAAGAGCGAAGTCAAGCCCGGGCAGGACTTTTTCCCGCTGACCGTCGACTACATGGAGAAGACCTACGCCGCGGGCCGCATCCCTGGCGGCTTCTTCAAGCGTGAGGGCAAGCCCTCCGAGAAGGAAACGCTGACCTCGCGCCTGATCGACCGGCCGATCCGGCCGCTGTTCCCGGATGGTTTCTTCAACGAGATCCAGATCGTCGCCACGGTGATCTCGCAGAACCCCGAGGTGGATGCCGACATCCCCGCCCTGATCGGCGCCTCCGCCGCGCTGATGCTGTCCGGCGTGCCGTTCAACGGCCCGATCGGCGCTGCCCGGGTCGGCTACATCGGTGGCCAGTACATCCTCAACCCGACCAAGACCGAACTGACGACCTCCGATCTGAACCTGGTCGTGGCGGGTACCGAGGATGCCGTGCTGATGGTGGAGTCCGAGGCCAATGTCCTGGCCGAGGACGTCATGCTGGGCGCCGTGGTCTACGGCCACGACCAGATGAAGGCCGCCATCGACGCCATCAACGACCTCGCCGACGAAGCCGGCAAGGACGCCTGGGACTGGGCCGCGCCCGAGACCCAGACCGCGCTGCTCGACCAGATGAACGCCCTCTGCGGCGCCGATCTGTCCAACGCCTACTCGATCAAGCAGAAGCAGGCCCGCACCACGGCCGTGGATGAAATCCGTGCCCGCGTGTTTGCCGAGATGATCAAGGAAGACATGGACACCACCCAGGTCAACGTGGTCAAGGACCTGTTCCATGCCCTCGAGGCCAAGGTGGTGCGCGGCCGCATCCTGGCCGGCGAGCCGCGCATCGACGGTCGCGATACCCGCACCGTGCGTCCGATCACCATCCGCACCGGCGTCCTGCCGCGCACCCACGGTTCCGCCCTGTTCACCCGCGGCGAGACCCAGGCCCTGGTGGTCGCCACCCTGGGCACCGGCCGCGACGAGCAGACCATCGACGCGCTGGAAGGCTCCTATTCCGACCGCTTCATGCTGCACTACAACATGCCTCCCTACGCCACCGGCGAAACGGGCCGGGTCGGCACCCCGAAGCGGCGCGAGATCGGCCACGGCCGTCTGGCCAAGCGGGCCCTGCTGGCCTGCCTGCCGTCCAAGGAGGAATTCGGCTACACCGTCCGCGTGGTGTCCGAGATCACCGAATCGAACGGTTCCAGCTCGATGGCCTCCGTCTGCGGCGGCTCCCTGGCCCTGATGGACGCCGGCGTACCGATGAAGAGCCACGTCGCCGGCATCGCCATGGGTCTGATCAAGGAAGGTAACCGCTTCGCCGTGCTGACCGACATCCTGGGCGACGAGGATCATCTCGGCGACATGGACTTCAAGGTGGCCGGCACCACCGAGGGCGTCACTGCCCTGCAGATGGACATCAAGATCGAGGGGATCACCAAGGAAATCATGCAGGTGGCGCTGACCCAGGCTCGCGAGGCCCGTCTGCATATCCTTGGCATCATGAACTCCGCCGAGGCGCAGCCGCACGAGATGAGCCAGTACGCCCCGCGCATCGTCACCATCAAGATCAACCCCGAGAAGATCCGCGACGTGATCGGCAAGGGCGGCGCCACCATCCGCGCGCTGACCGAGGAAACCGGCACCCAGATCGACATCGAGGAAGACGGCACCGTCAAGATCGCCTGCACCAGCCCCGAGGCCGGCGCCGCCGCCAAGAAGCGGATCGAGGATCTGACCGCCGAGGTGGAAGTAGGCCGCGTCTACGACGGCACCGTGCTGAAGATTCTCGACTTCGGTGCGATCGTCAATGTGCTGCCCGGCAAGGACGGCCTGCTGCATATCTCCCAGATCGCCCACGAGCGCGTCAACGCCGTTGCCGACCATCTGAAGGAAGGCCAGGCGGTCAAGGTCAAGGTGCTGGAGACCGACGACAAGGGGCGCATGCGTCTGTCGATCAAGGCCCTGCTCGACCATCCGGCCCCGGCCCACGCCCCCGCCGTTGAAGCGCCGACCGAGTGATCGGCCGGCAGTAGACGTAAAAAAAGCGGCCTGGCCGCTTTTTTTACGCCCGGGCTTCGCTGCCGAACAGGTCGACGATGCCCTGCCACCAGCGGCGCCGGTTTTGCGGCACATGATGGCTGGGATCCAGGTCGGACGGCGGCATCCGGCTCATCACCCAGCCCGGCAGGATCTTGTGTTTGCTCGAACCGCACGAGGTGCCCAGGTGGTTGGGGTCGTAGATCTTGATCAGGCTGGGCTGGTCGAGGTCGTCGGCATAGACGATGCCGCAGTAGTCCTCGTCATGCTCCTTGTGCAGCAGCAGGTCGAGTTCGCGCACGAAGGTGGCGACGTGCTCGCTATCGGCCGGCTGTTCGGGTCTTTCCTCGCCCAGGGCGTAGAGGTACCAGCCGGCGCCGGCATCCAGTCTTTGCCAGAAGGCGGTCAGTTGATCCCAGGTCAACAGGCTGAACAGGGTGCCGTCGAACAGGGTGTCGAAATCCGGGTTTTGCACTGGGAGCATGGGACAGGTCTTGCGCGAAAGGCAGAGTCGGGTATTTTACTTGTTGATTTTGAATTGAAAACCCCAATGCAAGAGAGGAATTGAGATGTTGAAAGCCCTGTTGTTCGATGTCGACGGCACCCTGGCCGATACCGAGCGCGATGGCCACCGCCCCGCCTTCAATGCCGCATTCAAGGAATACGGCCTCGATTGGGACTGGGATGTCGAGCTGTACGGCAAGCTGCTGGCCGTGACCGGCGGCAAGGAGCGCATGCGCTACTACGTCGAGCATTTCAATGCCGATTACGTCAAGCCGGCCGATTTCGACGACCTGGTGCTGGAATTGCACCAGGCCAAGACCCGCCATTACACCCGCATGTTGGCCGAAGGTGGCATCCCGCTGCGGCCGGGTGTCAGGCGCCTGCTCGATGAGGCGCGCGCTGCTGGCCTGATCCTTGGTGTCGTCACCACCACTACGCCGGACAACGTCACCGCGCTGTTAAGGCACAGCCTGGCCGAGGACGGCCCGGACTGGTTCGCGGTGATCGCCGCCGGCGACATCGTTCCGGCCAAGAAACCGGCACCGGACATCTACATTTGGGCGCTCGATAAACTGGGTCTTGGCCCGGAATCGTGCCTGGCCTTCGAAGATTCCCGGAACGGCATCCGTTCTTCGCTGGGCGCTGGCCTGAAGACCGTGGTGACGGTGAACGACTACACGCGGGCTGATGATTTCAGCGGTGCCGTGGCGGTGCTGACCGACCTGGGCGAGCCGGGGGCGCCCTATCGCCGGCTCGATCGCGAGGAGGCCGGCGTGGTCGACCTGGAGCGGCTGCAGGCCTGGTATCAGGGCTGACGCGCGTTCGCCGCTTCCAGGGTGTTCTGGAGCAGGGTCGCCACCGTCATCGGGCCGACCCCGCCCGGCACCGGGGTGATCCAGCCGGCGCGTTCCTTTGCGCCCTCGAAATCGACGTCGCCGACCACACGGCCGTCGGGCAGGCGGTTGATGCCGACATCGATCACCAGGGCGCCCTCGCGGATCAATTTTCCCCGGATCATCTCCGGGCGGCCCACCGCCGCCACCAGCACCTCGGCGCGGCCGACATGGGCGGCCAGGTCGCGGGTGGCGCTGTGGCATACCGTCACCGTGCAGCCGGCCATCAGGAGTTCCAGCGCCATCGGCCGGCCGACGATGTTGGAGGCGCCGACGATCACCGCCTCCTTGCCCTTCAGTTCCTCGTTGGTGGTGGCCAGGAGGCGCATCACGCCGTAGGGTGTGCACGGGCGCAGGGTGGGGCGCTTCTGGGCCAGGCGGCCCAGGTTGTAGGGGTGGAAGCCGTCGACGTCCTTGGCCGGGGCGATGTGGTCGATCACCGCGTTGGCGTCGATGTGGTCCGGCAGGGGCAGTTGCACCAGGATGCCGTCGACGTCGTCGTCGACGTTGAGCCTGTCGATCAGGGCCAGCAGTTCGGCCTGGGTGGTCGCGGCCGGCAGGTTGTGGGCGAGGTCGCGCACGCCGGCGATCTCGCAGGAGCGGCGCTTGTTGCGCACGTAGAGCGCGGAGGCTGGGTTGTCGCCGACCAGGATCACGGCGAGGCCGGGTGCCGGCTTGCCGGCTGCGACGCGGGCATCGACTTCGCCACGGATATTGAGCAGGAGGGCGTCGGCGATGGCTTTGCCATCTATGATGCGGGCGGTCATGGTTGCGGTTGGCCTTTTTGACGATATGGAAATTTTAGCCGAGCCGCTTGCTTGGGTGACATTGATTTTTATAAAGCCGGCGGGTATAGTCCGCTCCCTTCGGGGTGTAGCGCAGCCCGGTAGCGCGCCTGCTTTGGGAGCAGGATGTCGGAGGTTCGAATCCTCTCACCCCGACCAGCGTTATCGGTCAATGTGTTGCATGCTTGCCCACGGGATCACTGCCCGTAGCTCAACTGGATAGAGCACCAGCCTTCTAAGCTGGGGGTTACAGGTTCGATCCCTGTCGGGCAGGCCAAAAGGTTTCAGTGGCGGCGGTAGCTCAATGGTAGAGTCCCAGATTGTGATTCTGGTTGTTGTGGGTTCGAGTCCCATCCGTCGCCCCATCTCATTTCCAATGGTGTGTATGCAGGAGTGCCCTAGTGCGGGGCCGTGCCGGCCTGGCCGGCGCATGCAAATGGTTTAGGGACCTGTGCGTCCCGTTGAGCGGGATCGCCGGCTCGCGTATAATCCCCTGTCATATTTCAAACATGATTGTCAGCGGGATGGGCGCGAGTCTGTCCCGCTTGTCATGTCTACAGCAGGAGTTATCTTGGCTTCCTTCGCGTCCGCGATACTCACGCTCGCCGATGGCTCGGTCTTCCGCGGCTATTCGATAGGCGCCGATGGCATCGGTGTCGGCGAGGTGGTGTTCAATACCTCCATGACCGGCTATCAGGAGATCCTCACCGATCCGTCCTATTGCCGGCAGATAGTTACCCTGACCTACCCGCATATCGGCAACGTCGGCACCAACCCCGAGGACGCCGAATCGGAGAGAGTCCATGCCTCCGGCCTGATCATCCGTGATCTGCCGCTGCAGGCGAGCAATTTCCGCATGACCCAGACCCTGCCCGACTACCTCAGGCAGCAGGGCGTGGTCGCCATCGCCGGCATCGACACCCGCCGCCTGACCCGGTTGCTGCGCGAGAAGGGCGCCCAGAACGGCTGCATCATGGCTGGCCACATCGACGAGGCAGAGGCACTGCGCCAGGCCCAGGGCTGCCCGAGCATGGCCGGCCAGGATCTGGCCAAGGTGGTGACCTGCGCCGGGTCCCATGCCTGGGAAGAGGGCGAGTGGACCCTGGGCCAGGGCTTTGCCCAGCCGGCCGAGCGGCCGTACCACGTGGTCGCCTACGATTTCGGGGTCAAGCGCAACATACTGCGCATGCTGACCAGCCGCGGTTGCCGCGTCACCGTGGTGCCGGCCCAGACCCCGGCCGCCGAGGTGCTGGCCATGAATCCGGACGGGGTGTTCCTGTCCAACGGCCCGGGTGATCCGGAGCCCTGCGACTACGCCATCACGGCGATCCAGGAGATCCTCGCCGCCCGGGTGCCGACCTACGGCATCTGCCTCGGCCACCAGTTGCTCGGCCTGGCCTCCGGCGCCCGCACCGTGAAGATGAAGTTCGGCCACCATGGCGGCAACCATCCGGTCCAGGACCTCGACAGCAAGCGCGTCGTGATCACCAGCCAGAACCATGGTTTCGCAGTTGATGCGGCCACCCTGCCGGCCAACCTGAGGCCGACCCATGCCTCTCTGTTCGACGGCAGCCTGCAGGGCATCGCCCGCACCGACTGCCCGGCCTTCAGTTTCCAGGGCCACCCCGAGGCGAGCCCCGGACCCCATGACGTCGGTTATCTGTTCGACCGCTTCGTCGGCATGATGCGGGAGCACAAGAATGCCTAAACGTACAGATATCAACAGCATTCTCATCATTGGCGCCGGCCCGATCATCATCGGCCAGGCCTGCGAGTTCGACTATTCCGGCGCCCAGGCCTGCAAGGCCCTGCGCGAAGAAGGTTTCCGAGTCATCCTGGTGAACTCCAACCCGGCCACCATCATGACCGATCCGGAGATGGCCGATGCGACCTACATCGAGCCGATCAACTGGCAGACCCTCGAGAAGATCATCGAGAAGGAGCGCCCGGATGCCGTGCTGCCGACCATGGGCGGCCAGACTGCGCTCAACTGCGCCCTCGACCTGGCCCGGCACGGCGTGCTGGAAAAGTACGGCTGCGAACTGATCGGCGCCAAGAAAGAGGCCATCGACATGGCCGAGGACCGCCAGCTGTTCAAGGAGGCGATGACCCGCATCGGCCTCGGTTCGGCCCGCTCCGGCATCGCCCACTCGATGGAAGAGGCGATCCAGGTCCAGGCCGGCCTCGGCTTCCCGGTCATCATCCGGCCGTCCTTCACCATGGGCGGCACCGGCGGCGGCATCGCCTACAACATGGGCGAGTTCGTCGAGATCTGCGACCGCGGCCTGGAGGCCAGCCCGACCAAGGAACTCTTGATCGAGGAATCGCTGATCGGCTGGAAGGAATACGAGATGGAAGTGGTCCGCGACTCGGCGGACAACTGCATCATCGTCTGCTCGATCGAGAACCTCGACCCCATGGGCGTGCACACCGGCGACTCGATCACCGTCGCCCCGGCCCAGACCCTGACCGACAAGGAATATCAGATCCTGCGCAACGCCTCGATCGCCGTGCTGCGCGAGATCGGCGTCGATACCGGCGGTTCCAACGTGCAGTTCTCGATCAATCCCGAGGACGGTCGCATGATCGTCATCGAGATGAATCCGCGCGTGTCGCGCTCGTCCGCCCTGGCCTCCAAGGCGACCGGTTTCCCGATCGCCAAGGTGGCCGCCAAGCTGGCGGTCGGCTACACCCTGGACGAGTTGAAGAACGAGATCACCGGCGGCGCCACCCCGGCCTCGTTCGAACCGTCGATCGACTACGTGGTCACCAAGATCCCGCGCTTCGCGTTCGAGAAATTCCCCCAGGCCAACGACCGCCTGACCACCCAGATGAAGTCGGTGGGCGAGGTGATGGCCATCGGCCGGACCCAGATGGAATCGCTGCAGAAGGCCCTGCGTGGCCTGGAGACCGGGGTCGACGGCCTGGACGAGAAGTCCACCGACAAGAGCGAGATCGTCAGCGAGATGGGCAACCCGGGCGCCGAGCGGCTGTTCTATGTCGCCGACGCCTTCCGGATCGGCATGACCCAGGAAGAAGTGTTCCGGATTTGCAAGATCGACCCCTGGTTCCTGGCCCAGATCGAGGACATCGTGCGCCAGGAGAACGCGTTGCGCGGCCGCGACCTGGCCAGCCTGTCGAAGGATGAGTTGCTCACCCTCAAGCGCAACGGCTTCTCCGACCGCCGGCTGGCCAACCTGCTCGACACGGACCAGCACATGGTGCGCGCGCGCCGCTGGGAACTGGCCATCCACCCGGTCTACAAGCGGGTCGACACCTGCGCCGCCGAGTTCGCCACCGCCACCGCCTACCTGTATTCCACCTACGAGGAGGAATGTGAGGCCATGCCCACCGACCGCAAGAAGATCATGGTCCTGGGCGGCGGCCCGAACCGGATCGGCCAGGGCATCGAGTTCGACTACTGCTGCGTCCATGCCGCCCAGGCCTGCCGGGAAGACGGCTACGAGACCATCATGGTCAACTGCAACCCGGAGACCGTGTCGACCGACTACGACACCTCCGACCGCCTCTACTTCGAGCCGCTGACCCTGGAAGACGTGCTCGAGATCGTCCGCATCGAGAAGCCGGTCGGCGTCATCGTCCAGTACGGCGGCCAAACCCCGCTCAAGCTGGCGCGCGACCTGGAGAAGAACGGCGTGCCCATCATCGGCACCACGCCGGACATGATCGACGCCGCCGAGGACCGCGAACGGTTCCAGAAGATGCTGCACGGCCTCGGCCTCCTGCAGCCGCCCAACCGCACCGCGCGCACCGAGCCGGATGCCATCCGCCTGGCCCAGGAGATCGGCTATCCGCTGGTGGTCCGCCCCTCCTACGTGCTGGGCGGCCGGGCCATGGAGATCGTCCACGAGGAGGCCGACCTGCAGCGCTACATGCGCGAGGCGGTCAAGGTCTCCAACGACTCCCCGGTGCTGCTCGACCGCTTCCTCAACGACGCCATCGAGATCGACGTCGACGCCCTGTCGGACGGCACCGACGTGCTGATCGGCGGCATCATGGAACACATCGAGCAGGCCGGCGTGCACTCCGGCGACTCCGCCTGTTCGCTGCCGCCCTACAGCCTGTCGGCCCGCCTGCAGGACGAGTTGCGCCGGCAGACCGTGGCCATGGCCCGCGCCCTCAACGTGGTCGGCCTGATGAACGTGCAGTTCGCCATCAAGGGCAACGACGTCTACGTCCTGGAAGTGAACCCGCGTGCCTCGCGCACCGTGCCCTTCGTCTCCAAGGCCACCGGCCGGCCGCTGGCCAAGATCGCCGCCCGTTGCATGACCGGGCGATCGCTGAAGGACCAGGGCGCCGTGCGCGAAGTCATCCCGCCCTATTACTCGGTCAAGGAAGCGGTGTTCCCGTTCCGCAAGTTCCCCGGCGTCGACCCCATCCTGGGCCCGGAGATGAAGTCCACCGGCGAGGTCATGGGGGTGGCCGAACGCTTCGGCGAAGCCTTCCTCAAGGCTCAGTACGCCGCCAGCGTCAGCCTGCCGAAGAAGGGCAGCGCCTTCATCTCGGTGCGCGACAATGAACACCCGGACGTGGTTCAGATCGCCCGCCACCTCAACGACCTCGGCTTCAAGGTGCTCGCCACCAAGGGCACGGCGGCCAGCATCGCGGCCGCCGGGCTACCGGTGACCCGGGTCAACAAGGTGGCGGAAGGGCGCCCGCACATCGTCGACATGATCAAGAACCAGGAGGTTCAGCTCATCGTCAACGTGGTCGAGGACAAGCGCGCGATCAAGGACTCCTCCTCGATCCGCACCGCCGCGCTGGCCCAGAACGTGCCCTACTACACCACCCTGGCCGGCGCCGAGGCGGCCTGCCTGGGCATGAAGGACCGGGGCGACATCACCGTTTACGATTTACAGAGCCTGCACAAGCGTTTGAGCTGAGC
>Ga0265297_10012748_pt1 | contig 10028 bp, 6 predicted proteins | sample Munlanlwell13791_FD_192502 | JGI IMG/M metagenome (GOLD analysis project Ga0265297, IMG submission 192502) | Leachate microbial communities from a municipal landfill in Southern Ontario, Canada - Leachate well 137-91 | ecosystem: Engineered > Solid waste > Landfill > Unclassified | place...
AATTAATGGTTAAAGAATTGAAATATGTTACTACTAAGAGTGGAATGGTATATCCTCTTTCTGATCTAGTTAAGGCTAGAAAGAGCACTATGATCGTTGAATTAAATTTCTCAAACAGGCGTTTCGAAATTATTAAACAAAGATATAACTTTAACCCCAAGAAAGTTATTATGTATCTTACCGACGATGACCTAAATCCAAACAAACTAGCAAAAATACTGTAATGGGATTGCAGGGAATAATTACTGACCCAAAGACTGGTCTTGAAGAGACATGCGCTGTCGTATGGGATATAATTCCACCCGATGGTAAAATATCATCATATTGGATTCGAGTGAAAATAATAAGAGACAATGGGCATGTTTTTGCTTCAGGAGCTATTCCTTATGATGATCCTGAAGCAGATGCAGCGGAATGGTGTAAAAGTAAAGGTGTTAGGCTAGGAGGCACAACTGTGAATCGCAGAATTCTGAAAGCTCCCCAAGTGACAGAGGAGAAGAAACATACGTTTGTTCTGCGCTTAGAAGATAAATTAAACGAAGCATTTGGTGGCCAATTTGCCACTATCGGTGGTAAGAAATATTCAATCGCAGGAATGGATGCTCAGGGTCGAAGACAATTATCTGGTCCAGGTGGTCCAGTTGGTTATATTGACGCAGAGGGGAATGTTCAAGTTTCCGGTCCAAGTTTTGATGATGAGGAGACAGCTAAACCACAAAGAGGTGGTCCGAAGAAATCTGGTTGGGAAGTGGAGTGGCAAGGCACTGATGGTATGAAGGCTGGTAAATTCTTCCCGAAGAATGAGGGTATGGATGAATGCCCAATGTGTAAGGGTGCTGGTAAGGTTCCAGGTAGTGGAGCTAATCGTTGTAAGCAATGTGCTGGTACTGGTAAGGTAGTTGGTGCGACTGGCGCAGCTTCAAAATGCCCTGCTTGTAAAGGTAGGGGTAGCACTCCTGATGTGATTAATCCCAAAGGCGAGAAATGTCAGGGATGTTTTGGAATGGGAGTGCAGAATCCGAGGTTACAGGAGTTCGTTAAAGCTTTGAGAAGTGCTGGTCGTGGCCCCGTGGTTAAGATAGCTCGCGGGGAAAGCCAGTATATGTCAGCTAAAGAATAATTCGTTCGATTATAAATACAAAAATAGCTAAAGAATAGAGGATACGATATGGCCGTATTACCTAATGGCGAATTTGATTCTCAAGTTTTTATCGATGCATTTGGAATTAGATGGGTGTATCGTACTGAAGATGACTGTTGGCACCGCGATGGCAAGGTTTCGCAATTCCCACTTGCTAGTTTGACCACTACTGGCCTATTGTCTAAAGAATTCAAGTATATGTTGGATACAGTTGTTGATAAGGGTGGTGGTTTCGCGTTGGTTATGAAACCACTTCTTCAGAAACGTTCACAATCTAATCCGGATGGTGTTATCTTTGGTGATGTGGAATTCGTCAGCGAGAGTCTTAAAATTGCTTGTGTCGATTCTCAAGGGAATATAATTCAGGATGCTTGTGGCAATGTGTCATTTAAGGAAAATGATGATCATCCTCCTGGTTTTGATCTGAGTTTTTCGGATGATTTTCTTAAATCGTTTTGTGTGGAAGTTCCTGGTGGTCCTGGTCCTACTGGTCCTGATGGTTTTCAGGGTGAGGCTGGCGATGATGGGACTGGTGATGGTCCGGTTGGATTGAAGGGAATCTCGGGGAAAGACGCCGATGCCCATTACAAACTCACTGGAATCAAAATCACAGACGTTGATGATATCTCGGATACCGCAGTTGTTAAACTGGAGTTGGACAAGCTCAATGGTGTACTCACAGTCACGAAGAGCAAGGTCAAAGTCCCAGACGAAGAAGATGCGGCAGCAGATCAAATTATCGCAAGGCAAGTTATGCGTGAAATTAAATTTACCGGAGATTGTTGGAAATATGGCATCGTCAAAATACCATGCGGGCCAGGAGATACCTATGACACACTTGACCCAACCATTGCTTACTACCCGTCACATTTCCAGGGAACAGGATCAAGTGGAACTGATCGTTTCCAACTCGTGCGCAAAAAATTTAGCGACCTCGTGGACCAGATAATTGATTGGTATCAAGCTAAGCTAGACGAATGTTCTGATCAATATGACACCAAGATTGAGGCATTTATTAAAGAGAAGGACGCTGAAGCACGAGCACAATTGGATACGTTAGGTGATAGACTTACAGAATGTGAGAATATTACTTATCTTGATTATTGTATTGGTCTTAATCAGAATTGTAGTCGTGAAGAGGAAGATGGTCAAATGGTCGATGATGATTCTTGTACATTACTTGCTGAGTCAATAGGCTTTACTTGTCCAGTTGGTTCTTCTGTTAGGTGTAATTCTAGTGCATTTATTATCACGGCTAGGATTGCTCCAATTTTGTCTTTTGATGCTCCAGCTGCCTTTAAATATCCATCTACTATTGCAAGCCCGTCATCATCGGCAAGGATTTGTGAGACTGGTTGTTGGGTGATGTTCAATGATGGTTCTAATGCTGTGGGTTTTGTGCCTAGGGGTGGTGCTATTCCTCCTGATTCTCTGAATTATTCATTCCCAGGGAGAATTGATTGTGGTGGTGTGATGGGGTTAGATTCTAGACCACCACAATTTAGAACGGATATTTTTGGTGGTGTGAAAGCTACTGATTTGGCTGCGTCATTCCAGACGTGGGCGTCGAATTTAGCTGGATTGCTTAATTCTGCTCATGTTATTTATGATAAGACTCAGTTAATGTTTGCTGGTAGTAAGGAATTTCAGCCTGGGACTTACGTTTTCATGTATTCTTCGGGCGCATTCCGACAAGATAGGTTGAATTCATCTGAGAGATTCGGTGAGAGTCAAGATAGTAATCTTATGATCAATGGTGATTTCCAGAATTATTTTGTGGGGAATGAGGGTAGTGGTCACACAGTTCATCCTCTTTATATTCTGAATCCATTTGATCTCAATCAGCGTGTTGAGGTTAATGGGCCTTTGACTTCTACGGAGGTTGGTTTGGAGATTGGTGTTGCTCCTACGACTTATTCTTCTTTAATTCCAGCTAATTATTTTACTAGTCATCCTTTTGCTCCGTCTAATATTGGTGCTGCTTCTGCGGATGTGCCGTTGCCGCATGTTGATTATGATGGTCTAAGTGCTCTTGAGATGGCTCCAGAGAATCTAATTCACTGGTCCAAATTCCCGACTTCGGTTACACAGGGGCATTATGATGAGCAGGAGTTATTGAATGCTTATCAGAATGGTCCAATGAGCAGTAGGGTTTTGGTTGTTACTATAGTTCAGCCTAGTTTCTTATTTGCTAGGGTGAAGTTGGCTTATTCTGGCGTTAATTTCTTTGGCAATTTAATAATGCCACCTATAACTGCTGCTACTCAAGCCTTTAATAAAGCTTATTCTTATAATCGGGCCGTTATATACAAGATGGAAGATAATAAGTGGCCTGTTGTTAATGCAAGACCAGTTGCCAATGGGCAAGTTAGGGTCGAAATAGTTAAGGTAGCGTGTCAATGACATTTCCACCTAATCCAACTGATGGAATGATTGTTGAATTTGATAATAACGTGTATTATCAATATAGTGCCAAGGATCATACTTGGGTTAGATTGGAGGATTATAATTTAGGGGCTGTGTTAGCTACTCCTATGGAAGATGGTTTGATGTCTAGTGTCGATTTTAAGAAGCTCTATGATTTAATGTTGCCTCCGCCAAAGACGACATTGACAAGTGAAGATTGCACTTATATTTTCGAAAAGGGATTCTTGGGAATATTTAGTTCGAATGAAGATTTATTTATTGAATCTGAATTACCGTTGATGGATAAGGATGACAAAGGGTTCTCCGTTGAGAGAAAACAAGTATGGCAAATTCATGAGAATACATTTGGTATTAATTTTAGAGTTAATCTTAATCAGTTAGTTTCTGAGTTAGAAAGTCGTGGCCAATTGACCTATAGAAAGAGTGCTGGTGAGCAGGGTAAGAAGGGCGCAAAGGGTAAGCCTGGTGTTGATAAGTTGGATACTGGTCCTCGTGGTACTATTGGTGATGATGGTAAAAATGCTGCTTATCCTGGTGATTTAGTTCAAGATTTGGCTATATTGGTTTCCGATGATAACCGTGGTATTGTTGATATTACTAAGGATGAAGTCTCTCCTGATGAGAATTATTTATTAGTTACTAGAGCTAGTATTGGTAATCCAGATTTTTGTCCTGAATTCGTGAAGCCTAAGACTATTCAATCTAAATGGATTGCTGTTCTAGATGAAAGTCCTGCTACTAGAAAAGTCTATAAGGATTGTGGTTCGAAGGGAGATAAGTGCATTCCTGCTACTTGTACTTTGGGTCAGGATGCTATGATTAGAAATTTATGTTCAACTAATTTGTATTATTTGGATATGACTTCTATTGAACAAACTATTAGGACTCGTTTTGATGAATTATTAGTTGAGCTGAAGGAGGTTAAGGAGCAGGTAGCTAATGAATATCTGAAGGCAATGGTCGAGATTTACAATGAACAGAAATTAGCTGTGTGTTGCGCTGTCGAGAACTGTGAATCTAGGCGCGAGAATGATAGACATAAAGAGCGTATTGAGATGTTGCGGGTTATGGCGGCAGGTCCGCAGAAGGCTTTAACTATTGACGGCGATCTAACTAGGGATTATGTGGATACCAATCCTGGGAAGGATTGTCCTGCTCCTGATGCGGGGACACAGAGTTCGGCTATAATTCCTACTACTTGTGAGTATAAGATGCTTGTGGTTGGAAGCGTTAATGCTCCGAATGAGTCTTACTCTTCGACGGTTGACCTTCCGGCTGGAGAATATGTCGTTACCATATCTGGGTGCTGCTGCTTTAACAACGAAATAGACGTTGAGCCGGAAGATATATCTCCGCAAATTATGGTGCCTTGTGAATTATACTTGGGGGCTAGGAAGAGTAATAGTCAGGCTTTAGTCTATTCGGTAGGTGCAATACATCTACCGGAACTCTACGAACCTGATAATTTTACTGTTTCGAATGCCTTCACCATTAATAATCAGTTTAAGTTTAAATATGTTAAAATTCCTGTTCTAAGAGTTGGAACTTCGGATGGTTCAGGATATTCACTCCGTGTTGATGTCATGACCGATATTAATGGTGCTCCTGGTAGCATTATCGCATCGGCCAAGGTTCCTGCGTCTGTTATTAGTACTTGGAATGAGAATGTAAAACCAACTCCTGGTCATTTTATGGAAGTTAGTGTTGATTTTGGTGATAGGACTTTTGATGCTGGAACTTACTTCTTCAGAATTAGTAAGGATGGGAGTACCAGCTCTGCTGAATTCTTCTTAATCTCAGTTTCTAATATGTTGGCTTCTGATGTTGGTCCGTTCTATTCTGATGGTGAAGTCATACCTGGTGTTGAAATATTCTTGTGCGCGGCTTATTGGAATATTGAACAAACTGGCTTTAGGGTGTCAACTGGGATTACTGAGGAGCAATATGAAATTTTCTTAGCTAATCCTGAGTTGGTTGATCCGAGTTTCAAGCCCAAATTCGATGCTATGTTGCCTTATTCTAGTAGAATTACTTTAGTTTATCAGGGTCCTTTTGGAGAAGTATCTGTTGATACTCCGAATCAGAATGATTATAGGACTAAGGCTGAGGCGTCGGCTGCTAATTTGGGTAGGACTGTTCAGTTTAAGCATTTTGGTGGTAAGTTGAAGGCTTATTACACTCGTGGCGGTACTTCTAAGATAACCAACAATAATGGGTCTGTTGAATTGTGTGTTAATCGCGTGCCAGTGTCAAATCCGAATCGTCCGCAACCTGCTTGTACTGGCTTTGTAAGTGATATTACTGTTTTAGGTGGATCGAACACATTTGCTATCACACCACATACTTTCCAGTATAAGGATGGTGCCTATACACCTATTTTGATTCCTAATCCAACTAATTCATCGGTGCCGCAGGTAATTGATTTGCCTGGTCCTGGTGTTTATGAATTGGAAATTATGGATTGTTGCTTCTTTGATGCTCAGGATGTTAATTTGAGTGCGTATCCTGTATTTCCTCCTGGATTCTATATTAGTAAGAGTTCTCCCACAAGAATTCTTGTTACTCAAGGAATGTATGAGAAGGCAGTTCTTGCCGATACTGGTGGCTTTATGTTGGAGTGGGCAGCTGGCGATGCAGTTATTGCTACACTACCAGCTGACTTACAGGATCGTTTTATTAAGTATAGTTCTACGCCTGCATCTACTGATTACGATACTATTCGTGATGTGGTTTCCAAAGCAATTCAGCCGTATACTGGTGTTGTGACAGCTTGGTATACGGGGTATGCAACAGGTTCGCCAACTTCGCAGACTTTAATTGCTAGGACTTACGCCACTCCTGATTCTAGACCTGTTTTTGAAGTTGATGAGAATGGTTACTTCACTTATACTGGTAAGCCACCACAGGATTCTGAGTTTGGTGGTTATCGTTCTTCTTCAGAAGCTACGACTGCTTTTATTGGTAAGAAATTTAGAATTAACTCATCGGGTGGTAAGTTAGCATTGTTCTTCGATGATTATGATGCTGGTTTTGGGTCTTTGGTTGAGCCAATACCTAATCCTAATTCTGGGCAGGTTGTCGTTAGAGTTAGTTGTGTTGATGAACCAGCTTGTGATATTCCTGAATTAGAGATTACTCTGAATTGTGGTATTAATATTGCTGAGATTAGTTCTATTATGGCTGATCTAGTTGCAGGTGAATATGTTGCGCAGATTAGTGACTGCTGTTGTGGTAATGGTGGCTCTTGGAAGGGAATGATTGCACTTAAATATTTGAACACTGGTATTCCTAAGACACTTTATTCTCCAGATCTTGGTAGTTTTAGTACTGACCTTGATGCCCAACAATATTATATGGGCAATAGTTTTGCGTTCATTCACAGCGGTGGTCAGATTAAAGTATGGGCTTCCACGCCAATGTATAGTGCTGGTTTGATTACCGTCTCAATTTGGAGCAGGAAGTGTTTGGACAGATGTAATACAAATCCTGCTGGTGGTAGCACTGGTATTTCTGCTATTGATCCGCAACCTGTCGATGTGTTTACTAATTGTGATATGACTTCTGACCAGATTAATTTCTATGAGTGTGGTTGGCAAACTGGGGCTTGCTGTGGAGCTTGGGTTGAGGCTTTAGGCACTATGTGGATTGTGGTTATGAGGTCATTGGGTGCAGATATGGCTTGTGGTGGTGGTGAATCAGAATTGTCTGATTGTATTAAGAAGGGTTTGGCGGCTGGATTCTACCCAGCTATTGCTTTCCCGACTATTGATGGCAATATTTTCTTGGGTAAGCCAACTAGCGGATTCCAGAGATTTGTTAGGGATGTTGATGTTGAGGCTGAGATTCTTGCGAAGATTAGAGCTGGCGAAGTTTGGAGAATAGTTGGTGATCCAATCACCAACATTGGTGGGATTTTATTCCCTGCTGATTTCTCGCACGCATAAATATTAACATGAAGTATAAAATTAAATCAAGACAATTTTGCTCTTTGTCTCGTGAACCAAAATGGCAAGATTGGCTTCGTAAGAATGCTGTTGATCTTTATGATAAATTGATTGCTCATCTTAAAACAAGTAAGGGATGTCGTGCTAATGTCGATAAGATGACTGAGATTCAGAAAGAGTTAGATAAACGACATCTTTTAGTGGATATGGTTAAATTCTTGAAGGTTGAATATCCAATAGTGCTTGAGGAAGTTTACGATGATAAACCTCAACCTAAGATGACTAAGATTGAATCTCATAATGATAAAGCTGTTTTTAAGCATTATAATCCAAACCTCTTGACGTTTCCGCAAAAGGTTATTATGACTGGAGATCCAAATGAGATCCAGAGGGCTGTTAAGGAATTTATTGCTGGAAAGATTTCTACTGATTATTTGATTATTGGAAATACTGCCTATGTCGAATATTTCCATCAGAAGTATGAGAAGGAATCTACGATGGTTAAGCCAGAGTCAAGAGAATTGTTTAAATATAGGCAGATTCATCATTTGAAGCCTGATGATAAAAAGATTTAAGGAGAATTCAATGTACGATTCGAAACAGGACACGCTAGATCACATTGAGTTAGTGACTAAATTAATGGAGGTTTTTCAAGTAGGATTGTCTGTAAGAGCCGAAAAACATGACCAAAGCAAATTATCGCCGGATGAGAAGCCGATTTTTGATGAGATGACTCCTAAACTTAGGGGTTCAACTTATGGTAGTGATGAATATAAGATGTTTTTGGCAACTCTGGCTCCTGCTTTGAAACACCATTATACCGAAAATAGACATCATCCAGAACATTTTGAAAATGGTATTACTGGTATGACTTTGTTTGATTTGGTTGAAATGTTCTGTGACTGGAAAGCAGCTTCAGAGAGACATGCTAATGGTAGTCTAGAGAAGAGTATTGTCATTAATAAGGATCGGTTTAAAATTAGTGATCAGTTAGCAACTATATTTGAGAACACTAGGAAGGCGCTTGATTGGAGCTAGAGTAATTCCTTCAAAGATACTCGAAAAGGAGTTAATCATGGATATGCCATCTCGAAAATCGATTGGGCCAACTGATCGACTAAGGGAATCAGTGGATGCCTATATGGTTACGATCCAGAGGGCATTAAGGAGAGCTGAAACAAATCCAGCATTAACACAATATAGGCAATCATTATTGAAGTGTCTTGAAATGGCTAAACATATGCACGATATGATTGAAGACTGTGAGAGTCAATCACAATTACCATCGATGTTATTCGAGTCGGCTATGACTTGCCCAAAATGTGGTAGTGATGATATTCTGGCTGGAACTGATAAAACTCCTACTAAGTGTGCTAAGTGTGGTAAGACTATTGATAAGGATGATGCTCAGAAGGATGTTATTGTTGGGTGTGCCAAGCCTTTTACTGAACGTATTGAGAAAGCTTTGAAATCAGTCTGTAAATAATTCCAAATTCTGAGGAGGTATCAAAATTCATCAATATAAGAAATAAAAACTGATTTCGTATCTCAATCAAAAATAACACATGAAAGTTAACAAGGCAATTAAATTCAAAATCCACCCAACAATCAAACAACAAAAACTACTAACCAAACACTTCGGCTGCTGCAGATGGGTCTACAACCACTTCCTCCAATATAAAACAGACCAATACAAGAAAACCAAAAAATCCGCCTCATGGCTAGAAATGAATAGAAAATTAACAGAACTAAAGAAACAACCAGACAAACTATGGCTAAATGATGTTAGTAGAGTGGCTCTAAATGGAGCATTAGATAATTTAGATGTAGCTTTTAATAATTTCTTCAGAAAAACAGCAAAATACCCCAAATTCAAGAATAAACACTCAAAACAATCATATAAATTGACCAATCAACACTTCCGTCTAAAAACAAGAGGTGTTCAAATAGCCAAAATCGGTTTCCTAAAAGGTGATGTAGAATTGCCAGAAGAGCATAAACTATTATCAATAACCATTACTAAGACATTTACTGATAAATATTATGCTTCTATTTCCTATGAAACAGAAATCCCTAATCCTAAAGTAGATCAAACAAAACCAGTAATAGGAATAGATTTTGGTCTAAAGACTTTTATTACTACTTCTGAGGGAGAGAAAATAGAACATCCTCTTCCATTTAAAAAATCCATGAGAAAATTAAGAAGAACACAAAGAAAATTAAGTAGAAGAATTAAGGGAAGTCATAGAAGGGAGGCACAAAAAAGAAGAGTGTCTCTGATTCAAGAGAAAATCAGAAACCAGAGACAGAACTTTCTACATGAAGTATCCTCTAGGTTGGTGAGTGAGAACCAAGCCATTTATCTAGAGGATTTGAGCCTTAAAGGGATGCAAAGTAGATGGGGTAGAAAAATTAATGACTTGGGGTGGAATATTTTTACGAAACAATTGGAATATAAGGGTCCATGGAGGGGTTGTTTGGTGGAAAAGAGGGATAGGTTCTTCCCTTCTTCTAAG
>Ga0265297_10012749_pt1 | contig 10026 bp, 5 predicted proteins | sample Munlanlwell13791_FD_192502 | JGI IMG/M metagenome (GOLD analysis project Ga0265297, IMG submission 192502) | Leachate microbial communities from a municipal landfill in Southern Ontario, Canada - Leachate well 137-91 | ecosystem: Engineered > Solid waste > Landfill > Unclassified | place...
CTGTTATTGATGTTAAAGTCTTTTCACGTAGTGGAATCAGAAAAGATAAACGCTATCGTGAAGAAATCAATAAGCAGGTTAATAAATTAGAAGCTGATTTTAACGCACGTATTAATTTCTTGGAAAAAATGCTTGTTGATCAAGTAATTGAAAAATTAGATGGTCAAAAACCTGGCGCTGGGGTTTCAAAAGCATTGCTCAAAAAAGATGTATTTGATGCTGAAGCACTTAAAGAAAAAACACTAAATGAACTATTTGCTGTTAAAGTTAAAGATAAAGAAATTAATCAGTTCATAGGGCAATTGAAAGAGTCTTTTGATCGTCAAATCATGGCTCTTAATGGCTTAAAGCAAGAATGTATTAATAAGCTTAAAAAGCGCGATACTTTACCATCTGGTGTTATCAAAGTGGTCAAAGTGTATATTGCGATGAAGAGACCTATTTCTGTTGGCGACAAAATAGCAGGTCGTCATGGTAATAAGGGTGTTGTTTCCAATATTGTTCCACGTGAAGATATGCCTTATTTGGATGATGGAACTTCTGTGGACATTGTACTTAACCCTCTAGGTGTTCCTTCACGTATGAACGTAGGCCAGATACTTGAAACATCTTTAGGCTTAGTTGGTTGGAAAGTTGGTAAGGATCTAGCGCAGAAGATTGAAGAGCAAGGTCTCAAGTCAATTAAAAAAGAACTTGAGTACTATGTTGGCTCAGATATCGTAAAAACTATTGAGTCTGCATTGGGAGTTGAAGGGCTTCATGAGTTTGCACAAAAAGTTGCAAAGAATGGTATGTTCTATCAGACCCCGGTATTTGACGGTGCTCAATGGGATGCTGATATTAAGCCTCTATTGAAAAAAGCCAATTTACCTGAAACTGGTACCTTTATGTTACATGACGGTCGAACCGGAGAATACTTCGATCAGCCGGTTACAGTCGGCTCAATATATATGATAAAATTAAATCATATGGTCGATGATAAACTTCATGCGCGATCTGTCGGTCCTTACTCATTAGTAACGCAGCAGCCTCTTGGAGGTAAAGCGCAACTTGGTGGACAAAGATTAGGTGAAATGGAAGTTTGGGCTTTAGAAGCACACGGTGCAGCGTATACATTGCAAGAAATGTTGACTTATAAGTCTGATGACGTAGCAGGTCGACATAAAGTGTATGAAGCAATTGTTCGTGGTGAAGAAGTTCCTGAGCCTGGTGTGCCAGAGTCATTTAACGTATTGATTAAAGAGCTTCAAAGCTTAGGCATACAGGTTGATTTACTCAAGAGTGGCAAGGAGAAAATCAGTGAATAGCAGAGGAATGCTAGAGCGTTTTAAGGAATATGTCAGTGTTTCTCAGTTCAATGCAATGCGTATTGGACTTGCTTCTCCTGAAAAAATCAGGAGTCTTTCCTACGGAGAGGTAAAGAAAACTGAGACTATCAATTATCGAACGCTTAAACCAGAACGCGATGGTTTATTGTGCGCAAGAATTTTTGGTCCTGTAAAGGATTGGGAATGTAACTGCGGCAAATACAAGCGCATGAAACATCGTGGTATTACTTGTGAAAAATGTGGTGTAGAAGTTATTCAATCCCGTGTACGTCGTGAACGTATGGGGCATATTAATCTTGTTGCTCCTGTTTGTCACATTTGGTACCTCAAAGGGATACCAAGTTATCTTGGTCTGATTATGGACATGCCGGTCAAGGATCTTGAACGCGTTATTTATTATGATGCGTACATTGTTATCCATCAGGGACGATCGCCATATTCACGCAAAACACTCTTGAGTGGTGTTGAGTATGAAAAATATGTTGATTCAAATCCAGCTGACATGGAATTCAAGGCGGATACTGGTGCCGAAGCTATTAAGGTTCTTCTCTCTTTGATTGATTTAAAAGCTGAAATAGATGTTTTAGAAGAAGAATATAGGCGTACAGCATCGGTTGCTGCTCGTCTTAAGATTATGAGACGTGTTCGCGTTATATCAAGTTTATTGCATGCAAACTTGCGTCCAGAGTGGATGATCTTAGAGGTTTTACCTGTATTGCCACCGGATTTGCGTCCATTGGTTCCACTCGAAGGTGGTCGTTTTGCAAGTTCAGACCTTAATGAATTATACCGCCGTGTTCTTAATAGAAATATACGTTTACAACGTTTGTTTGAAATTGAAGCACCTTCCGTTATCATTAAGAATGAAAAGCGCATGTTACAAGAATCTGTAGATGCTCTTATTGATAATGGTCGTCGTGGCCAACCGGTCCGTGGTACAAACCGCAGACCACTTAAATCATTAAGCGAGATGCTTCGTGGTAAGCAGGGACGGTTCAGGCAAAATCTTCTTGGTCGTCGTGTAGACTATTCTGCTCGTTCTGTAATTGTGGTTGAACCAGAATTACGTATGGATCAATGCGGTATACCTAAAATTATGGCTTTAGAATTATTTAAGCCGTATGTATATGCCGGATTGATTGAGCGAGAAATAGCTCCTAATTTGCGTGTTGCTAAAAAAATGGTCGAAGAAATGGACCCTGAAATATGGGGCGTTTTGGAAGCCGTGGTCCACGGGCATCCAGTTCTTCTGAACCGTGCTCCAACATTGCACCGTTTAGGTATACAAGCTTTTTATCCTAGCTTAGTTGATGGTAAGGCTATTAAAATTCACCCATTAGTTTGTGCTGCATTTAACGCTGACTTTGATGGTGACCAAATGGCTGTACATTTACCGCTCAGTAGGATGGCTCAAGAAGAAGCAAAGCGTTTAATACTTTCTGTCAACAACGTATTATCTCCTGCGAATGGTAAGCCTGTTAGTGTTCCATCTCAAGATATGGTTTTGGGATTACACTATTTAACTAAAGTTCGCTCTGGAGTTCGTGGCGAAGGTATCACTTTTTCTGATACTCAAGAAGTTGTATATGCTTTTCAACATGGCAGTGTTAGCCTTCATGCAAAGATTAGCCTTCGTTTAAATGATCAGATTATTCAAACGACTGTTGGCCGTGTTATCTTATATGAGGCATTGCCTGCCGGCTCAGATTTTTATTGGGTCAATAAGATTATGAAAAAATCTGATTTAGCCAAGCTAGTTGAAAAAGTATACTACAGATTTGGATCTGAAAGTGCTGTACACTGTTTGGATCGAATCAAGAAGATGGGCTTCTATTACGCAACTATTGGTGGACTTTCATTTTCGGTTGATGATCTTTTAATTCCTAAGTCTAAGCCAGTTATGCTTGAAAAAGCTGAAAAAGAAGTATCGAAGGTAGAAAAGCAGTATCAAGAAGGTATTATTACAAACGGCGAACGTTATAATAAAGTTCTGAGTGTTTGGTGGAATACCAGTAATGATGTTGCGAAGGCTATGTATAGTGAGCTTGAAGCTCAAGATAAAGTATCCTTTTTAAATGAGGATCATAGCGAGAAGCCATTTAACTTTGTATTTTTAATTCTCGAATCCGGTGCGCGTGGCAGTAAGGAACAGGTTAGACAGTTAGCCGGTATGCGTGGACTTATGGCAAAACCAACTGGCGAAGTTATGGAAACTCCTGTAAAAAATAACTTTAAGGATGGTTTAACGGTATTTGAATACTTCGTATCAACTCATGGTGCTCGTAAGGGTCAGGCGGATACAGCATTAAAGACTGCTAACTCTGGTTATCTGACACGTCGTCTAGTTGATGTTGCTCAGGATGTGGTCATTACTATGCATGATTGTCACACTCTTGGGTATGTTACTATAGACGCATTGAAAGATTCTGGTGACGTTGTTTATCCGTTAGCTAGCCGTGTCTTTGGACGTGTATTGGCTGCAGATGTTAAAGACGCGTTCACTGGTGAGATATTATTCAAGCAAGGTCATTTGATTACACGACAAGATGTTGAAAAATTAGAAGAAGCGGCTGTTGATTCAATCAAGGTTCGTTCTGTACTGACATGTCAAGCAAAACGCGGTATATGTGCCCAATGTTATGGCTATGATTTATCAAAGAATGCACTTGTTGATGTTGGGACTGCTGTTGGTGTTATAGCTGCACAGTCTATCGGTGAACCTGGTACACAGCTTACCATGAAAACCTTCCATATCGGTGGTACTGCAAGTGGTCTTGCAAATCAACCATTCTTTACAGCTAAGAGTGATGGTATTGTAAGTTGGCGTGCTATCCGTACACTTAAGAATCGTCTTGGCCAAAATATAGTTATGAGTCGTAAGGGACGTTTGGTTATTCATTCGAAAGATGAACGTGAGCTTCAGAGCCATGATCTTGAATACGGTTCGATTATATATGTAGAAGATGGTCAAGAGGTAAAGAACGGAACTAAGCTTGTTGAGTGGGATCCGGATAACCGTGTCATGTGTACAGAAAAATCTGGTACTATTTCATATGTTGATTTAGTTGAAAACGTTACGGTACAAGAACGATTTGATGAAACAACAGGCAAATCAAGTTATATAGTGCTTGAACATAAAGGTGATAAATATCAGCCAGCTATTGCGATTCTTGATCAAGATGGCAATGAAATAGCATTGTATCATTTACCGTCAGGTTCATACCTGATTGCACATGAAAAGCAATCTGTTGAAATAGGCGATGTTTTGGTTAAAATTCCTAGAGAATTATATAGAACGCGCGATATTACTGGTGGTTTACCTCGTATTGCTGAGTTGTTCGAAGCTCGTATGCCAAAAGATCCGGCGATTATCTCAGATATTGATGGTGAAGTTGTGTTTGGTGGCATTCATAGAGGCTTACGTAAGATCAGTGTCGTATCGGCTACTGAAACATTTGATTACTTTATTGCTCCAGGTAAACAGCTTAATGTTGCCAATGGGGATAAAGTCAACGCAGGCGATCAGCTTACTGTTGGTACTCCGGTATTGCATGATTTATTGAGGATCATGGGACCTGATGTTGTTCAGCGTTATTTGGTTGACCAAATTCAGGAAATTTATCGTCTTCAAGGTATTGATATTAATGACCGTCATATTGAATTGATCGTACGGCAGATGATGCGTAAGGTTCGTGTTGTTGATTCTGGTAATACAGATTTCCTTGTCGGTGATCGTGTAGATCGTATACACTTTAAGACTGTTAATGAATTGATGCAAGCAGAACGTAAACGTGTTGCTGTTGCTAAACCTGTCTTAATGGGTATTACGCAGGCTTCGCTTGGTACTGAAAGCTTTATTTCAGCAGCATCGTTCCAGGAAACAACGAGAATCTTGAGTGAAGCGGCTGTTTCTGGTCAAGTAGATCAACTTTATGGCTTGAAAGAAAATGTTATTGTAGGTAAATTAATTCCTACCGGTACAGGAATTGCATCTTTCAGACAGAAGTATTTAGGTGATGGATTAACTGATCTTGAACGTCAAGCGCAACAAGAAGAAGCAAAAACTATCAACATTGGTTAAATTTGATATACTAGTATAAAAATGGATAGGCGCGTAGCTCAGTGGTAGAGCACTGCTTTGACGTAGCAGGGGTCAGCGGTTCAAGCCCGCTCGCGCCTACCAGCTCAAGAAAGTGTTACACTTAGATTGGTTAGAGATTTTAACGGGGACTTGTATGGCAGTAAGTAAAGAGAAAAAAGAAATACTCATTCGTGAATTTGCACAAAAGCCGGAAGATACTGGCTCAATTGAAGTTCAGATTGCTTTGTTAACGGAAGATATTAAAGCTTTAACTGAACATTTTAAGGAAAATCAAAAAGATTTTTCCTCCAAGCGTGGTTTATTAGTAAAAGTTTCTCGTCGTAAACGTTTTTTGCAATATTTAGAGAAACATAACCTTGCTAAGTATCAAGAAGTTATTAAGCGTTTAGGGCTTAAAAAGTAAAAATGATCTTAAGGGTTATGAGAGAAGGATAATCAATCGTATGGTAAGAAAATTTCAGGCTCCGGATTTTGGTTTTGAAGTTGAAATAGGCCTTGTTGCAGCGCAAGCTGATGGGGCCGTGTGGTTTAGGAATGGTGGTTCCGTTGTACTTGCTACAGCTGTATCAGAACCAACAAAGGAATTCCCTGGTTTTTTGCCGTTAACGGTTGAATATCGTGAACAGTTTTCTGCGGCAGGTAAAATTCCTGGCGGCTACTATAAACGTGAAGGTAAACCTACCGATAAGGAAGTGTTGACGGGAAGAATTATTGATCGTTCGATCCGTCCTTTGTTTCCTTCGGACTTTTTTCAGCAAGTTCAGATAATCAATACAGTTTATTCTGTAGATAAGGAACATAGTCCAAGTATAATGGCATTAAATGCCTCTTCTTTGGCTTTGGTAATTTCTAACATTCCGTTCTTAGAACCGGTTGGTGCGGTGGAGTTATGTCGCATAAATGGTTCATGGGTTGTTAATCCTACATATCCTGAAATTGTTAAGTCGGATGCCAAGTTAACTGTAGCAGGAACAGCTGCAGGTATCTGTATGGTGGAAGGTTCTTCAACAGGTATAGCAGAATCTGAATTTGTTGATGCGATGTTCATGGCTCATGAATCAATTAAAAAAATTGTTGCTTGGCAACTTCAAATTCAAGCTGAAGTTGGTAAGACTAAAGATAATCCTGAAAAAGATTTTAATTTTGATTGGTCTTTATGGAAGCAACGTGTCGATAGCTTGTTGACCGATGAAACGCTAAAAAGCTTCTTTATTGCTGATAAAATTGAACGCGGGTCTCGCATATCGCAAGTCCGTGAATTATTGTTACAGCAATTTGAACAAGAAATAAAAGAAACAGGAATATCGCAGACTATTATTGATTACGTGTTTGATACGCAATTGCGTGCAAAAATTGTTAACATGATTTTTGCTCTTAATAAACGTATTGATGGACGTGACTTTACTACTGTACGTGATATTTCTATCCAAGTCGGCCTTTTACCGTTTACGCATGGTTCTGCGCTTTTCAATCGAGGAAGAACGCAAGCACTCGTAAGTTTGACATTAGGTAGTGGTCAAGACGAACAACGCATTGAAGAGCTTATGGAAGATGGTGAGTTTGCTGGCAACTTTATGTTGCATTATAATTTCTTGCCATTTTCAACAGGCGAAGCCCGTCCTATGCGTGGGCCAGGACGTCGTGAAGTAGGACATGGTTACTTAGCAGCATCTGCTGTAAGAAATGTGCTTCCTGCAAAAGAAGATTTCCCTTATACCATTCGCGTTGTTTCCGACATTTTGGAATCTGATGGTTCATCCTCTATGGCGACAACTTGTGGCGCAACTATGGCTTTAATGCATGGCGGTGTTCCTATTAAAGCAATGGTAAGTGGTATTGCGATGGGCTTGCTTATGAATGAGCAAGGTGAATTTAAAGTGCTTTCAGATATTAGCGGTTTTGAAGATGCCTTTGGATTAATGGACTTTAAAGTTGCGGGAACTGAGCATGGTATCACTGCAATTCAAATGGACATCAAGTATAAAGGTGGTCTTGCTCGTGAGATATTTGAACAAGCTATGGAGCAGGCTCGAGCTGGACGTATGCATATTTTAGAACAAATGCGTAAAGTATTGAGTTCTCCAAATCCAACGTTATCTGATCTTGTTCCAAAGGTTTCTACCTTGAAAATTGACACTGATAAAATTGGTGCAATTATTGGTACAGGTGGTAAGACTATTCGCGAAATTAGTGAAAAGACAAAGACTGAAATTAGTATCGAACCTGATGGTCTCGTAAAAATCTATGGTGCTCCTGGAGCAGATATTGATATGGCTTCTAATTGGATTAACACATTAGCAGGCAAAATTGAACGAGGAATGCGTTATCAGGGTAAGATTCGTCGCTTCGCTGATTTTGGTATTTTTGTTGAATTAGTACCTGGACAAGATGGTCTCGTTCATGTCTCTAATGTTCCAAAACAATATCAAAGAAATTTTTCAACACATTATAAGCTGGATGATATTGTAACAGTTGAAGTTGTTGAATACGATTCAGTAACAGGCAAGATTCGTTTAAGACTCTTAGAACAACAATAAAGTGATGAGCTTTTTTATATGAACGTATCGCCAAAAATGAGCTGCGGTGGCAGAGCCCATGGGCGTAGAGCGGACCAAATCCGTCCGATTCATGTAACATATGATGCCTTTGGCTATGCTTCCGGAACGGTTCTCTTTGAGATAGGTAACACCAAAGTTTTGTGTGCTATTAGCTTAAATGCTGGAGTTCCTCCTTTTCTTAGAGGAAATAAAACTGGATGGCTGACTGCTGAATATGCAATGCTGCCTACCTCTACAATTCAACGGACACAGCGTGAAGCGGTTACGCAAAAGCGCAGTGGTCGGGGAACTGAAATATCAAGGTTAATTGGTAGGGCTTTACGGGCTGTAACAAACCTGGATGTTTTGGGCGAACGAACAATAACCATTGATTGTGATGTTCTTCAGGCGGATGGCGGTACACGAACTGCAGCAATATCAGGTGCATATTTAGCCTTAAAATTGGCTGAGCGCCGTTGGCAAGAAAATAAGATTATAACGGCTCCATGCGTTATAGGAGATGTGGCCGCTATTTCTGTAGGAATGCTCAATGGGGTGCCTGTGGTTGATCTTGATTGTACTGAAGATAATAATGCAGATGTAGACTTCAATTTTATGCTTACATCAGAAGGTAATATTATTGAAATTCAGGGTGCTGTTGAACACGTCAAAGCAATAAACTGGAATGACTTTGAATGTATGCGGCAATTAGCTGTTAAAGGTGTGAGAATGCTTTTTGAATCATTACCAGGTACACCTTCTGAGTCTGAAGCAAATATACATCCTGCGCACGAAGATAAATCTGCGCGTTCAATTGAACATACGCCATTATTTTGTTTGAAAAATCGTTGAGAAAAAGCCTAGTATGGATTTTATTGCATTTCTTAGTGAGTCCAAAAATATTGATTGGTGGCAACAGCGTGATGTTGTATGTGGTACTGGATCTGTGTACCCATTACTCTTTTTTTCTTTTTTTTTAGAGCGCTGTAAGAATCATTCTATTGGACCAGTTCAAATTCTTGATCTGTCTGAAGTTCCATGTGATGTTGCAAGTGCACAGTTGGCGACATCTTTTTTGGGTGTTCGTACCTCCTATTGGTTAAAAAATATAACTGAGTTGGATACCAAGAAAAGAGCATATTGGCATTCTTATATTCAACAGTATCATGGGCCTAATTGTTTACTGTTGTTTAGTGAAAAATCATTTGATCAAAAAACTGAAAAGATTGTTGAATTTACAGTTCCAGAATATCTCGATATGACTTCAGCCGCTCCGGTTCTTAATGCGCTTGTGCCAAATGAGACTAAGCGTTGTTCTGTTGCCCTTAGAACTGTATTTAAAAAGCGTCGTAAGATTATGCTTGATGAGTTGTGCCAATTAGCTCGGTATATAATTGTTTCTGGCTCAGAGTTAGACCAGTTTCTTACTGATTGGCTTGATGTAATAATTATTCCGGAGTCGTCACTATTTGACTTAAGTAAATACCTGTTTGCTCGCAATCAAGAAGATTTTTTTCAAGAATGGTCTGTTGTTGGGCCTCGATATGGTGAGTTGTTTTGGATTGCATATTGGGCAGAAATTTTTTGGAGAGCATATAATTTTTCACGCCTTTCATCGCTTGGATTACATGATCAGGCAAAGAAATTTGCTGTACGTTTACCATTTAATTTTATTCAAGGAGGCTGGCGCAGGATTTCGCTTAATGAATTAAAAGAGGCTTTGCATTATGTTTATATGCTTGATGCAGACATAAAAAATGGGAGTCAGGGTATGTCATTTTTAAATGTGCTTTATCTAAAGTTCTTTTTACGTCAATTTGATGATAAAATAGTTTCTTAAATAAAATCTATGATAACTGTGTCATTGTCGCTGTTTCTAATAAGAATTTGACGAGGTCCGGAAATGCTTTCTGTATGCTCTTGTTGCGATACAGGTCTCCAAGATACTCTGTGAATAATTCGCTTATTAAAAAGAACCATCTGATTTATGATTCTTTCTACAATTTTATCCTTAAGAAGTCTAAAAGGTACTTCTCGTAGCAATGTTGCTCTTGCTTCA
>Ga0265297_10012750_pt1 | contig 10025 bp, 10 predicted proteins | sample Munlanlwell13791_FD_192502 | JGI IMG/M metagenome (GOLD analysis project Ga0265297, IMG submission 192502) | Leachate microbial communities from a municipal landfill in Southern Ontario, Canada - Leachate well 137-91 | ecosystem: Engineered > Solid waste > Landfill > Unclassified | place...
CAAATAAAAATGTCATTCCGCATAGTGCCCTTAAGGGTAAATCCACGATTTTTCGGGATGAGGAATCTTAAAGCTTTTATGTATTAAGACTTCTCCCTATCGGTCGAAGTGACATAAATCTTCTTAAGGATAGCAAGATGAGCGATATCAAGTTTCCTGTCATTCAGGAGAAAACAAGTTGTACTTGCAGTTCAGCTGCGACGGAATCGGAAACTACAATACCCGATTTGAAGCAATCTTTCGTCAGCGGATTTGTTGATACGCCTGTAGGCAGATTGCCGCAGGTATCGTCGGAGCTTGTCTGGCCGGATCGTTGGGGCAGTATCAAGGCGCGCTGGGGTGTGGGTAGAATGGAGTATAAAGTTGACCCGGGACTTTACGCATTGGGTCTGCCGGATGATAAATCTCTTGTTTTTGTTTCCGCCAATTACAAAATGAGTTTTGACCTCTTAAGGCAGGCACTTGCCGGACGTTCCGGCTGGATTCTGGTGTTGGATACGCAGGGGATTAATGTCTGGTGCGCCTCGGGCAAAGGAACTTTCGGCACTGAAGAACTCATAAAGAGAATAGAATCAAGCGGCCTGAAAAAAATCGTCAGCCACCGGAAGCTAATTCTTCCTCAACTGGGAGCGCCGGGAGTAGCTGCTCATAAAGTAAAACAAATATCTGGTTTTAGTGTTCAATATGGGCCTGTTCGCGCGGAAGATTTGCCAGCTTATCTTGATGCTGGTTTCAAAGCAACCGCGGAAATGCGGACAAAAACTTTCACTTTCAAAGAGAGAGCTGTTCTGCTTCCCATTGAACTTGTGGAAGCAATGAAGGCCTTTCTGATTATCGCGGCTGTATTTTTTATTATTAGCGGTATCAGCGGACCGTTGGGATTCTGGACCAACGCTACGAACTATGGTTTGTTTGCCGTTTCGGCTTTGTTTTGCGCTGTTATCGGAGGCGCTGTGCTCAATCCTTTGTTGATGCCGTATCTTCCGGGCCGGGCATTTTCCATTAAAGGTTTTTCGATAGGTATTGTGATAGCCCTGATGCTTCTTTGTCTGCGTGATATTAATTTATCGCTATGGCCGGGAAAAGTTGAAGCCATGGCGTGGCTGTTAATTATTCCCGCAATGGCTGGATATCTGGCAATGAATTTTACCGGCTGTTCCACCTACACATCTTTGTCGGGAGTGAAAAGGGAAATGCGCTGGGCTCTGCCGCTGGAGATCGCCTGCGGAGCTACGGGCATTGTTATGTGGATAAGCGCCTTATTGATTTCGTAGGAGATTGAGAAATGAAAAACCCGGTTTATCTTAAAGATGTTGTTACTCTGCAACTGGATGAAAATAAATGCACCGGCTGTGGAATGTGCCTGGATGTTTGTCCGCATGAAGTGTTCATGATGAATACTAAACACGTAGTGATACAAAATCGCGATGCCTGTATGGAATGCGGCGCATGCAGTCAAAATTGTCCTGCCAATGCCATTTCCGTGCAATCCGGTGTCGGCTGCGCAGCGGCGGTGATTAATTCCATGCTGGGCAAAGATGGAGAATGTTGTTGCTGACCGGATACCGGTGGCAACGCGTCCGGTAACAAAAGTTGTTGTTGATGGGGGTACTTAGAGAATAAATATTAATGTCGTCATGTCGGCCAGTATCCAGAACTTTTTTAAAAAATGGATTCCGGCCTTCGAGACTGTGTCGCAATAACAAATATAACCATTAATGTCCTCCGCTGGCGGAGGTGTCACGCAGTGACGGAGGTGGATAAAAGTCACGTGAGGCGAAACTGACCTATATTAGGTATGTTTCAAAATTCCCCCCCCCTTGCCCCGCCAGCGGGGGACATTACTCATTACGCATAATAAATATTTGCAATTACGACACAGTCTCTTAGCCGTTATGACAAAGAGAATATCAGCGTAATTCTTTTTTAATATCAATAATGTAATCAGAAACAATTTTTATTAAGTCGCGATTATTTTTGTTTTCATCAATCATGCGCACAACTGCACTGCCGATAACAATGCCGTCGGCAAATCGTCCGATCTCTCTTACCTGCTGCGGTTTTGATATGCCGAACCCCACGGCTATCGGAAGTTTTGTTACTTTGCGGATTTTTTCCACTTCTGTTTTTATGTTGTCAATTTTCGGGGCAGCAGTGCCGGTAATGCCGGTTATGGAAATGTAATAGAGAAACCCGGTGGCATCGGCGGCAATCTTTTTTAATCTTGCCTTGCCGGTCGTCGGGGCTATAAGCGAAATGAAATCAATGCCTACCGCATCCGTATAAGTTCTAAGTTCTTTTGCTTCTTCATAGGGCAAGTCAACAACCAGAACGCCATCCACTCCCGCCGTGCGAGCGGCATGAGCAAACTTTTTTACGCCATAAGCAAAAATAGGATTGAAGTAACCAAAGAGTACAATAGGAATTTCGGAGACTTTGCGCACCTCGGCAACCATTTTTAAAACACCCTCCAGGGTAGTTCCCGATTTTAGAGAGCGCTGAGAAGCTGCCTGGATCACCGGTCCGTCCGCAGTAGGATCGGAAAAAGGAACGCCGATTTCCAGGATATCCACTCCGGCTTTTTCCAAAGCAAAGATTAATTGCTTTGTGACGTTAAGTGAAGGATCACCCGCCGTCAAATAAACAATCAGCGCCTTTTCATTTTTAGCGCGCAAAGATGTAAATTTGTTTTCAATTCGTCCCATAATACCCTCTTCCCCTTGTTAATAATGTTAATACTTCCCCGCCCTTGGTGGCCGGGGATTGAGGGGCGGGGGATCACTAGCGAAAATTTCACCCTCCCTCAATCCCTCCCGTCGAGGGAGGGAAGAAAATGGTAGTTAAAGCGCGCCTGTTTCGATAATAGTTTGGGCGTCCTTATCGCCGCGTCCCGAAAGACAAACAACAAGGATTTTGTTTTTAGTCATTTTTGGTGCCAGCTTCATTGCGTGAGCGATTGCGTGCGCGCTCTCCAGCGCCGGAATGATGCCTTCCTTCAATGATAAAAATGAAAATGCGTTGATAGCTTCCTTATCTGTTACAGTAACATATTTTATTTTTTTTGTTGCGTGAAAGTAGGCGTGCTCCGGACCCACACCCGGATAATCCAGGCCTGCGGCAATAGAATAAGCATCGCGCACCTGCCCATGTTCATCCTGTAGAAGATAAGTCTTGTTACCGTGCAAAACCCCGACCTTGCCGCCGTTGATGCTTGCTGAATGCTCCGGGGTATTCAAGCCGTGACCGGCTGCTTCCACGCCGTACATAGCGATATTTTTTTCATTGCGAAAGGGATAAAAAGTTCCCATGGCATTACTGCCTCCGCCCACGCAGGCAATCATAACATCGGGATTTCTGCCTTCCAGTTTCATGATCTGTTTTTTAGTTTCTCGACCGATGACCGATTGGAAGTCGCGCACCATTCTAGGATAAGGATGAGGACCGGCGGTTGTGCCGATAACGTAAAAAGTATCACGAACGCTCGATACCCAGTAACGCATGGCCTCATTCATAGCGTCTTTAAGCGTGGCGGTGCCACTTTTCACGGGTACTACTTCCGCGCCCAGTATCTTCATGCGGAAAACATTGGGTGCCTGACGGCGAATATCTTCCTCGCCCATGAATATTTTGCACTCCATGCCGAAGAGTGTTGCCACTGTGGCTGTGGCCACGCCGTGCTGTCCCGCTCCGGTTTCAGCAATGACTTTTTTCTTGCCCATCCTGCGAGCCAGAAGTGCCTGCCCCAGCGTATTGTTTATTTTATGAGAGCCGGTATGATTCAAATCTTCGCGCTTGAGATAAATTTTTGCGCCGCGTAAAGATTCGGACATACGACTGGCGAAGTAAAGAGGTGTGGGACGTCCGGCATATTCGCGCTGATACCATTCAAATTCCTTTTGGAATTTTTTATCTTTTCGGGCGGTTTGATAAGCCCTCTCCAGTTCGATTAAAGCGGGCATCAGAGTTTCGGCAGCATATCTTCCGCCGAAAATGCCGAAATGTCCGTTTTTATCAGGCAATGTTTGATTCATGGTTCCCTCTTTTTGAATATTAATAGTGAATTTTCAGGCGTTGCATCGAACGCCCGGATAATATCAAATATTTGTGTAAGCTTTTTGTGATCTTTCTTACCGGGTGATGCCTCCACCCCGCTGTTGATATCCAAAGCAGCCGGAGTCACGGATTTCAAAGCTTCGGCAATATTATCAGCGTTTAATCCACCCGAAAGAATCAACGGTTTTTTATCTTTAATGCGGCAGGTCAATTCCCAGTTGGACTTTTTGCCGGTCCCGCCAAAAAGTCCGGCATGGCGGCTGTCTATCAAAATGGCCGCTACCTTGTAGCCAAGAGCGCGTTTCACATCATCATTATTTTTTAATTCGACCGCTTTAATAGTTATAGCAACCGGGAATTGATGACAATATTCAGGTGTTTCGTCTCCATGCAATTGAATCATATCCAGCGAGCAATATTCCATCACCCTTTTAATCTCTTGCGGCGTTTCGTTGACAAAAACACCGACCTTTACCAACTTATCAGGCAAAGAACCGATTATCTGTTTTGCGTCCACTGGCTTTATGTGCCGTGGAGACGGTGGATAAAATATAAAACCAACCGCCGCCGCTCCGCACCGTGTGGCTACCAGAGCGTCTTGAAGATTAGTGATACCGCAGATTTTTACCTGTGTCACCTTAGATATCTCCTTTGAATTGGCGAAGTTGTCTGCCTATATCATCTGATACGACAAGATGCTCGCCGATTAAGAAAGCTTTGATACCGTCTCGCGTCAATGATTCAATATCTTTCCTATCCCTGATGCCGCTTTCTGCCACGACTATTTTATCTGCTGGAATTCGAAGATTAAGTCTGCGGCTGATTTCGATGTCGGTAATAAATGTATCCAGATTACGGTTATTGATTCCGATAATTTCCGCTCCGACGGCAAGTGCTAAATTCAGTTCCTCTTCATCATGAACTTCTACCAGCGGATTCAGCCCAAGCTCTTTGGACAATGAAATAAAGCCGGCGAGCTTTTTGCCTAAAGCCCGCACAATGAGCAATATTGCGTCAGCGCCGATAGCTCGTGTTTCGTAAATTTGAATAGGATCAATAATGAAATCTTTGCGGAGCAGAGCCAGTTTTACGGTTTGTCTTATTTGTGTCAGGTAATTTTTATGTCCGGCGAAATATTTTTCATCAGTGAGAACAGAAATTGCAGCCGCGCCGTTTCTTTCATAAATATCGGCAATTCTGACCGGGTCAAAATCCTTGATAAGCCTGCCGCGGGAAGGAGAAGCACATTTTACTTCCGCAATAATGTTGCAGACACCGCTTTTCAATGCCTTCCTGAAATCGAGACACGGTTCCAACCCTGCAATAATTTTTTGCAGTTGCGCCTGTGTAGTTTCCTTTTTTAATTGCGCCACTTCTTCTTTTTTCGTTTCAATAATTTTGTCGAGAATCATAATATCCTCTTGATTCCCCCTCCCCTTGTGGGAGGGGATTAAGGGGAGGGGGAAATTTTAATGGAACCCCTTTATTACCTTGATTCCCCGGTCAACCGGCATTCGCCAGTCTCCGAGCCGGGGAATGACAAAAGTGTTTCAACTGTTGCTCAGTTCAATGAGTGATTGCAGTTTCTTTACCGCCGCGCCGCTGTCAATGCAATCGGCCGCAACCTTTAAACCTTCTTTAATGTCCTGCGCTTTTTCTCCGGCGACAATCGCCAAAGCCGCATTGATTAGAACAACATTGCGACAGGCGCCGTCTTTTCCTGAAAGAACGTCGCGGGTTATTTGTGCGTTGACAGCCGGATCACCGCCGCGAATGGATTCCAATGTATCCGTTCTGCCGAAATAATCCACGGGATTGATATTGTATGTCCTGACAATTCCATCTTTTAGTTCGGCAACACGTGTTTCGCCGGTAATGGTGACTTCATCCAGACCGTCCAGGCCGTGAACAACAAAGGCTCTTTTTGTTCCCATGTTTTTTAATACATCGGCAAACATTTCCGCAAGCTTCGTATCGTAAACACCCAAAAGCTGTGCGGTCGCACCCGCCGGATTAGTAAGAGGTCCCAGCATATTGAATATTGTGCGGATGCCGATTTCGCGTCTGGGGCCGATTGCGTATTTCATCGCGCCATGTAGTTTGGGAGCGAAAAGAAAGCCGATACCGATTTGCTGTACGCATTCTTCCACGATTTCCTGGTCGGCGCTGATATTAACACCCAACGCTTCCAGAACGTCGGCGCTGCCGCAGCCGCTGGAAACGGCACGGTTGCCATGCTTGGCGACAACAATTCCTGCGGCCGCCACGACAAAAGCGGCAGTCGTTGATATATTAAATGTATTGAGCTTATCGCCGCCGGTTCCGCATGTGTCTACGATTGTTGTCGCGCAGGCATTGATGCGCGTGGCCTTTCGGCGCATGATGCGCGCAGCGCCGGTGACCTCTTCCACAGTTTCGCCTTTCATGCGCAGCGCTGTGATTAATGCGGCTATTTGCGCTGGCGTAGCTACTCCTTCCATAATTTCGTCCATCGCCGCCATCATTTCAGCTTCCGGAAGATTGATCTTGTTAACAGCTTTTTCAATAGCTTCTTTAATCATGATTAATGCTCCTTTTTTCCGGTATATTTCAAAAAGTTTCTGATTATGCGTTTGCCCTGCGGTGTCAGCACCGATTCGGGATGAAACTGAATGCCTTCCACAGGATATTTTTTATGCCGCAGACCCATTATTTCTCCCTCTTCCGTTTCCGCGCTGACTTCTAGAAATTCGGGCAATGTTTCTCTGACAACAATCAGCGAATGGTAACGGCCGGCGGGGAAAGGATTGGGTACTCCGGCAAATATGGTTTTGCCGTCGTGCTTTACCTGAGATATTTTTCCGTGCATAATGCGATCAGCGCGCACTATCTTTGCTCCGAAGGCGTAGCCGATGGATTGATGTCCCAGACATATTCCCATGATGGGAACGTCTTTGTAAAATTCGCGAACGACATCAACCGTTATTCCCGCCTCTTTGGGTGTGCAGGGGCCCGGAGAAAGAAATATTGCCCGGGGTTTTTTCCGTTTTATTTCTTCGGTCGTAATTTTGTCATTGCGATACGTTTCAACTTTCTCGCCCATTTGTTCCAGATACTGGACGATGTTGAATGTAAACGAATCGTAATTATCAATCATTAAAATCATATATTATCTCCAAAATAAATTTTTCGCCCCTTGAAACTGTTTCGCAATTAACTTTTCCATCATTATGTACTTGCGTGTCCCCCGCTGGCGGGGGATTAAGGGGGTGGATGTGTTAATAGCTATAAATTTCATTCAATTTACAAATAAGCTCTTATATCCACCTCCGTCACTACGTGACACCTCCGCCAGCGGAGGATAAGGAATGATATTTTTCACATTGCAACACAGTCTCTCGATGGAGAGGAATAACAATCAGTTTCCGTTTTTGATTTCAAAGCCGCTGGCTGCCAAGCGCACAGCCTGTAGCATGCCGCGGGATTTGTTTATAGATTCCTGATGTTCCGATTCAGGAATAGAATCGTACACAATACCTGCTCCCGCCTGAACATAAACTTTACCGTTTTTCAAAACCATTGTCCGGATGGTGATGCACAAATCCATATTGCCGCTGAAACTGAAATAACCAACCGCGCCGCCGTAAGGCCCTCGTTTGACTTTTTCCAGCTCATTGATAATTTCCATAGCCCGGACTTTAGGCGCGCCGGTTAAAGTGCCCGCCGGAAAAGTTGCTGCAAGAACATCAAAAGCGTCCTTTCCTTTGGCCAGTTGCGCGCGCACATTGGATACCAGATGCATGACGTGTGAATATTTTTCCACCACCATGTATTGATTTACCTGAACGCTGCCGGTCTGCGCCACGCGTCCCAGATCATTGCGTCCCAGATCGACGAGCATAACATGCTCCGCCCGTTCTTTTTCATCGGAAAGCAATTCATCGGAAAGAGCGCGGTCTTCCTGTTCAGTTTTTCCTCTTGGTCTTGTTCCGGCAATCGGACGCAATTCCATCGTATCTTCCTCTTTGCGCACCATAACTTCCGGAGAGGAACCGATAAGCGTCAAATCATCCATCTTCAGAAAGAAAAGATAGGGGGATGGATTTATAAAGCGCAGAGCCCTGTAGAGATCAATGGGATTACTGCGACAGCCGGTTTCGAAGCGTTGCGAAAGGACAACCTGAATTATGTCTCCCGCACTGATATATTCTTTGGCTTTCTCAATAGCAGCCTTGTATTGTTTTGGTGTCATATTGGAGTCAAAGTTAACTTCACTTCCTGTGGCAGCTGCTGTTTGATGAGACGCCGCTGCCGCAATAGTTTCAATCATCGCTTCAATTTTCTGACAGGAAGCGGCATAACTTGCTTCCAGCGAAGCTGCATCGTCCGTAAAAGCGCAGGCTACCACTTTAATAGTGTGGCGCACATTGTCAAAAATCATCAGAGAGTCACTGATAACAAAAACAGCTTCGTCCAGATATAGATCATCCGGAGGGGTGGGCGGGAGTTTTTCAAAATAGCGCACCATTTCGTAACCTAAGTAGCCCACTGCTCCGCCGTAAAAACGCGGCAGACCGGCAATTGTGACAGGCTTATAGCGATCAAGTAATTCACGCAGAAAAATAAGCGGATTGCCGTTGTGATCGCGTTTTGTTACTTTTCCATTTTCTTCGATAATGACTTGGTCACCGTGAACTTTGAAAACAACTCCGGCGTCCGTTCCTAAAAAGGAATAGCGTCCCCATTTCTCGCCACCTTCGACACTTTCCAGAAGGTAGACGTGATCCTTGTTCTGAAGTTTCATTAAAACGGAAACCGGCGTTTCCACATCGGCAAGTATTTCTTGATAGACAGGAATCAGATTTCCTTTTTTGGCTAACTTTTCGAATTCCGCAAAACTTGGTTGATACATATTTTTCTCCTTAAATAGCAAAAGGCCGTGATTTTTTTATCACGGCCTTAATACGCTAAAAACAAAAAAACCGTGAAGATCCCGGAGGCTCTCCACGGCTTTAACTTTAGTTTAAAAGATCAGCGGCGGATAATCCTCCCTTTGAGGTTCCACCACCACCAGTTATTAAGAATTAATGTTCTAATTGTTATTTTCATAAAATCGCTTTCCATGTTCAATTTGGCAGTCATATAGCAACAAGAAAATGATCTGTCAATACTTTTTTAGTGACACTCGTTGAGAACAAACAAAGTGCAGTTCGAAGCGTAAGGCGAACTATACCAGGCGCGTAGCGCCGTGGTAAAACGAGCGAAGCGAAGTTTGAAGCTCTGAAATTTGTTGGACGAATTATCCCGCTATGCGGTGGCAAAGAGACTCGCAGACTAATTGTGTAATTCTATGAAATTAACACTCTGTTATATATAGTCTTTTTGACTCGGCTAAACATTAGACGAGACGGTTGAGTCAAAAAGACTCGACCGAACTTTACCTCCGTACCTAATGGTGCGTTATTTGACATAGAATGAAGTTATCTTGACATCAGGTGTGCTTGGTAATATCGTTCCACTTGGATAAAGATTAATTATATCATTGGATATCTGTTAAGAATGAACAAGAAAGAAACATGGGATAATCTTGTTGATTTATATGTAGTAAAGGGTGAGATGCCTAAAGAACCATTTAATCTTGCCCAAGAAGATCTTTCCGAAGCCGATTTCCATAAAGCCAATCTAAGAGGAGCCAATCTCAGCGGATCCGATCTTCGCAGAGCCAATTTCCGTGAAGCCAATTTAAGCGTAGCCGATTTAAGTGGAGCTATGCTAATGCTTACTTGCATAATTAATAGTTACATGATATGCTTTTGGGTAGGAGGACAAAACTATGCCCAAAGGATATCACATTCCACAGTGTTCCGAGAAGGATCGTCTGCTGATTGAAGAATGGGCGAAGAGCAGAACGATGGAGTCGAGACTGGTTGAACGGGCCAAGATTATCCAACGGTGTCTTAACGGAGAGCCGATCAAGAAAATCGTTCGGGACT
>Ga0265297_10012751_pt1 | contig 10025 bp, 11 predicted proteins | sample Munlanlwell13791_FD_192502 | JGI IMG/M metagenome (GOLD analysis project Ga0265297, IMG submission 192502) | Leachate microbial communities from a municipal landfill in Southern Ontario, Canada - Leachate well 137-91 | ecosystem: Engineered > Solid waste > Landfill > Unclassified | place...
CCACCTTTTTTCCAAAAGATGGGTCGGTAAACCCCCACCTTTTTTCCAAAAGATGGGGGTAAATTGACCAAAGCGCTGTTTTTTGCTATATTCTAAATACTAACATTAATTAATATAACCCAAATTATGAGCATTACGTACAACCCAAAAAAGAAGAAAAGACAGAGAACGCACGGCTTTCTCGTGAGGGGAAAAACCAGAGGAGGAAAGAAGGTTTTGGCAAGAAGAAGGTCAAAAGGAAGGGCGAAGCTTACGGTTTAGCCTTGGTTTTCATACTTTCTCCCATTATTTAAAATGCTTCCCTTAAAAAATAGATTAAAAAAAAAGAAAGATTTTGAAAAAGTTTTTAAAAAGGGCGCATCAACAAAAGGCGCGATATTTTTTTTAAAGGCTGTTTTCACTCAAAATCAAAATACCCGGATCGGATTCGTGGTCAGTAAAAAGATCTCCAACAAAGCCGTTGTTAGGAATAAAGTGAAAAGGCGCTTGAGGGCGATTATGAGGAAGCTCATACTTCAGATAAAGGACGGGTACGATATGATCATTGTCGCCTCCCCCATTGCCAAGGATTCCGCCATAAGCGATATGGAAAAAGACATAACAACGATCTTTAAAAGATCCGGATTATTTAAAAAATAAAATGAATATATTTTCATCAATATACGGGGCAGTACTTTACCAGCCGATAGCAAACATCTTGGTTTTGCTTTACATCTTAACCGGCAGCTTTGGCTTTGCCATAATTATCTTAACCTTGGCAGTGAAGGCGGTCTTACACCCGCTTAATCGAAAATCTTTAGAGTCGCAAAAAGCGATGACGAAGATACAGCCGAAACTGAAAGAAATACAAAAACAATATAAAGATTCTCCGGAAAAACAAACCAAGGAAATAATGAAGCTTTATAAAGAAGAAAAGTTTAATCCCTTTGCCGGATTTTTGATCTTGTTTATTCAGCTACCCTTTCTTGTCGCTCTTTTCCAGGTATTTCAAAACGGAGCGGATCTCGCCAAAATCGGTCCGGCAATGTATTCGTTCGTGCATCTGCCGCAATCTATTGAGCCGATGTTTCTGAATATCCTTGATCTGACCCGCCCGAATATCATTCTCGCGGTTTTGACAGCGGCCGCCCAGTTTCTCCAAATAAAGACAGCCACTCCGCCCGTGCCCGCCCCGAAAGAAGGCGAAGAAAAAGACAGCATGGACCAGATGTCGCAGATGATGCAAAAGCAAATGGTCTTCATCTTTCCCGTAATTACCTTTATTGTTTTATTTAAATTACCATCCGCGCTGGCACTATATTGGATAGTAAGCACAATTGTTTCCATTTTTGAGCAGAAGCTTTTGTTCAGTGAAAAAAAGGAGAAAAATGAGATAAAATAATATGTTTAATCAAGAAGAAATTCAAAATATCAAAGACGTGATCGCGGAATTCTTTCGAGAAGCGGATTACGAAGTCCAAATAAAAAACATATCATCCGGCGAGGACAATGAGACGGAGGTGTTGGATATTAATCTTGATTCACCCGACGCCCAGGTTCTTATCGGCAAGCAGGGATTGGTTTTGTCCGACATCCAGATGCTTTTAAGAAAGATAATTAAAAAGAGAATGGGACGGGAATTGTTTTTAAATCTCGATATCGATAGCTATAAAAAGAAAAAAGAAGATTATTTGCGCGATCTGGCGGAAGACACGGCGGACGAGGTTTTGGCAAGCGGCCGGGAAAAAGAGATCCTTTTGCCCTCCCCTTTTGACAGGCGCGTAGTGCATTTGGAGCTCGCGAAAAGAGCGAATATAATTGTTGAGAGTGTGGGAGAGGGAGAAGAGAGAAGGATAGTGATCAAACCGAAAAATATTTAATACTAATCGTAAAAATTTAACCGCCGTTTCCGGCGGTTTTTAAATGCCATCAGTAAACATTTAACATTTAGACCGCATTGTCCGTTCGACGTGTCGTCCGCCGGCCGTCGCCGGCGGCCGCACTCGCTCTCAGTAAATTTTCTGTTGAAAATTTCCTTGCGAGAAGCGTCCGACCAACGCAGTCTAAATAAATGTTTACTAAAATTATCTTAGAGGTTTTTATTACACCCTTGATACTCACTAAACAATATTACTTAAATCGCCTAATTGTTTTATCTTACAATAAAAACACCCCACTAGTTTTAAAAAATCTAATGGGGATTTTTATTGTATACCAAGGGGGTGGGGTTCCACCGAGGTAACAGTTTAACTAAGAACGGGCTGTCATCTTCAAGAAATAAGAAGACGAAGGAATAGAAGTCCGGACCGAGTTTTTTAACGAGGCAATACAGTATTGGTATGCACAATATAATGGTTGAAAGACCGACAATTATTGGGTTTGTTCCAGAATTTTCTATTAATAAGGTAAGGTCTTGGCTAAAATTGAAAACGATCAACTCCCCAACCATTACAAGAGAGTAGGAAAAAACCATAAAGGAGTAAAAGATATTTTTAGCCTTTTTATATGAGGCGATTAATATAAGCCAAACAATATATGGAAGTACTATTCCTGCGATGGAAAAAATCGCCCATTCCGATCTAGCGATCAGAAGACCCCCCTCTGCGCTAAAAATCACACTGCTATTTTGTCCAAAAGGCGTTACACTCACAATAATATTGGGTAGATCTAATGTCCCTATCAACTTAAGGTAAATCAGATGCCCAATCTCATGTAGTGGGCACTCAACAAATTGCCACGCGGTGATAATTGTCACCACAAGGACAACCGTAAGCTCCAATACCCTTATGCACGGCTTAAAGTCTTTTTTCACAATTCTCACCTCCGCCAAGTTTTCAACGAACAAGACGAACAGAGATACTATTATTATGACATTTTATTAAAATCAGTCAATACCGGTTTCGTGCCAATAAGACGCAAAGACTTTTTAAAAATAAAAACCCATTACTTTTAAAAATTAATGGGGATTTTTATTATATGACGGGATAGTTGATCTCCATCCCATTCCCAACTTGATAAAGAAGGGGTCGTCGTTCTCAAAAAACCAGCGAACAAAGTAGGTGGTCTCGTGATACATTTTTTTAATAAAAATAATGCACGAGATTACGACCAATAAAATTAATACGAGATGCACAAGCGCGGGGTCGGGGTTAATGTGGTATACCTTCACCAACTCTTTCCAGTCCAAGCTATCAGCATAAAAAAGCGCCCACTTGCTCACATAACAAAGCATTGTGGCAGAAAGCGAGAACATAAAAACAAATAAAGCGAAAATTTTTGCCTTGTTGCGGTATATGGCCATTATAAATAGCCAAAGCAAATATGTTACCATGAACCCTGCCACTGCGTATACTGCCCATTCCCAATCAGGGCGATAAATATAATGAGCGGCGTTTAGAGGCCACCACTCTATGGATGCCTGGTCTCCAAATAGCGATACATTTAAGCCTATCGGGGCGTCCAGCACTATGAGCTTAAGTACTATCAGGTGGCCAATTTCATGAATTGGCGGCCAAATAAACTGCCATGCGGCGTATAATCCCACCGTTAGCAGTGCCCCGAGCTCTACCACTTTTAAGCATTTTTCAATGCAAATTTTAAGGATTTTTTTCACAATTCTCACCTCCGCCAAGTTTTCAACGAACAAGACGAACAGAGATACTATTATTATGACATTTTATTAAAATCAGTCAATACCGGTTTGTGCACAAAAAATCGGCAGCCGGCCGGTTCTAATATTTAAAACATATAAAACTACAAAACGAGGCCCTCTTCGGATTTTTGTTGTTTGATCTTTGCCGCCTTGATCTTGCTGATCTCTTCGGGATTGGTGGTTATGATCTGGTCTTCATTATATGAAGCGACGACGCTGATGGCGACGTGCCTTTGGCCGGCGAAAAATATTCCCTCCCCCACCGGAGTTTCCAAAAGCAAATATTTTTCCTGGTCCGTCAGGTTGAATATTTTTTGCACGGAATCGATTGAGGCCGGGCTTTGCTTTAACAATAGTTGCAGTGATGAGTTTGTGATGATCGGTTTGCCGTAATCGGAATTGATAAAGTCTGCAACGTCCTGAGTGATCGTGGTAACCCCCAGCCAATATTTTCTGGCTCTCTTACAGATGCCGAATAAAAATGACGCGCCGTCCGCTTCCCGCATCATCCACCACGCCTCATCTATAACTAAGATCCTTTTTTTCAAAGACGATCGAATGGTGTTCCAAATGTGCCGCATAACAATAAACATCGCGATTGGCCTCAGTTCGTTTTCCATATCCCTAATGCCAAATACCACCAATTGCTTATTCATATCAATGTTGGAAACAGTATTAAAGAAAGAGGAATAAGTCCCTTGCGTAAATTTTCGCAATCGCTCCAAAAGATTATCAGCTCCTTGCATTGTTTCCAATACTGATTCCAGATCCGAAAGGATCGGAACGTTTTCTTTCCATTTCGTCGGGTCGGAATCAATGGTAATATCCTTGGCCGCGTAAGTTTCCATTAATGCCCGGTCCATAATAGCGTCTTCTTCCGGAGTCATTCCGTCAAGCATTATGCGCATCAAGCCGACAAGATTAATGACGCTGTTTCGAAGCAGGTCTTCCGGGCTTTCGTCTTCCTGAAGGTCAGGTAAATCAAAGGGATTAATATGTGTATCCGAACTCAAAGATATTTTAAAGAATGATCCGCCAACAGCTTCGGCGAGCGCCTTGTACTCGTTCTCCGGATCAACAATTATTGCTTCCGTTCCCATCATCATAGACCTTAATATTTCCAATTTAACGGCGTATGATTTTCCGGAGCCGGATTTGGCGAAAATAACCATATTGGCGTTTTCCAAACTGAATCGGTCAAATAATACGAGAGAGCTGTTGTGTTTGTTGACCCCGAATAGAATTCCTTCGTTTGAGCTAAGATCAAAAGAAATGAACGGGAATAAGCTGGAAAGCGGAGTGGTGTTCAGCGTGTTGTGTATTTGCAAGAGATCCATATTGTACGGGAAACAGGAAAGTAAGCCGTTTTTTTGTTGGAACAGGGCTGGCTTGATATAGATCAGGCGGGATTCAAGCATTGACCGCAAATTTGTTTCCACCATTTCCAGGTCCTTTTTGTCGTCCACGTAGATCGTGATATATAAACCGAATTTGAACATTTTTTCTTGCGCGGTCTGCAAGCTGTCGCGCAATTCTTCCAAATCCTGAAAAGCGGTTTCAAGCGCCGGATCTCTGACCAATCCTTTTTCCTGCTTTTCGATCAATTCCGATTGCACCTCGGTAACACTTTTTCTTAATTGTTTTAGAACAGTTCCGGTTTCAATAGGGTGGAAGTAGAAGGACAGATCAAAAGGAATATCCATATTGATGATCGGGGCGATCCAGCCCAAGCTCAAATAACGCGGATACGAAAAAACAAAATATGTTTTACTGTATTTTTCTTCCAAGTGTACGTAATTTTGCGCGACCTCAACCGAAGCCGGAGCGATAATATCCTTAAAATCCATTACTTCGGCTTCGAAAAGTTTTTTCTGCGCCGGGCCCGTTTTTTTTCCAAAAGAAAACATAATTTTTAAGTTTTAATTTCCGGAGGCAGTTCCGGATAATATCCGAGCTCCGCCTGTCGCGGGTGATGAAGCGCCCATAATAATTCCAACAGCGGCTCAGTGCCCAATGGTTCCGATTTCAGGCCGCATCTGCGCAACCCTAAGGAGATATATTCCATTCTTTGCAAAAGCTGATACTTGCTTTTTTGGAAATATTCTTCGGTAAGTCCCCCTGCCATCATCGGGTTTGGTTTTTTCTTCTGAGCCGCGCCCTCGGTCGTTCCGCCCACTCCGGTTAACTCGGTCAAGGGATAATAAGGGACGACCACGTAAAAATTTTTGGTCATTATCGCTCCCCCGGCGATCAGTTCCTCTATAAATTTTCTATAATCCACGGTTTGCATTCTCAGCAATTCGTTTTTTTGTTTGGTTTCCAATTCTTTTATTTTATCGATATAGCCCGTGATGTTGACTTTTCTTGAGCTCACGACAATTTGACAGGAAAAATCCAAAGAGTTCAGGAAATTTTGAAAATTAAAAATAATGGATCCCTGCTCTTCTTCCGACTTCAAAGCAAAGTTAATGGAAGACACTAAAAGTACTCCCTTCATTGACTGGTCGTTCATCAGCATTATCCCCTCCCTTATTTGCTTAATCGGTATGAATTGTTGAGCCGGACTAGCCATAATTATTTTTCAAAATCTATTTTTTTCATTATTTGGTCGATACTGCCGCCTTGTCTGACTTTCAAGATCGATTTTTTATCATCATCTTTTTTTTCAATTTTCTTTTCTTTTTCCATTGATACAAAAACGGGCGCCTCTTTTCTTTTCCAGATAAAAATTTTAGCGGCTATACTGTATTCCGCGAAATTTTTACCCACTATCGGAATAGCAAGCCCTTGTATTTTCCAAAAAGCGAGAGCAAGTCCGCCGCCAAAAATAAGCCCGCAAACCAAGACGTACAAAAAAAAGCTGTTTGTTTTTAAAGGGGTAAAATACAAAAGGAAGCAAATTCCAAGAGCTGAACCCACGTACACAGTTTGTTTTAACGTGAAAGGACCAAGTATTTTCGGGTCATGCTCTATAAATTGTGGCACTCTAAATTCCATATGTTAATTTAAACCGGCAGCTCGCGATAAGGGTCAGAGCTTCCACCGCTAACATTATTTTCTTTTGGTTCCGTGGGCGGGGTTTCTTTGATTGGGAAAGGCTTTAAAACCGGAGAAACGGTCTCTGTTGGTTTTTCAATCGCGGGTTCGACTGTCTTTGGCCCCAGGTCCGCGTAAGTGTCAGCCAAATTTTTAATGGTTTGGAGATCGGGAGCGGGTTTGGGTTTGAGGCTTTCCATTGGTTCCGCCGCGGGTGTATTTAACGGCTTTTGGTAAGCCGGTTCATCCGGAACCGAATTATCGGGCAAAATAGTGGGGCTTTCTTTAACCTGGAATTCTTCACTCCTTGTTGTCGGTTTAGAAAATTGAGGCCTTGGTTTTTCATACTCCGGCTCTTTGGGCAGAGCGGCTTCCTGCTCGCGGACGAAGCTTTCCAAGGAGGATATTTTCGGGAAAGCAATTGATCCTGCTACTTTTTTCGTTTCTTTTTCTGTTTCCGTTTTTTCTTTTTCTTTTAACGCTTCCCGGCTTCGCTCCTGTTCTATATTTAAAATCCTTTCGTACGCTGAAACTTTTTCTTTGTCCGCTTCCCTATCGGACAGATTAAAGAAGTTTCCACCGGATTTCTTTTCTTCCAGTTTTATCATAGAAACTTTCAAGTGTTTAAAAACAGAGTTGTCAATGCTTATTGATATTTGATTTGCCAAATTTTCATCAATATTCAATTCCAATTCCAAAGTAACGGGAAAATCCTTTAAAGACAAAAGTCCCATTAAGACTCGGCCCGTGTATTTCGCGACAATGGAAATCTTTTCTTCGTCCAGTCCCAATTTGCTGCAGATGTTGTAAATAATCTCATTGTTTCTTTCGGAAAAGATCGCTTCTTTCAGATCCTCGGGCAGAGTTTTATAAACACTCCAAAAAAATTCTTTGGTGTATTCTTCCATAAGAATATTTTAGCATAATTAATAGAGTGGAGGCAACCCTCCTTCGTCCGCCGGCTGGCGGACTACAGCGAGGCAAGCCCTTTTTCGTTATTCAATAAATTTCAGGACTACAGCGGGGCGAAGCCCGCCTACGTTAAAACTACGGCGGAGCGAAGCAAAAAATAAATAAGTCGATTAAATACAATTCGAAGTATCAAATATTATTTTTAAGAAGTAAGTTTATTTGGTCGGGAAAATATTTAAAAATTTAGACATTTAAAAGGCGAGAATAAAGCGGTTAAAGATTGTGTTGACAGATAAAGAATTATAGTTCATAAATATAATAATCCCCTAGTGTGTCTGGGGGCGCGATGTATTCGTAAAGTTGCGCCTCGAGGATGCGGAGGAGAAGCAATTTTACAATTACATTGTTGATTATCTTGGTGATTGCAATGACGGTTATTGCTCAGTCAAAAGGATTTGTCGTTATCAACGGCACTGGTATCGCGATGTGGACAATTACTGCCGGGAGGCGGTAATAATGGCCATTGGGGAAGACCAAAAAAAAGAGTTTTTGCTAAAAAAGAAGGTGGCAAAAACTAAAGCAATAGAAATATTGGTCCCAATATTTCTTATAAGCATTTTTTCTTTTTTTATCAATATAATAGCAGGGATAATATTATTTTTTGCTGTCCTTCCAACCGCTGTTTTCTGTGTTTGGTATTACATTCTGGTGAGGGCGTATCTTTTTGGCGCTCTTTGCGGAGAGGGAGATTACCTTGTTTTAGTAGCCGGGGAAGGAGGTAAGCTTAAAGATATAATCGCTAACAAAAGAGGAGAAGCTCTTGATGCCGATTATAACAGAATTCCTGATCCCAAAGGGGTGCTTAAACGCGCGGACATCCAAGGTGCTTATTTTTTTAACTCTCTTTTTGCTTCTGTCAAAACAGAAGTAATACATTGGAAAAAAGCCATAACGCACGCGGATGGAACCGTTACTGTGGAGGAAAGAGAAGAGTTTGTAATTGGAAGAGGGATGGTAGATTATCCGCACGCTATTCCGGTTGATAAAGCTGAAACATCGGATAAAGGAAAAGTGAATTTTATAATAACAGTGGTGCTTTATCTGAAAAATCTCTATAAAGCCGAAGAGAACACAAAAACGCATTGGATCGTCTTGGCAGAGCAACATTTGGAAAAAGCATTTAATGCTTGGGCCAAAGAAGTTACTTTGGATGAGTTGTTTTCCAAAGGTTTTTCTGAAATAAGCGAACTGTTGGAAAAATATATTGAAGACCATGGCGTCAAAAAAAGTTTACTCGACTTATACGGAATAGAAATTAGAAATATTCTTTTTCGGTCTCTGGAAGAATCAGACAAAGAGCTCGCTTCTGCCAATAGAAGAAAGCTTCTTGCCACCCTGGAGTATGAGGCATCTGAGATTGAAGGGAAAACATCGGCAGTATTAAATAGCGCTGATATCGGGGGAACGGCCGAACGGATGGTTGCCACAGACCTTGGCTTAACCGTTGAAGAGTTAGCGGAGAAAAAAAGAAACAATCCTGCTTTTGCCGAAGCAATTCTTTCGAGGACGGAAAAATATATGGCCGTAGCGCAAAGAACGCTTGCCAATAAAAATAATAATTATTTTGAGCTAAATATTAATAGTGGAAATTCCGAAGGTCAAGACGGAATGGCGGGGCGAATGTTTGAGGCCGCTTTCGCGGCCAATCTTGCGACTCGGAGCGGTAATAAATCCGGAGGACAAACAACAACGTCGGCAACAAAAGGAAAAAACTCATTTTTAAAGAAGAGAGGAAACAACCCTGACGACGATTATGGTGAAGATAATAACGATGACGAACCATTAAGCGTTCAAGACGTCATTGACGGTAAGAGGCCTAGATAACAAATATTTAGGCTTTTTTTATTGCAATTCTTGGCTAAGACCCCCCTTTTTTTCAGGAACGGGCATATTTGGTAATTCGTCTTCGGGTGTTTCTTCTTCAAAATCTTCTTCAATAAATTCACTAACCCGATCGTTGGCGATTTTTTGATTGTTCGCTATTTCTTGGGCTATTTGCATGGCAATTTCTTCCGAGACGCCCAACTCTTCTTTTATTAAGATCGGTAAATCATTATATTCTATTTCTTGATTTATCAAATCTTCAACAATTACCACCAATTTTTCAGATGGAAGAATCTCGGCGAGAGGGATATTTCTTTCCAAGTATTCTTGCACAGCTTTATTAAACATTAGTTTTGCCGTAATTCTTTCGGCGGCCGACTGGCTGTCGGAAAAATAGCTTGCGAATTCGGGATCGCTTTCCACGAGAAAATTCTCTAAGCCGTATTTGGTTATAATGTCTTCAATAAACAGACGCGTGTTGAAAGATATTATTTTTTCCATAAAAAGTTTAATCGTTTTAAGGGTGTTTTACTCTTTTGCGCGGTTTCGGTTGGGGGCGAGG
>Ga0265297_10012752_pt1 | contig 10024 bp, 4 predicted proteins | sample Munlanlwell13791_FD_192502 | JGI IMG/M metagenome (GOLD analysis project Ga0265297, IMG submission 192502) | Leachate microbial communities from a municipal landfill in Southern Ontario, Canada - Leachate well 137-91 | ecosystem: Engineered > Solid waste > Landfill > Unclassified | place...
GGATATCATTATCCTGTTATCACAGGAGATGATATGACAAAAGTTCGCAACCTCCGTAAAGCCGGTCTTGGAGTGCTTGCAAATGTAACTTCGGAACTTAAGCCCCATAGTTTTGTGGAAGATACCGCTGTAGCCCCAGAAAGATTACCATCTTACATAGCTGAATTGAAAGCTATGTTAAATAGCTATGGTATTAGTTGTGCTTTTTACGGGCACATCTCTACCGGGGAACTGCATTTCAAACCTGTTCTGAACCTTCGCACTAGGGAAGGAATTGAATTGCTGAAAACCATTGCTTACGAAACTGCCTTACTTGTAAAAAAATATCGCGGTTCTTTAAGTGGAGAACATGGTGATGGACGCCTTCGTGCAGAATTTATCCCAATGGTTTTAGGTGAAACAGTCTATCAATGCCTTAAAGACGTTAAGAATGTTTTCGACCCTCAGCATATTTTTAACCGTAACAAAATAATTGAAGCTCCATGTATAACAAATAACCTTCGGGAACAAAGGCTGGCAGATGAATCACAAATAAAAACATTTTTTGATTTTTCAGAAAGCAATGGCTTTTTGCGCACATTGGAACGATGCAGTGGTTCGGCAGATTGCAGAAAAAGCCATAATATCGGCGGACTGATGTGCCCGTCATATATGGTAAGCTGGGATGAGAAAAATACAACAAGAGCCAGAGTCAATCTTTTACGGGAGATGCTTACAAATAAAAAAACCAAGAAGCCTTTCGCTAAAAAAGAATTATATGATATTTTAGATCTTTGCCTGATGTGCAAAGGCTGTAAAACAGAATGCCCTTCGGGTATTGATATGGCCCGCTACAAATCTGAATTCCTCCAGCATTATTATGACAAGCACCATATACCCCTGCGTACGCAAATATTAGCTAATATCAGAAAATTAAACAAAATTGGGGCTTTGCTGCCTGTCGTATATAATTTCATTATAAAAAACAAGCTGACATCCATTTTGGTAAAAAAATTAATTGGCTTTGCACCTCAAAGAAGCATTCCTTTACTTGGCAAAACGACACTTAAGAAATGGGCAGGCAAATACCTAGCCCAAAATAATGGTTCAGGGAAAAGTGTTTACTTTTTTGCAGACGAATTCACAAATTACACGGATGTGGAGACTGGCAAAATAGCCGTCATGCTGCTCGTCAGACTTGGATACAATGTAAAAATAGCACCAATATCTGATAGTGGCAGGTCGTATTTTTCAAAAGGGTTGTTGCATAAAGCAAAAAAAATTGCGAATAAAAATATTGAGAAACTTACAGATTTAATTAAGCCTGAATCACCCATGATAGGAATAGAACCTTCGGCTGTTTTAAGTTTCCGGGATGAATACCCTGATATTGTGAATAGTATTTTACAGAAAGAAACTATTAAAATCGGGCAAAACATTTTAACAATTGAAGAATTTATTAGTAACGAATTTGATGGTGGCAATTTTGATAAAAGATTATTTACCAAAGACAAATTATTCATAAAATTGCATGGCCATTGCCACCAGAAATCCATTTCAACAGTATTGCCTTCAAAGCGAATGTTGGAAATACCTGAAAATTACCATGTTGAAGAAATTCCATCAGGTTGCTGTGGTATGGCAGGTTCCTTCGGATATGAAAAAGAACATTATGAATTCTCAATAAAAATTGGAGAGATGATTTTATTTCCATCAATAAAATCAAGTAATTCAGAAACTGTTATCTCTGCACCCGGTTACAGTTGCCGTCAACAAATAAGTGACGGTACTGGCAGAAGAGCATTACACCCGGTTGAAGTGCTTTTTTTATCGTTGGTCAGATAAAAATAATTTTTTTTTGACAAAATATTAACCATTTTTGCTAATTACATAGATTCAACCCATAACCTATCGCTCTTGTCATTAGTTCATTATATTCCTGATGACAAATCTGGGTCAAAACAAATTTTCCAATAAGATTTTATTAACGTCTTCGGCAGATGTTGTTCCATCAATAATTCTTTTCCCATGGAATCAATATTTTTACCTGCAAGCTCTGCTGCCCATCCTCCATATGATGTAACACATATAACTGTTTTATTTTTTTGCCAGGCGAAGGCAAGTTCCTATAAAGTACCTGCACTACCACCGGCAGTAATGATAATATCTGCAGAATTAATTATAATAATATTCCGGGTAATTCCCATTCCTGTTGGAATGCTAATATCAATATAAGGGTTTGTATAAACATCTTCTTCGCCAGGAAGTATACCAACGGTTTGTCCTGAAAAGTTTCTTTAGAAATTTAACTCCTTTACAAACGGCTTCCATAAAGCCTCCAAGGCCCCCGCAGATAAAAACTTTGTTTTTTGCAGCAATCTGTCTGCATAACCGAATGCCTAAATCATATAATTCATTTGAGCAACCCGATTGGCTGGGGCCGATAATACCTATCTTCATAAAAAGAAATCTATATGTTTTGCAAATAAAAACGAAAACCAAAATTCACAAACCTGCCCTGCAGAAGTTGTTCAGACTTGTTCCTTAAACCAGAGTTCCAAACTAATTCTTTTTCAATGGCACAGGGAGCACTCCTGCCATTTCGCCGATAACATTGATCAACTCAGAATTAGAAGGTACAACGATCTTTGCATTGTTTTGAAGTGAATTTTCTAAAGTTTCAAGTTTGCGTAACAATTGGGCATTCCCTGTAAAATATTTGTCGGCGGCTTCGTTCACTAGTTTAATAGCTTCGGCTTCGCCTTCAGCATGCAGAATTTTCGCCTGTTTAACCCCTTCAGCTTCCTTGATTTTCGAACGTTTAACCCCGTCTGCTGTTGTTTCTGCTGCAGTGGCAAAGTCAATAGCAGCAATTTTCTCGTTTTCGGCTTTTACAACTTTGTTCATGGTTTCCTGAACATCTTTTGGGGGATCGATTTGTTTCAGTTCAGTACGGACAATATCAATTCCCCAGCTTTTCGTTTCTTCACAAAGCGTTTTATGTAATTCAGAATTAATTTTTCCTCTTTCGCTGTTGGCCGATTTAAGTGTAAGAGTTCCGATAATATTCCTGAGTGTTGTACGTGCAAGGTTCACAATTTGCCATTGATAACGGTTCACATTATACTGTGAATTTTTTACGCTCAGTTCATCATCCTTTACCCTGAAATATACCTGGGCATCAACGGTGGCATTCAGGTTGTCGTTGGTAATGATTTCCTGAGGCTCAGCATCTACCATTGTTTCGGTGATGTTTACCCTGTACATTTTTTCAACGATAGGTATAATCCAGTGAAAACCCGCACCTGCAAACCGGTTATATTTTCCAAAACGTTCAATTAATCCACGGTGTGTGGGCCTTACAATCCGTATCCCCCAGAAGAATAGAATCACAACTGCAATAATGATATAAACCCAATACATAAATCCTCCTTTTTTTGTTATTTGTAATTAATGCCTAAAAGTACTAAAACTTTTGTATAAAATAAAAAATTTTTAATTTAAAAAAAAATGTTTAGCAGGCAATCCATCTTGTTAATAATCAGTGCTATACAATTTTTACGTAAGAGGTTAACAATTCTTTACAAGCACACAGAGCTAATCTTTATCTAAAAATCCTAATTTTGCGTTCAAATTAAAGCAATATTTATGAAAAAAATCATTTATTTTTTTACAATTTGCCTGAGTTTTTGTACCTTTATACCTGAAAACATTTTAGCACAATGTCCAGGTTGTATAATAAATACCGGATGCACCTCTAATCCCCCCAAGCCTACTATTTGTCCGGAAACACTTCCTGATGGCTATACCATGCAGTCTTACGATCAGGATTTGTCATTTTATCTTCCTCATGAATTTGTTGATGATGGCACCGGATATGATGTTACACTGAATCAACTTGACATACTTAGTGTTGCCGGATTGCCTTTTGGATTAAGTTTTGAAACAAGCGCATCGCCAAACAACATTTATTATATCACAAGCAATCCTACCACAGAACATGGTTGCGGAAAAATTTGCGGAACCCCGATTATGCCTGGGAACTACAGCATAACCGTTTCTGTTCTTGCACACGTTACCGTATTTGGAATTGGTCAAACCTCCCCTTCTTCTTTTATTATCCCAATTACAATTTTACCATCCCCTGCATCTAATAACGGGTTTTCTATTTCAAACCCATTTGGCTGCGCACCACTGGAAACAACTTATACAACCAACAGACCAAGCAACGGAAATCCGAATTATTCATACAACTGGGATTTTGGCAACGATACTCAAAGTACTGAAGAAAATCCTCCTGCATTAAATTATACCACACCAGGAAATTATATCGTTACATTACATACGACTATTGATACTCTTCCTTATTATCTTCAAAGCCTTACCATTAATTCTTCCAGTTGTGATGATGCTATATGGAGCGACCCTGACTATTTCTTTAATTTAAAACAAGGCTCAACGACCATATACTCGGCTCCATACATTGATAATACTGAAGCACCTGTTACTTTTTCTTTTTCACCAATAGAATTAAATAATGCAACTTATACTATCGAAATAAGAGAATATGACGAAGGCATCTTAGGTGCTGATGACGTTTGCGGTGATTATAATTTTCAGGGGCATACTGCAGGCACATTCACGCTTAGTGCAAGCGGCGGTGATGGGAATTCTAACATAACTTTTACAGTAAGCCATCCGGTGTTGAATTTTGATGATGTTGATACGATAAAAGTTTTTCAACCTCCGATCATTGGGGCATATTCTTTTGTGCCTAATGATTCCGTTTGTGATAAAGATTCTATTTTTTTATCGGTTTCCGCTGCATATGGCAGCTCTTATCAGTGGTATAATGATACCAATGTGATAAATGGTGCCACCGAATTATCATACTGGGCAAAAGCAAGCGGTGACTACTGGGTGGAAGTATCCAATGAAAATGGGTGCCGTACTAATTCGAACATGCAGACGCTTACATTTATTCCAAATCCTCCAAAACCTGGAACATGGGTGACAGGGAATACCCTTAACACCAACCTTGCGGGCTATGATATGCAATGGTACTATGAGGACTCGCCTATAAACGGGGCAACCGGCCTGACCTATGATTATACGGCTTCAGGCAATTATTTTGTAATGGCCACCAACTTTTTCGGCTGCGCTACATCGTCGGATACGGTTTACGTTACATATAGCTCAGGGCTTGCAGAAACAAATACCCTGAACGGAATACAACTTATTCCCAACCCTACTACTGGCAAATTTATAGTGAGCTTTGATGCAAATACGGCTGACGATATTCAGATTGTTGTTAGTGATATTACTGGCAGAGTGGTTTATCAAAATATTTATTCCGGCCTTAACGGGCGTTTTTTACAGGAAATTGACCTGAGCATGGTGCAGAAAGGCATTTATATTGTGGAAATTGTTTCAGGAAATTCAAGGACAAATAGTAAACTTATTAAGCAATAGTTTAAATAGGTTTATTTATAATCTCCCTGGCAGGTTTTTTATAAAAAATTCAGGGCTTTTATTGCATTAAAAAGTACGTACATCTCTGCGGCTTCTTTAAAATGATATTTTGTAAGGTTCCTGTCAAAAAACCTGACATGTATTAGTTCAAAACCCGGATTTAAAAAACATGCTAACACACTCTCATTTTCATAAATAAGTTTATCCCCGTCATAACTGAGTGTAGAAACAGTATTCTGCTCCTTTTTTATCAGAACGGTTTTTTTCTCCAGTTTGCTGAGGAAAAATCCTGAATTTGATTGACGGAATTTTTCAATGCTAATAAAGAACCTCGGTTTATCAGCAAACGGTTTTCCTGAAGTAGGACAAAATGTGGTGCAGTTGCCGCATTCGTTGCACAAATCGGCAATATTCAATACCTGATATGACTGGCTGATGTTCATCTCATCATCATCTTCAAAAACAACTTCTTTATTGTTTTTCAACACGGCTTTTTGCAGCAACAACTTTTGAATCAGGGTTGTGTAAGGGAAGATAGCTCTATTCGGGCAAACGGTAACGCAAATATTGCATAGCTCATCACAATGAAGACAGCGTGAGGCTTCAGATACTGCTTCAATTAATGTTAATCCCGGGGCAGGGGCTTGATTGATAGAAATAAAAGGTGGCTTGAAGTTTTTTGAAGGAATGTTTTTGTATTGCCTCCTTGAGCGCATTATCATCAGCTCGGTATAGGAATGTTTTTTTTCGGTTTTTTGAATAAACTGATATTTTTTTATTGCATGATTAATAATTTCCACTGCTGCCAGTCTGCCGTCAGCTATGGCTTTTATCACAGTAGATGCCCCGCGTATGGCATCGCCGCCAATAAAAATGTTCTCATACTGGGTTTTATAACTATTATCTGAAAAACGCACAGGTTTTTCTTCAAGAAACTCAACCTCAATCTCCTGCCCCAACGCCGAAATTAACGTTTCAAACTCCATAACAAAGTCCGAATTTTCAACTTTCACGGGTTTGGCTCTCCCCGACGAATCAATTTCTCCGGGTTGCATTTTAACGCACGATAAACCCACCATTTTATTTCCCTTTGACAGTATCTGTTCCGGAAGAACATTTTCAACAATTTCAATTTTCTCTGCCAGAGCAGCTTTTATCTCTTCCTCATCGGCAGGCATGTCCTTTATGGTCCTTCTGTATATGATGGCAACTTTCCCTTTTTCACCAACTATCCTTTTGGCTGTGCGGGCTACATCAAAAGCAGTATTTCCGCCTCCAACAACTGCTACTTTATTTCCATGAATAAGGGGTTTACCCTTTTTTACTGCCGATAGAAAATCAAGGGGATCTAAAACGCCTTTTGCTTCAATATCTTTCAGCGAAAGAGACTTGGCTTTTTGAGCACCAACAGCAATAAAAATAAAATTGTTTTTTTTACGTATTTGTTCAAAGGTACTTTTATCAACTTTTGAATTGAATATAATATGAACTCCTATGGATTTTATTCTTTCAATATCCTTGTTGATGGCTTCCTGCGTTATACGAAAAGCCGGAATAGCATCACCTACCATGCCACCTGCAAAAGCTTTTGTTTCATATATGGTAACCTGAAACCCTTCCAAAGCGAGGTAATAACTACATGAGAGCCCTGACGGCCCTGCTCCTATAACGGCAACTTTCAAATTGTTAGCTTTCTTTTTTGTTATAGTTATTTTTGATTGTTGTTCGGTTATAAATCTTTTAATCTCACGTATCATCAGCGGGTCGTCATAGTTGATACGGGTACATTTGCCTTGGCATTCATGATCGCAAACCAAGCCACATATGGCAGGCAGCGGGTTTGTTTTAATAATCGTTTGAAGAGCCTTATCGAATCTTTGCATGGCAGAATATTGCATATACAAAGGGATGTCCTGATGAGTAGGGCATGTATGAATACATGGGGCGTTTATGCAATCAAAATAACTCAGTTTTCTGCTTGTCTTTATATTTGGTTCCCCTATAATTTCTTTGCTGTATTTTTTATCAGCAATTACTTCTTCCGCATAAACATTGAGGTTTGTCAGATTTTCAGATATATCCTTACTTATTGATTCCTTTTTAATGTTTTGTGCGTATTGAAATAAGCGCCCGTAACCTCCTGGCTTCAAAATATCAGAGCAAACAGTAATGGGAAAAATTCCGCAAGAAAGTATTTTATTGATGTTGAAACAATCGGCACCTCCCGAAAAAGAAATATGCAAACAGCCATTGAATTCATTCTGTAGCTTTTTTGCTAAATGGATAGCTAGAGGATGTAACCCCTTACCGCTCATATACATCATTTTTTCCCCGTCACTGAAGACATTTCTGTGGTTAGAGCATTCAAGGGTATTTGTAAGTTTTACCCCAAAGAATACTTTATTTTTTTGTGCTTTTTCGCTCAATGATTTGATAATTTTAACAGCATTGGTGTATTTCAGGTCATGTTCAAAAGCAATATCAGGAATTACAGTTTTATATCCGTGCTGTATGTTTAATATTCTGCGGGCTTTGTCAGGGCCAAGCAATGTCGGGTTCAGTTTTATAAAAGTGTGCAGTTTTTTTTCTTCAATAAGATAACTCCCAATTTTTTCAATTTCTTCCCGCGGACATCCATGCATGGTTGATAAAGTGATATTATTTGAAATCATATCGGGTATTTTTATTTCCGATATTTCCGGATATAATTCATAGATTTCATTTATAATCGCTTCTTTTCTGTCCGAGCAATCGTTCATCTTTTCGAGATACCATTGTACGTTTTTTTTAAGAATTCCCTCCATATTGTAGCCAACACTCATATTAAATATAGTCCCGGGATTTGCGCCATACCCTAATTTATTCGATAACAGGTGAATAAATATCCAGGCCTTAAGATATTCGATATAAGATTGCTCGATCTTAAGTTCTTGCGACCATTCGCAGTTATAACCTTCGTCCTGCATATCAATACAAGGTTTGGAAATGTCAAGTTCATCTATGGTTTGTATGGTTTTCAGTTCTATGTACCTTGCGCCACAAAGCCAGGCAGCTATAATATTTTGAGCCATTTGAGTATGAGGCCCCGCAGCAACACCATAAGGGGTGTCAATATAATTTTGAAAAATTTCTGTTCTTAAACTCTGATTTTGACTTGGATTAAAAAATAAATTACGTGGAATTCCCAAAAGGGTTTCCTCCGAAAAATCCGAAAATATTAATTTGTATAACCTCTTGGAATCGAAAGGGGAGAATTTATCGCTCATACAATGATTTTAATGTTAACAAATTTAATTATTATTGTCTTATCTTTCAGGAAAGTTATACTTGAAAAATAAGATGGAAAAGAATTACAGAAATAAATGGGCAGTCATAGTACTGGCAGCAGGCTCTTCCAAACGTATGGGGTATGACAAAGCCTTGTTAAAATTTGACAAATATCAAACTTTCATAGAAAAAATTATTGCTGAGTATCTTGTAGCGGGATGTAGAAATATCATTATTGTGGCAAACGAAAACAATAATTTGCTGATAAACAGAGCTTTACAAAAAATGAACATTAAAGGTTTGCAAATAATTGTTAACTTACATCCTGAATATGAACGCTTTTATTCCATTAAACTTGCAGCTAAAGTATTTACCGGGGAATTCTGTTTTATCCAGGATTGCGACCGTCCTTTTATAAATTCATTGTTAATTATGAAAATGATTGGCTGTGATTTTAACGGGGATTACCTTATCCCTTTACATAAAGGCCAAAAAGGGCATCCTGTGCTTCTAAAAAAAACAATTACAGGGCAAATGATTAAATCAAAAGAAAATTGTAATCATTTAAAAAAATTTCTTGAAACATTTAGTGAGAATACTGTTGAAACAGGAAGTGATGCTGTAATAAAAAACATCAATAACCCGAAAGAATACAAAGAATTTGTTATTAATACTACGAATACTCAAAAAACAAAATCTTTGCTATAAGCTGAAAAAACATATAGAATATAATTGCTTGTCTTAACAAACAACATTGGCTTCCTAAAAACATCTTAATATGACTATCAGTGTCCATTTTTTATAGATTCATAATTTTTAATCAAGAAAAAATTTAATAAAAACCAGTTTTATTTGTTTATCAGAGTTTTAATATTGTTGTTAAAATTTTTTAAAAAAAAATATTTAATATTTGCATACAAAGAAATTATTTTATATATTTATGCAAAATTTTGAAATATGGAACATGAAAATAAGCCGGTAATATTGTTTCCTTATGATTTTACATCAGTTTCAGTCAACGCAAAAGATTTTTTAATTGAGTTGGCCCGTTTATTTAAATATTCTATTAAAATATTAAACATTTTTGATGAAGGTACAAAGGAATATTTAAGGACATCACATCTTTCCAAAACAAATCTGGAAGATAAAATAAGATTTCTGGCGCAGGAATTACACGAAAAACAAGGAATAGAGACTAGTTATTTGTTAAAAAATGTGCCTATTAAACGTATCAGGCATATTTCGGAAAAAGAGCATGTTTCATTTATGTTAATGGGGGTTAATAAACCCAAGAAAGTATCATCCG
>Ga0265297_10012753_pt1 | contig 10023 bp, 5 predicted proteins | sample Munlanlwell13791_FD_192502 | JGI IMG/M metagenome (GOLD analysis project Ga0265297, IMG submission 192502) | Leachate microbial communities from a municipal landfill in Southern Ontario, Canada - Leachate well 137-91 | ecosystem: Engineered > Solid waste > Landfill > Unclassified | place...
TGTCCGGGTTGTATGTAAAAGCCACCGCCTTGCCCGCCGGGTCCGTCATGCGCGTTACGCGGCCTATAACGTCATAGGCGAAAGCCGAATTGCGGTTCAGCGCGTCGGTTACGGATGTGGCGTTGCCATAGCCGTCCCGCCCGATTGTTACCGCATGGCCCAGCGGGTCGGTTATCGCCAGCGGCAGCCCGCGCGCGTTGTTGGTTATATCGGTTGACTGCCCCGCCGCGTCGGTGATGCGCGAGAGGTTGCCGTTTCCGTCGTACGAAAAATGCGCGGTGTTGCCCTTCGCGTCGGCGTAATAGCTGATGCTGCCGGACGCAGGGTCGTAGCCGATATTTACCCGGTTGTTGAGCGGGTCCGTCGCGGCGGTCAGCCGGTTTTTCGCGTCCCACGCATAGCCGCGGATGTTGCCGGCGGGGTCGGTAACCTGAACCGGATTGTTCGCCGAATCGTAGGCGAACAGCGTCTTGCCGCCCGCGCCGTCAACCGTGTACGCCCGCCGGAAATGGCCGTTGGACTTGTTCCACCGCACAACCTCTTTGCCGCCCAGCGGCGGCGTGATGCGGGTTTCGCCCTCGCCGGTCTGGTCGTCCACGATATATTCGTAGGTGTATGTCCCCCGCGGCCCGGTCTTGGAGCTTAAATAATACCGCTGCGGGAAATACCACGCCGAAAACGCCGCCCGGTCCACGAAATAATAGCCGGACGCCGCCGGCGCAAGCGGCGCCAGATACACCTTGTCCGCCGGAGCCGCCGCGCCCGCCAGCAGCGCGCACCGCTCCGCGCCCGAGTAGCTGAACGCCGGAACGGATTTGCAGTCCCGCGAATGATCCACCCGGTACGCCGGCGCCGAGTACGCATAGCTTGTAACCTGCCCGCCGGGCGGGGTAACGCGCGAAAGCAGCTCCGCATTCCCCCAGCCGCCCGGCGCGAAATACCCGCCCGCAAAACCCTCCAGCCCGGATACGGAATAGCCCTGATAGCCGAAGGTTGACACGCCCTCGGGCCCTTCAAGCCCATTCAACTGCTTGCTATCACTCATTGAACACCCTTATTGCCATTGATAGTGTTGGCATCCATACTTTTTGAACGCAATGCAATGAATAAATTCACAGTTGTGATAAGCATGCTAACCAGCAATCCCACCAACAAAACCCCAAGCACAGCATCCCCAGATGCCTCTATTTGCTTCAACATCACACTAACTTCGGAAGATAATGAGATTTTATTCACCTCTATTATTCGTTTTATAATAATCTCGTAATATGCACAGATATCTGGAATTTCATGTGCAGAACCAAAAAAAAGCAAACAATTTACAGCAAGACTTGCAAGATTAATAAAGACGAGGATTTTTTTGGTTTTCATTTCTATTCTCCTGTATTGAATGAAAATAGGTTTATAGGAGGATCTATCCAGTTCCAGAATGGATCTAATCGAAGGGTAGGATCCTTAGGATTACTGGAAACCGCCTCCGCATATTCATGGAAAGCTGTTCTAGCGTTTTTAAAGTCCCATTTGTCATCAAAAGGATGCTCTTCCTGTTCAAGCCTAAGCGTTGCCAAAAGTTCCTCTGCTTGAAAAGCACAAATCAAGTAAGGTTGCCCTATATGCCCATGCGACCATTGAAATAATTTTCCAAGAATATTATTCAACATTGTAATCGGGAAACGTTTCTTTTCCCGATTCATTCTATTGATAGTTTTATCAAAGATTTTTCCAATTCTTTCCACATCGGCAGCACTTAAGCCGAGCGAATCTGTCAGATTCATTGGATTATTGTACACATACGCATATAAGTTAGTATCCCCGCCTCTAAATCCAATCGGGTCCTTTTGAGTGAATCTTCCCGTGCTTGGGTCATAGTATCTGGCGCGGTAATAGAACAGGCCGGTTTCGGCGTCCCATTCCCGGGCGGTGTAGCTGTAAAGACTGCCCGTCTGCGACCAACTGCTTGTGCTGCCGGTTACCTCGTTTTTGAACACGGGCCTGCCATATGCCTGATATTGCGTGCGCTCTACCACGGTTCCCGTCTGGTCGGCGATGGCAATTATGCTGCCAAGGCCGTCCGCCAGCAAGAAATAATCGCTTGCGCCTTTTCTTAACATCAGCGGCTCGTCCGTGCCGGGACCGTGCGTGTACATCGCCTTCAGCGCGCCGGCGGCGTCGGTTACAAATGCGATGTCCTCGCCGTCGTAGATAAAATGCTTGTCCGCCACCGTTTCGCCGTTGTGCGTTACCGTCTTTGCGATTCTGCGGCCTATCGCGTCGTAACGGTAGGTTGCGGTGTCGGTTGTGCCGCGCGTTACCTGCGTCAGGCGGTTCTGCGCGTCGTAGATGTATGCGGTCTGCGCGTTGTCGGATGCGCGCGTTTTTGTTGTCAGGTTGCCGTTGTTGTCGTATGCGTAAGTGTACTGGCTGTCGCTGTTCAGACGGTTTGCCGCGTCATAGGCGTAACCGGAGCGCACGGCGTCGCTTGTGCGGTCGCCCACCGCGTCGTAGGCGAAGGTCTCGGACTGCACGCTCAGCGCGCCGCTGGACGGGTGGACCGCGCTGGTCAGGCGGTGCAGGTCGTCATAGCCGAAAGTGTGCGCCCCGAAATCGTCAGCCATGGTCGCGCGGTTGCCGGCATTGTCGTATGTGTAGCCAACCTGCGCGATTACCGCGTTATCGGTTTTCCGGCGGTAGGTTATTCCGGTAAGCTGGTTCGCCGCGTCATAAACATATTCCGCCGCTACCGCCGCGCCCATGTCCATGCGCGTTCTGCGGCCCGCGGTGTCGTAGGTGAACTGGAACTGCGTCCCGCCGGGCGCGGTTATCGTTACGGGGCGGTTCAGCGCGTCGTAACTGTAGCTCCATGTGTAGCCGGAGGCCGTCATCGCCAGCCGGTTCCCGGCAGCGTCGTATGTGTACGCGAACGCGCCGCCGAGGTTTGCAATCTTGTCCTGCGCGCTTGTTGCTGTTACCCGGCCCGCCGCGTCGTAGCCGAATTGCAACTTTGTTTGCGGGTCCTCTATGCTCGTGGGATTGTTTGCAAGGTCATAAACATAGGTCGTCTGCCCGCCGGGGGCGGTGGCGGAGGTCAGACGGCCCAAAATATCGTAAGCGAATGCGAAACTGTTGCCGTTTGCGTCAGCCGCCGCGCTGATTCTTCCCGCCGCGTCGTAGCCGTAAGCGGCGGCATGATTGAGCGGGTCCGTTACCGATGCCAGCCTTCCCTGCGCGTCGTAGGCGAAGGCGGTGCCGTGGTTTGCCGCGTCGGTCAGCATGGTCAGCCGCTTTGCGCCCGTCTCGAAACCGCCCGGCTCGTAGCCGTAGCGCGTTACGCCGCCGATGGCGTCGGTAACCGTGTCAACTGTGTTGTCCGGGTTGTATGTAAAAGCCACCGCCTTGCCCGCCGGGTCCGTCATGCGCGTTACGCGGCCTATAACGTCATAGGCGAAAGCCGAATTGCGGTTCAGCGCGTCGGTTACGGATGTGGCGTTGCCGTAGCCGTCCCGCCCGATTGTTACCGCATGGCCCAGCGGGTCGGTTATCGCCAGCGGCAGCCCGCGCGCGTTGTTGGTTATATCGGTTGACTGCCCCGCCGCGTCGGTGATGCGCGACAGGTTGCCGTTTCCGTCGTATGAAAAATGCGCGGTGTTGCCCTTCGCGTCGGCGTAATAGCTGAACTGGAAATAGTTATTTCTGTGCATATTGATTTATCACTTATCTTCTTTACTCGGTATTTTCATGTTTCGTAAATGCTCTTGCTTGACAATATTTGGGTGTTTTATTAGCCATTGATACAAAGCACTGTTATATTGCTCTGCATATCGTTTAGCGATTGTCTGCAATCTTACATGCTCTGTGCTTTCAAAAAAATCGCCTGTTCCCACAATGCTATGTGTGCCGGTTATTTCCTTCAACCGCATAGCCTCACTAGGTAATCCTGGGATGCAAGAAACATACCCACCTAATACCATAAACTTGAAATCACCATTATCTACGGCCTTGTGCATATCTGCTACAGGATTTGCATTCTCCAGCCGTGTTAATGCCGGCGGGATTTCTTGCTTTGCAATCTTTCTCGCACTAAAACTGTAGTGATAAATGAAAATAACGATCACTATAAACCAACACAATGCTATTATGAACCATTTTGACTTCTGGTAACTAGTTAGGGCTGACATTGGCTCCTCCATTCATGTATTAGTACTTTATCCGAGCAGAGAACCCTAATTCCTGTATAATAGGATTCTCATTCTGGCTAACATTGTCCATCATATTTATCCCGGTATCTCTTGTCCCTGTAACTGCATGCCCCAATTCATGGGCAACAATCCCTGTAAGAGAAGGAATCCTTGGACCGCTAGAGGTTTCTATACTAAGCCGCAAAGCTTCGGCGGAATCAATAAATATCGTGTCTCCTGTTGCTCCTAACACACCAGCGCAATTTATCTCTAAGGATATGGGATGCCCATGCCTGTACCATGGTCCACGAATCATATCCTCTAATTCGCGACCTCGACGCGTTCGGAAAACACGATTAAGTACTATTTGCATCGCTAGTCGCTGAAGTTCTGTACCACCTATTATACTGACAGCATTTTCCCATGGATACAAAAATAGTCCCGAAGGATCATAGTGGTTGATTGGATTAGCATTTACATACGCATACAAATTTGGATCCCCTCCGGCGAAGCCTATGGGGTCTTTTTGGATGAAACGGCCGGTGTCCGGGGCGTAGTATCTGGCGCGGTAATAGAACAGGCCGGTTTCGGCGTCCCATTCCCGGGCGGTGTAGCTGTATAGATTGCCCGTCTGCGACCAACTGCTTGTGCTGCCGGTTACCTCGTTTTTGAACACGGGCCTGCCATATGCCTGATATTGCGTGCGCTCTGCGATGTTCCCGGTCTGGTCGGCTATCGCTATTATGCTGCCAAGCCCGTCCGCCAGCAAGAAATAATCGCTTGCGCCTTTTCTTAACATCAGCGGCTCGTCGGTGCCGGGACCGTGCGTGTACATCGCCTTCAGCGCGCCGGCGGCGTCGGTTACAAATGCGATGTCCTCGCCGTCGTAGATAAAATGCTTGTCCGCCACCGTTGCGCCGTTGTGCGTTACCGTCTTTGCGATTCTGCGGCCCAGTGCGTCGTAACGGTAGGTTGCGGTGTCGGTTGTGCCGCGCGCTACCTGCGTCAGGCGGTTTTGCGCGTCGTAAACATAGGTTGTCTGCGCGTTGTCCGATGTGCGCGTTTTTGCCGTCAGGTTGCCGTTGTTGTCGTATGCGTAAGTGTCCTGGCTGTCGCTGTTCAGTCGGTTTGCGGCGTCATAGGCATAACCGGAGCGCACGGCGTCGCTTGTGCGGTTGCCCACCGCGTCGTAGGCGAAGGCCTCGGACTGCACGCTCAGCGCGCCGCTGGACGGGTGGACCGCGCTTGTCAGGCGGTGCAGGTCGTCATAGCCGAAAGTGTGCGCCCCGAAATCGTCAGCCATGGTCGCGCGGTTGCCGGCAGTGTCGTATGTGTAGCCAACCTGCGCGATAACCGCATTGTCGGCTTTGCGGCGGTAGGTTATTCCGGTAAGCTGGTTTGCCGCGTCGTAGACGTAATCCGCGGCGACGGCGGCGCCCATGTCCATGCGCGTGCGCCGTCCGGCGGCGTCGTAGGTGAACTGGAACTGCGTCCCACCGGGGGCGGTTATCGTTACGGGGCGGTTCAGCGCGTCGTAACTGTAGCTCCATGTGTAGCCGGAGGCCGTCATCGCCAGCCGGTTCCCGGCGGCGTCGTATGTGTAGGTGAACGCGCCGCCCAGGTTTGCAATCTTGTCCTGCGCGCTTGTTGCCGTTACCCGGCCTGCCGCGTCGTAGCCGAATTGCAGCTTTGTTTGCGGACCCTCCACCGTTGTCAGGTTGCCCGCAAGGTCGTAAGCATAAGTTGTCTGCCCGTCGGGGGCGGTGGCGGATGCCAGCCGGCCCAAAATATCGTAAGCGAATGCGAAGCTGCTGCCGTTTGCGTCAGCCGCCGCGCTGATCCTGCCCGCCGCGTCGTAGCCGTAGCTCGCCGCATGGCTTAACGGATTGGTTACCGATGATAAACGGTCCTGTATGTGACCAAACGTTTCTCTCTTTCCCACCATTCCCGTTGGGATCGAGGCATACGAGCACTCTGCGAAGAAAAATATCGCCACACTTAACAACATAGGAATTCGTGCTACGCAACGCATCGCCATAGTTAAATCCATAACACTGCGCAATACTCAACTCTTCTTAATTTTCCTGCGCAGATATATTCCAAATGATGAGAGAATAAGCAGCCCATACAACTCATCTGACAAATCCTCTAAAAGAAATGCCGATTGGCCAAATATCAAAAGATGTATTAGGCAGATTAGCGCAAATGCTCCGGCAACATAGAGACCCTCCTTTACAACGGTTACAATCCCACCAATAAGATATCCAGCAATTACAAATGTAAGGAGGTTTAATAAGAGATGTAGAACACCATGCTCTAGATGAAAAAATTCTAACATTGACTCAATGAAAAATGGCGCATAAAATTGGACGAGCAGTATCGCAAATATTTTTAGTCCTTTTTTCATATCAATCTCCTTGCCTGTTCACCTTTTTATTGAGGGGATTCATTAACCGCAGGTACCACATGCGGGACACCATTTCAAATGCCCATGTATGGCAATTATATACTCCTAACCAGCTTCTAGGCGGAATATGTTCCAGAACCTCTTTTACAACAGGATCATCGTTTTCAATTCCAGTTGGAATGTAGAACCACGCGTCTTGGTCAATGGGTTCGTTATGCAGAATTTCACCTATACCGCCAAATGGATATTGCACACTAGGGACAAAACTGTATGTGTCTTTTCCAGCCTTTATATATGAATGCGGTAACCTCACTCCCCGTGCCCAACGCACACCTATGGCTACCGTATTATCATCCTTACTGTTAGTTGTTGTTCCACTTGCATCACGGTATAAACCCGGATTATTATACACATACGCATATAAATTCGTATCCCCGCCGTTGAAGCCTATCGGGTCTTTTTGGATAAATCTGCCGGTGTCGGGGGCGTAGTATCTGGCGCGGTAATAGAACAGGCCGGTTTCGGCGTCCCATTCTCTGGCGGTGTAGCTGTATAGGCTGCCCGTTTGCGACCAACTGCTTGTGCTGGCGGTTATTTCGTTCCTGAACACGGGCTTGCCGTAGGCTTGGTATTGCGCGCGCTCAACTACGGTTCCCGTCTGGTCGGCGATGGCGATTATGCTGCCAAGTCCGTCCGCCAGCAAATAATAATCGCTTGCTCCCTTGCGCAGCATCAGCGGCTCGTCCGTGCCGGGGCCGTGCGTGTAGGTCGCCTTCAGCGCGCCGTCCGCGCCGGTTACAAATGCGATGTCCTCGCCGTCGTAGATGTAATGCTGTTCGCGAATTGTTTCGCCGTTGTGCGTTATCGTTTTTGCGATTCTCCGGCCTGTTGCGTCGTAGCGGAGCGTCTCGCTGTAGCCCGACGGCAGGTTTACTTGCGTAAGGCGGTTCTGCGCGTCGTAGATGTATGCGGTCTGCGCGTTGTCGGATGCGCGCGTTTTTGTTGTCAGGTTGCCGTTGTTGTCGTATGCGTAAGTATACTGGCTGTCGCTGTTCAGACGGTTCGCCGCGTCATAGGCGTAACCGGCGCGTACCGCATCCGACTGGCGGTTGCCTACCGCGTCGTAGGCGAAGGTCTCGGATTGCACGCTCAACGCGCCGCTGGACGGGTGGACCGCGCTTGTCAGGCGGTGCAGGTCGTCATAGCCGAAAGTGTGCGCCCCGAAATCGTCGGTCATGGCCGCGCGGTTGCCGGCAGTGTCGTATGTGTAGCCGACGCTGGCGATAACCGCATTGTCGGTTTTGCGGCGGTAGGTTATTCCGGTAAGCTGATTGGCGGCGTCGTAAACATATTCCGCCGCTACCGCCGTACCCATGTCCATGCGCGTTCTGCGGCCCGCCGCGTCGTAGGTGAATTGGAACTGCGTCCCGCCGGGCGCGGTTATCGTTACGGGGCGGTTCAGCGCGTCGTAGCTGTAGCTCCAGGTGTAGCCGGAGGCCGTCATCGCCAGCCGGTTGCCGGCGGCGTCGTATGTGTAGGTGAACGCGCCGCCGAGATTTGCAATCTTGTCCTGCGCGCTTGTTGCCGTTACACGGCCCGCCGCGTCATAGCCGAATTGCAACTTTGTCCGCGGGTCCTCTATGCTTGTGAGGTTGTTTGCAAGGTCGTAGCTGTAGACCGTCTGCCCGTCGGGGGCGGTCGCGGATGTCAGCCGGCCCAGAATATCGTAGCCGAATGCGAAGCTGCTGCCGTTTGCGTCGGCTGCCGCGCTGATCCTGCCCGCCGCGTCGTAGCCGTAAGCGGCGGCATGATTGAGCGGATCCGTTACCGATGCCAGCCTTCCCTGCGCGTCGTAGGCGAAGGCGGTGCCGTGGTTTGCCGCGTCGGTCAGCGAAACAAGCCGCTTCGCGCCCGTCTCGAAACCGCCCGGCTCGTAGCCGTAGCGCGTTACGCCGCCGATGGCGTCGGTAACCGTGCCGGGCGTGTTGTCCGGGTTGTAGGCGAAAGCCACCGCCTTGCCCGCCGGGTCCGTCATGCGCGTTACGCGGCCTATAACGTCATAGGCGAAAGCCGAGTTTCGGTTCAGCGCGTCGGTTACGGATGTTGCGTTGCCATAGCCGTCCCGCCCGATTGTTACCGAATGGCCCAGCGGGTCGGTTATCGTCAGCGGCAGCCCGCGCGCGTTATTGGTTATATCGGTTGACTGCCCCGCCGCGTCGGTGATGCGCGACAGGTTGCCGTTTGCGTCGTACGAAAAATGCGCGGTGTTGCCTTTCGCGTCGGCGTAATAGCTGATGTTGCCGGACGAAGGGTCGTAGCCGATGTTTATCCGGTTATTGAGCGGGTCCGTCGCGGCGGTCAGCCGGTTTTTCGCGTCCCACGCATAGCCGCGGATGTTGCCGGCGGGATCGGTAACCTGAACCGGATTGTTCGCCGAATCGTAGGCGAACAGCGTCTTGCCGCCCGCGCCGTCAACCGTGTACGCCCGCCGGAAATGGCCGTTGGACTTGTTCCACCGCACAACCTCTTTGCCGCCCAGCGGCGGCGTGATGCGGGTTTCGCCCTCGCCGGTCTGGTCGTCCACGATATATTCGTAGGTGTATGTCCCCGACGGCCCGGTTTTGGAGCTTAAATAATACCGCTGCGGAAAATACCACGCCGAAAACGCCGCCCGGTCCACGAAATAATAACCGGACGCCGCCGGCGCAAGCGGCGCCAGATACACCTTGTCCGCCGGCGCCGCCGCGCCCGCCAGCAGCGCGCACCGCTCCGCGCCCGCGTAGTTGAACGCCGGAACGGATTTGCAGTCCCGCGAATGATCCACCCGGTACGCCGGCGCCGAGTACGCATAGCTTGTAACCTGTCCGCCGGGCGGGGTAACGCGCGAAAGCAGCTCCGCATTCCCCCAGCCGCCCGGCGCGAAATACCCGCCCGCAAAACCCTCCAGCCCGGATACGGAATAACCCTGATAGCCGAAGGTTGATACGCCCTCGGGCCCTTCAAGCCGCTCCAGCAGCCCGGAGCCGGTGTAGCCGAAATAATGCGCCCGCCCGCCGATGTCGGTTACAGAAGACACCCGCCCCGCCCCGTCGCGCGAAAACGAGTAAAGAACGCGCCCGTCCGGGTCCCGCACGGCCGACAGCAGGCCGGAGGAATACTCCAGCAAAAGCGCCGAGCCGTTGCGGTCGGTTACCGAAACCAGCCGCCCCGCGCCGTCGTAGGAATAAACCAGCCTGTCGTCCGCGCTCCACACAAACCCCGACGGCGCCGCGGTGGAGCCGGAAACCGACAAAACCGCGCTCTCGCCCGCAGGCGCAACCCACTGGCCGGAGGAATTGAGGAAATAAAGCAGCCGCCGCCCGTCCGGCGGGCGCACGACGGCGACGGTCTCCAGGTCGGAGGCGGGGATGGCCATGCCGGAGGCGCCCATCAAGGCGCCGG
>Ga0265297_10012754_pt1 | contig 10023 bp, 23 predicted proteins | sample Munlanlwell13791_FD_192502 | JGI IMG/M metagenome (GOLD analysis project Ga0265297, IMG submission 192502) | Leachate microbial communities from a municipal landfill in Southern Ontario, Canada - Leachate well 137-91 | ecosystem: Engineered > Solid waste > Landfill > Unclassified | place...
GGGTAGCTATTGCCGTCAATATCGTTGTTTATCTGGTATCCTTCGCTTATGCTTGGGGAAAATTAAATACTAAAATAGCAGACATAGAGAAAAGATATTATGAATTGGATGATAAAATATCAGATATTGCAAATTATTCAATCCAGAAAGAGCAATATAAAGCGGAACAGCAAAATATCAATAGGCGCATCGATGAAATCACTTCTCTAAATATCGATGCTAGATTAACAAAAATAGAAACATTGTTAGTAACTATATTAGGAGAATTAAAAGATGGAAAATATACTAAATAGCATATTGGCAAACATTGAAGTTATTACTGCTATTGTGTTGGCAGTATCTGGATTATTGGCAACCATAATTGCTGAATATAATAAAATTAAAAAATTATTGGCAACGGAAGAATTCAATAAAATTGCTGCGCCTTTGATTTCTATTGCCGAGACAAATCCAGTTCAAATACTGGATAAATTAGCAAACTTGCCTTCGCCAGATATTCATAGTTATGTAAATACAAATGAAGGAAAGGCAATGGTAGTAGCACAGGCAACTATTGAAAAGGCAAATCCTAAAATCCTGAAAAAATTAGGAATCAATAATGTGACTGATGCTATTCCGTTGATATCCGCATTATACCAAAACATTATAAAGCCAATAATAAAAAAGTAAATAGTATGTATAAACCAAAATACTTTGAGTGGTATGAATTTATGCCCAGTAAGGAATATGAACCATACTGGCTCATTCTGATGGATGATAGAATACTCATCACGGCAGATGAAATCAGAGAATATTATGGCGTTCCTGTTACCATCAATAATTGGTATTGGGGGGGCAATCTCAAGAATCGTGGCTTCAGAGAAATGAATACTACAATAGGTGCAAAATTCAGTCAGCATAAATTCGGCAGAGCTTTTGATTTTGATGTCAAAAATGTGCCAGCAGAACAAGTGCGGAACGATATTAGAAAAGGAAAATTCCCACTCATCACTTGCATAGAAAAAGGCGTTAATTGGGTGCACGCTGATGTGAGGAATGTAAAACGACTTTTTGAAGTTAATCCGTAAGGAGATTAAAATGATTAAAAAAGTAGGTAAACAAAAATATACAGTAATAGCCGAATCTGGTAGAAAAATGGGAACATATTCCAGTAAAAAACAAGCGCAGAAACGACTCGCTCAAGTAGAAATGTTCAAAAGCATAGCAGAACAAAAAAAGAAGAAGAAATGAGCGGTCTCGGCTTAGGTCTTGGTCTCGGTCTCGGAGCGCATCGCATCGTGGACAGATACGGCAATATGCCCGCCGTCTTCACAGTCACCGCTGGCAACGGCACAAAATACGTGCGTGTTCGAGTATCGGAAGCAACAACTGTAACCCCTGCTGGCGGCACAAGCATTAGAATAGGTAATACTGGAGAGTTCGTTACCACTCCGCTAACCCTTGCCGCAAACACGAATCAAGACATCTACTTCAATGGCGCTGGAAGCTTTACCATCCCTCGGCGCAAATTGGTGACATACCTGTACATCGACAGCCTCGGCTCGTCTGTCATCACAGGCGACATAACGGGGATGAAGCTAACATACCTGTACCTCCGCAACCTCGGTTCATCTGTCATCACAGGCGACATAACGGGGATGAAGCTAACATACCTGAACCTCCAAAGCCTCGGTTCATCTGCCATCACAGGTGATATTACGGGGATGAAGCTGACAATCCTGCGCCTCGACAGCCCCGGCTCTTCATCTACTATTACTGGCGACATAACGGGGATGAAGCTAACATACCTGGTCATCTACAGCATCGGCTCATCTGTCATCAGAGGTAACATTACTGGAATGGAACTGACAGGCCTGTACCTCCAAAGCATCGGTTCATCTGTTATCAAAGGCAATATAACGGGGATGAATCTGACATACTTGTACCTCAACAACATCGGCTCGTCTCTATCCTATGGCACAAACCCGCTAAATATCACCAGCACCAATGGCGTCCAACTCGTGGGCAACACGGTATTTGCCACAGCAGCAGAATATGAGCAGCTAATCATAGATGCTGCTGCTGCCACGTGGGGTGCAGCGACTTACCCCTTCATAATCACTGCTGGCACAACTGACACAGACCCAGGATGGGATACGGTAAAAGCTTATGTAGCTATACTACTCGAAAAAGCAGCTTGGACAAGTATCCCCTCTGCATGGCTAACAACAGGTGGCGGAAGCTGGCCACTAAATTGGAAAGAATACACAGGAGAATAATATGTATTACATAATTAAGAACGGAAACCAGATACTCCACACAGGTACAGCAGAGCCTAATACAGTGGGCACTCGCTATGAGCTATTGTGGTTCGATACTGAGGCAGAGATGCTTCAATACATAGAAGACAATAACTTAGAAATCGTGGAGGTGGAAAATGAAATTGACTAACGTTCACAAACACTTTGGGCTAATGCTTGTGCTTGGCATACTCGCATGGGCGTTTGCGTTTCTCGGCAAGGCGCAGGGCTTGGGATACTTTCCGAATATCGCTGCCGTTATTGTCACGATATATGTGGAGTATCGCCAATGGTCACGCAGCGGAAAGCCGTTCTGGACACTCGTGAAAGAGCGTGGGCTGGATAGCTTTGTAGATATCTTGGCGGGCAATGCTGCGTTTATAGTTGTATATTTATGCATTATAAAATAGTTCACGGTCAACATCCTCTATTCCTCCTTTAGGCGATTCCCCTCCACCGTGAACGAAAAAGCCCTCCAGTTTTATATTTGCTGGAGGGCTGATTTTTTAATTATCTATTACAATTTGTATTTAATTGGGAAGCAATCGTAATGATAATGCTCCCAATGATCGGGTGTGATTCTCACAGCTATAGCGTGTTTTGGATTGAGAAACTTCCCGCATTTCTCACAATTTCGCGAAAATGGGAATTTCTCTTCATAGTTTCCTAACTTAAGCTTATATTCCTCATATAGCGTCTTATAGACGCATACATCGTTAATCAGATTTCTGATTTGTCTATCTCTTTGCTTAATTACACAATAGAGACAGATTATACCAGCTAAGATCAATATTGCCACAATAATGGTGGCGGCATACAATAATGTCATCATATTAAACCTCTCATTTCATTAGGTTTTTGTTCTTCTTGCTTCCCTTCCATAAAGGCATCCAGATCAGAGTATCTGAAATAGACCTTACCTCCGGTGGGCTTATAGAATTTGATTTTCCCTTTTGACACCATTTGTCTGAGCGTTCCAAGCGGCATATTCATATATCTGGCTGCTTCCTGTGCACCGCAATAACCCCTTGCAGGAATTTCTGATTCTCCACGCATTACCAATTCCGCTATTCTCCCGAAGCTGGAGAGGATATTTGCTCGGAGGGCATCCAGGGTATGAATTGTCATATCACGCATTTTTTCAATTTCTTCTAAAATAGGATTCATTTTTTTAAGCTCCTTTTATCCTTATATTTAACGATCTGCCATCTAATGCATTCAATTATCCCCGGCAGAAGAATAATTGCCAATGATATGATGATGATTAGAATAACATTCATTTCATCATCCTCATTATTGCTTCTATATGACGCTGATAATATAGTTTATGTTGTCCTTTCTCCAGTCGTTCCCAATCCTCTTTCGTCGGGAGACCAACTCGCATTGCCATTCCAAGAATAGATTCACCAAGCTTCAATCGCAATCTCTTTAATTCTTCTGGTTTCATTTTCATAACTACCGCATAATCTGGTTTTTTCAGCATTTCGGCATAGGTAAGTTTTTTCTTGGCTATGACTTGCTTTTGCTTGCTGTCCTTTTTTTGAGGATGATGGTCAGTAACAGAGATTATTTCAGTATTGGGGTAAGTTCTATTAAAATGAAGCATTTCTACCCATCCTTCATTTTTGCTTTTTTTCACCATAATGAACTCAAACCACGGATTTTGCTGGGCTGCGACCTTAAACTTGATAATCGCATCCTCCCGGGCGAATCCCTTGACTTCGTGAATCTGAACTTTACCATCCGGCAAGACAACCATAAAATCTGGCGTATAGGTCGTCTTGGGTGCTAAACGGAAGGTAATGGACTCATATTCGTAGGCAAGAATTTCACAGGCACGATATTTCAGCTCAAGCATATTGCGATACTGCTCTTCCCATTTTGAAGCGAATTTCATCTTACATCTCCTTCTACGCCAAGAATTGTCTTGTATCCAGGGCATTTCCCTGGTAGCATAATCGATTTTTTTGATACGCTGTCGTTGATCTTATCCAATACCGTTTCAAAATATGGACAAGATCTATAGTCGTAATAGCAAACATAGCATTGGCTAATTTTATAGTCCTCAGCCATTTTTTCTGCTACAGTATAATGCCTAATCTCTTTTTTCCCTTTCATCTTCCTTCTCCTTTCCGTTTTCTCCAAGCCCCGGGAACAGAAGTTCCCGGAGCAAAAATACTATGAATAGAACCATAGCAATCAGAGTGAGAATTTGCAGTATAATATTCATTTTACCCTCACATCATCATCCTGCACATACTTCACACCGGCAATCTCCACACCGGATGATTTATATATTTCGGAGATTGATTTCTTATCTACCTCGTATTTTACGGATTTAGCTTCTACGGCATCCATAATTTTCTTATAATCAGCGAGAGATATTTTTACATCCGTTATCCGATATGTATCAGGGATTTCTGACTCTTCCACGATTTCTATCTTCAGCGGATTCTTCACCAGGGTAATTCTGTGAGCACCATTTTCCATCGTTTTTTGACCCGCAGACAGCATAATCGCTACCTGCATTTTACGATATGCTTCATCCCGATTGAGATAGTTCTTTGCTTTTTTAGCGAACTCATCTGCACGATCCTTGCATATTTTAGCATAATCCTGACACTGATCCCGTAGTGTCTGTAGATCGAATAAGCAATTAAGTGATCTTGCCTGAATTGAATCCATATAGGTTTCAATTTCAGGTGTTAGCACGCCATTGGATTCTTCGAGCATTGCGTCGAGTGCTACGAATTGGGCTTCAATTGCGTAGATATTCATTTTTCCTCCTCTTTTCCTGAATTATGAATTATATAATCCAGGTGTTCTGAATATTTATTTAGTTTTTGTATATCCTGGCATTGTTTGACTGTCTTAGTGCCAAGATGTTTGATGATGGAGTTCGTCATTCTTTTGGATGTTTCGAAGCCATCAATTTTACCATCCACTAATACTTTTAGCTTTTGATGAATCTCTTCCTGCAGTTTAGAAATATCTTCGGGAACAGGAACTGATTTATCAGGATAACTATTTACAGCCATCAGGATAGCATTAAGTGCTTCCAGAGAACCTTTTTCTGCAATAGATAATGCTTGCTTGGCAAAGGAATCGGCAACCGCTTCGGGCATATATTTCACTTTCAGTTTATTATCAATTTCCTGGAGGATAGCATTGATTTGTTCATCTTTTGGCGGCATTGGAGCGAAAGGAACTTCTGTCTTTTTTTGCCATTCCTCCAGCATAGTAAGCATATCCTGAAGATATTTAGCATTGTAGCACTCACCGATTGTATGAGTGCCAAGACAAGCATATATCTCCTCTCTTGCCTTATCCCGATTACCATATCCCCGGAGATTCTGTCTGGAGAAATTCTCCACCATATCCCGCAACCGATTCTGCAGGTTTATTATATTTTGCTTCTCTTCTGCAGAGATTTCAGGAAATTTCGATTCGGGAACAGTGGGTTTGGGAACAGTGGGTTTAGAGATAGATATTGGCTCGGGCTGTGGAGCGGGACGAACCGGGACTACACCCTGAGTAAGCCATTCGGCAAGCTCCTCCCCAAACTTCTCGTCAGGACAATAAATCTCCTGATCCTGAAACTTGCCGGATCGATCTTTTATAATCGTGGCATAATGTGAGTCGTTAATCTCCATAAGCATATCGAACTCGTATTCTATGCCTTTCCCTTGTTCCGGGGCAAGACCAACCCGCACCGGCTTTGACTTACCGGTTTTTTCATCTTTCCCAGTTTCCCACTCCGTTTTACTTCTCATTGTGGCTATGATATGCATATTGGATTGAGTGATTGCCCGGATGAGTGACTTTTGCTTCGGAGTTCCATCACTCCATGCCGACCACGAATTGCCCCGATATTTCGTTTTAGCAATACGATCAATTTCTTCTAATAGTTCCTGCCACCCATGAGATAGCGAGTCAATTATCAGGATATTGTAGCCCGCATTCTCGGCTGATTGGATAGCTTCCACATAATGTTCAATTGTGGGCTTCGTGAGCGAGACCACATCGAAACTGAAGGGAACAAACTCTCCAGCATAATTCAAACCGTCTGCATACCGTGATGCAGAGTAATTCTCGGTATCAATGAAGGCAATTCTGCCACCGATACCGTGTGCTATGCGAAGAGCTGATGCGGTTTTTCCCGCACCAGCCGGACCATAAATAGCAAGCCGAAGCTTGACTTGCTCCTTTACAGCTTTTTGAAATGTAATCATTTTTCCTCCTTTATGTCAAGTATCCACTTGGCGATTGCTTTTTGCAATAGTGTGATGTACCCGGCTACCATTGTAGCACCACCATCACTATAAGTGACCAAATTATTGATAGAACGGCTGTTCAGTGCTTCCAGAAATTTCGTTCTATCGTCCTTTTCTAATGCATCTTGCATAGCAAGTTGCTGTTCAGTGGCTAAGGCGTAACATTTTACTTGTGACATTTTATTCCTCCTTTAGGAAATTATTTTATCCTTCAAACCCGGTAACATACCCGTAAATTAAGATGGCAATACCGGCAAGCATTGCTATTAGCATTAAGATGAAGCACAATATGCCATCGCCGATCTCTGTATGAGACCAGTTCCAGAATTTATGATAGAGATTAGCTATCGTTCTGAACATTATTCCTCCTTTTGGTTTAATGCATTTTCCATTACAGCCATTCCACCATTCTTATATACGAGAATTGTGGCACCGGGAGAAGGCAACGGAACATCGGAAGTTGCCACACCCTTTTCCACAAATTTGAAGTTATATTCGGTAAATATCTTACGAAGAAAAGGTAAAGGATTGACCCCAACTTGGTATGACCTCATTATCCATTCCTGGATACCCTCGTGGAAGAAATCCCCAAGAGTGACATCAGGATAATGCTCCCGCACTTCATCCACAGATAAGTCACGCACATAAGCCGGCATAAAGTTATTTACAACAACATAGAAGTTATTCCGAGCACGGGATAAACGTGTGCAGGCAAGGCAATAGCCACCGGTGAGATTATCGTCAATTTGGAAGGGTGGGAACTCCTGCTGGAGTTCCCCATTGTTAATAGATTGTTTTTTCATTCTTCCTCCTGCGGCGGTGCGGGTATGTAAGCCCAATGGGTGACATTGCGTTTGTGCCAATACTCTTCAGAATACAATTCAAACCACAGCACGTTATATGTTTCCTCATCGTCAATTCCCCTATATTCTGTTCTCTCAGGAATTGATAGCGTTAGATACATATCAGCGCGTGGTGGATATGTGTTTATATTATTAATGTCAAATGGATGCCATTCAACCTGCTTCTCCAGCTCGTCAATGCGGGCTTGGAGAGCATCCTCGATTGGGCGATTGTTCCAATTGGCATAAACACGTGCTCCACATGCGTTGCAATACTCATATGCGTAATATTCATCATCATATAGCTTCACTATGTTATTATGTTTTTCGTTGCTTGTCCCGCAAAACGGGCATGGCTTTAGGTCACTCATTTGTGTCTCCTTTTTTGAGTTTTTCATTTCTCTTCCTCCTGCGCATTTGTTTGCTCTATTTCCGGCAAGTCATAATCATCTATGACATGGCTTTTATTTGCCAAATCGATAATGCGACCATCGTTGCGCAACTCATCCCATTCAGGACAATCCTGCACATCCATACGACATAGGTGATAGAGCAGCTGGGAGACCAGTCGTCTATCGGCTGTGATGCCTATCGTCTTGCACGACAATTCATGCCCGGTGAAATCTAAGTTAGCCCCGCGCAGGTCAGACCCTTGCAGGTTAGCCCATCGCAGGTAAGCCCTTCGAAGGTCAGCCCCTCGTAGGTCAGCCCCTCGTAGGTCAGCCCCTCGTAGGTCAGCACATCGCAGGTCAGCACATCGCAGGTCAGCATCTCGTAGGTTAGCCCTTCGCAGGTCAGCCCTTCGTAGGTCAGCATCTCGCAGGTCTAATCCTCTCAAGTCAAGACCAGAAAGGTCAGCCCTTCGCAAGACTATGTCTGTGCCGTTCTTTCTGCACTCGTTAATAATGAGTGCAATGATAGTTTCTCTTGTGTGTTTCATTTTTTCCTCCCTATCCCAGCCGGGATCTTTTTTATGCTGCCATCATGGCAGCGATACACGAAAGCCAGGCGGGAGATCCCGCCCAGCCGGGTAAATACTACACCTATCAGTTTCATTTTTTCTCCAGCCCCCGGAACATGCGCACTATCTGCTCCGCACTTTCATACTCTATCCCAATATGTCTTCCTATATTGCTAACCATAGTATCCCCTTTCTCCTCGCATTCGCGACCGAAGGCGAGAAATTCTTCTTCCGTGAGCGCATAGTCAGGGCGAAGCGCGCCCCGACAGACGGATTCCATGAGATATACGTGATATGGCGTTCCGAAGAACGCATTAAAGCTGAAGCAGACCACATAGTCCGCGTTTCTCCTCTTTTCCATTGTTTCCTCCTTGGATAAAAGTTTGTCGTCATAAATAGTCTTCATGGTATCTCCTTTTTTAGGCGGATGGAAACCCGCTTTGTTTTGATTATTTTCATTTATCAAGTTATAAAAAAAAACCTCCGCCCTTGCCTTATCGGCAAGTTTGGAGGTTATCTCCGCCTCTCTTCTGATTATCCCCATTCAGGCGGAGGCATTACCTGAACGAGGTTATATGTTATTTTACGAATCCGGGGATAGCCAATTCAGGCATCCCAACCGGGTCATTATCATCAACCTCATAAGTAGGTTGAGGCTCGTCATTATAGACAGCCATATATCCTTGTCTGTTGACAAGGATTACAGCTCCTTCCTCCGGGAGCGGGACATCAGGCTTGTTTGTCAAATTTTCCTGAAAACAGAAATTGTATTCAGGAAATTTACTCCTTAGTGACGGCAAAGGATTCAAGCCAAGCCTATAGGACATTGCTATCCAATCCTGAATCTCCTCAGAAAAGAAATCTCCGAGTGTCGCCTCTGGATAAATCTTGCGAATTTCTTCTACAGTCATATCATAACTGTAGATATTTGGGTGGACATAATCCACCCCATCTGGTTTTCGCCCACTAACGACATAAAAGCCGTTACGGGCTTTTTCGGCATGATAACAACTCTGTTGGTATCCGGCTGTTTTGATAATCCAGTCGTCCTCTTCGAGGACAACCGGGATGAATTGGGCATTGACCTGTTCCATTTTATCCTCCCTACTTTATGATGCCAAGAGCACGCTTGGCATCAATTTCGCTGATTTCTTTAATTCCTTCGGGCTCGACTACACCATAATAGGAATAGTCATTTTTCCACGAAGCACTCTTACGATATCTTACAATTGTACCTACCGGCAACTCACCGCGAAAGACAGCGGTGGCAGCCGCATTGTATTTGTGGCTATCATAAGATAGTGTTGACACAAACTCATAATGGAATGAACCATTGACATTAGTTAGCACCGCAAAATAGGGCTTACCCTTCCTAATGTCACAGACTGTCCCTTCCCAGTCAATTAAAACCATATTGACTGGTTTCCGGGATTCCAGAATATTCTGATACATTGCGATTCGAGCACGAAGCTCGTCATCGGTGAGGGCGGATGCAATCTCTACATCCTCGGGAGTGAATTGATCATTGAACTTTTCCATTTTTTCCTCCTATAGGCGGGTTGGAAAAACCCTGATTTTATTTTTGCGGTTTCCCGCATTCAATTCTTATAAACTGTCACACTATCGATAGTGCAAAGATATCAACCCCTGTTATCTTGTCAAGAGAA
>Ga0265297_10012755_pt1 | contig 10023 bp, 6 predicted proteins | sample Munlanlwell13791_FD_192502 | JGI IMG/M metagenome (GOLD analysis project Ga0265297, IMG submission 192502) | Leachate microbial communities from a municipal landfill in Southern Ontario, Canada - Leachate well 137-91 | ecosystem: Engineered > Solid waste > Landfill > Unclassified | place...
CGCCGGCCTCGGCCATTTCTGCCGGGCCGTCAGCCGGTTCGCCTGCGCCCCGCTGGTGCGCGTCAAGGAAAACGCCCCCCTGCCGATCCGCCGGGCGCTGGATCTCGGCGCGGCCGGGATCATCGTGCCGCTGGTCAACACCGCCGAGGATGCGGAACGGGCCGTGAGGGCGGCGCATTATCCGCCGAACGGCGTCCGCGGCTTTGCCTGGCAGCGCGGCAACCACTGGGGCGCGGCGTTCGACGCCTATGCCCAAGAGTTCACCCCGGTGGTGGCGGTGATGATCGAATCCAAAGAGGCGGTAGAGAACATCGACGCCATTCTCGCCGTGGACGGCGTCGACGGCGTCCTGATCGGCCCCTACGACTTGAGCGGCTCCCATGGCATTCCCGGCCAGACCGGCGCACCGGTGATCCGGGCCGCCTGCCGCCGGGTCGCCGATGCCTGCGCCAAAGCCGGCAAGGCCGCCGGCCAGCACCTCGTCACCCCAACTGCCGACACGGTCCGGGCCGCCCTCGGCCAAGGGTTCACCTTCCTCGCCCTCGGCATGGACACCTTTTTCCTCGCCGACGGCGCCGCCCGCTGCCTGGCCATGGCCGGCAACCCGCCGCCGGCGGGGCAATAAAGTTGGGAACCCCCTTTTGAGGAAAGGCGGTTCCCAAACCCTCCGTCAAACCTTTTTGTATCTTTTGCGGATTTCGCAGGCCGTTTCAGCGCAACAATCCATGGTTAAGGCACCGGGCGGCCTGCGGAATCCGCAAAACGAAACAAAAGTTTTAGGAAGGGGGATGCAGAGCGAACATGTGAGCGACCCGGCGGAGCCGGGGCTGCTGAGCGCGAAGCGCGGGGGGATCACCCTTTTTCAAAAGGGTGGCCCCAACATCGTTCCTCCAAACTCCCAAGGTCACTATTATGTCAGACATAATTGCCGTCACTGAACTCGAGTATCGCAAGGCGGAGGCGGTGTTTCAGGGTGCCGCCGCCGAGGGACTGGATTGCCGGCCCGCCCCGGCCGCGGAGGAGGCCCTGGCGGCGTTCATCCGCGACCAGGGCGCCAACCATGCCGTCATCGGCGTCGAGACCTACCGCGGTCCACTGTACGCCGCCCTGCCCCGGGGCGGGGTCATCGCGCGTTTCGGCGTCGGCCATGACGGCGTGGACCAGGCCCAGGCCGCGGCCCATGGCCTGTTCTGCACCAACACCCCGGGCGTGCTGGACGACTCGGTGGCCGAGTTCACCCTGGCCCTGCTGCTGGCGGCGGCGCGGCACCTTGCCGCCGCCGCGGCCGCGACCCGGGCGGGCGGCTGGACGCCGCGGCTGGGTTGCGAACTCCGCAACCGCACGCTGGCGGTGATCGGGTGCGGCGCCATCGGGCGGCGGGTGGCCCGCGGTGCCGCCGCCGGCTTCGGCATGCGGGTCATCGGCTGCGACCCCGCCCCCGCGGAGCGGGGCCGGCTGGTTGCCGACTGGGGCTTTGAACAGGTCGTGGCGGAGTTCGCCACGGCGGTGGCGGCGGCGGATTTTGTCAGCCTGCACCTTCCCAGCATCCCGGCCACCCGGCACTTCATCAATGCGGAACGGCTGGCCCTGCTGCGGCCGGAGGCGGTGCTGGTCAACACCGCCCGCGGCGCCCTGGTCGATGAAGGCGCGCTGTATGCGGCGCTGGCGGCGAACCGGCTGGCCGGCGCCGCCCTGGACGTGTTCGAACAGGAGCCCTATGTGCCAGAGTCGCCCGGCCGGGATCTGCGCACCCTGCCCAACGTCCTGATGACGCCGCATCTGGGCAGCAGCACCGCCGAAGCCTGCGGGCGCATGGCCCGCGCCGCCCTGGCCAATATCCGCAACGCCCTGGCCGGCAACGTGACGGCCATGACCCAGCTCACCCCGGGCGGGTGCATGACATGATTGTCGGTTGGGGCCACCCTTTTGAAAAAGGGTGATCCCAATCAACATAATTATCATACACCCCACCGGGCTGAGGCCAACCACCGTACCGGCGTGGCGGCAGGGAATGCGGGGCTGAATGGCGCGACCGTCCCAAGGCGGCGCGGCAAGCCTCAACCACCATCGACTGCGGCCGATTGCAGTCGATCGCGGTCGATTGCGGCCGGGCAAACACCTCCCGCCCGGCCGCCGCGGCGGCCGGCAGGCGGGGCCTGGCCTACGGCCGTCCCAGGGCGTTGCCGGCCGGAAACCACCGTTCAAAAAACTCCCGCATGGGTCCGGGATAGACGGCGCACTTGAGATTGGCCCAGGTCAGCTGGTCGCTCACCGCGAAATAGACGCGGGTCTGGCCGCCGACCTCGATGATTTCCGGGTCGGAGGCGTTGACGCCTTCGTCCAATCCCTCGGGACTGAGCACCGGATTGGCGGGGCTCAACTCCCAGTCCCGCAAGTCTTTCGACCGCGCCAGGAAGGTGTGGAAGTAATGCTCCGGGACGCGCTGCTCCAGGTACATCAGGTAGTACCAGCCATTGACGTGGCGGAGGCACGGACAGGCGGTGTAGCGGTCGGCGCCGAAGACCGGCACCGGGCTCGGAGTCCAGTTCTCCAGGTCCGGGGAGGTGGCGAACTTGATGGTGAACGGCGGATAGGCCGGGTCGTTGCTTTCATAGGCCATGACGAAGCCGGTTGCCCCCTGGCACACCGAGGTATTGAACAGCTGCTCGTCCGCCTGCTGACGGATGACCACCCGGCTGTCCCAGCGCCGGAGGTCGGCCGAACGGAACAGCGTCACATCATTCCAGCCGTTGCCGGCGAAACGGGAGGCGAAGACGTGCAGCACACCGTCATGGACGATGGCGGAGCCCAGGCTGTGGCCCTCGCCAAAGCAGGCCAGTTCCGCCCCAGTCTCCTCCTCGACCAGCCGGAGATGGTAATCTTCGGGTTTGCCGCCGCTGGCCGGCCGGTCGCATTCAAGGCGGCACAGGCGCCCCTGCCACAGCACGGGAGACACTTCCATCAGGTCGCGTTTGACCAGTTCCCGGCGGTGGAACAGCGACGGCCTGACCGGCGCCGGCGGCAGCATCTGCTGGAAGGCGTCCACCGGCCAGTGCCCCAGGCGGTGGAAGCCGGGCGGCAGCTCCTGCTTGAATTGGAGGTAGGCCTGGCAGTTTCCTTTGACCTCGAACTGGATGTCCCGGGCGGTCTCCGTCTCCACCATCACCCCGAACATCCGGTAGCCCATCAGCAGGCAGTCTTCAAAACTGACCTTCATCCGGTCGCCGCGCTGCACGCTGGTGACGATCCCCGCCGGCGGCTGCCCCTGCCCCGGCGCGCCGCCGGTCATTTCCGGCTGCGAGAAGTTGATCTGGATCAGGCGGCAGCGCGTGAGGCGGGTCCAGGTGTAGGAGAAAAAGCCGTAGTTGGTGCTCTTGAGGCAGGCCTGCGGCGCCGTCATCACGCAGTCCTCCAGGATCACGTCCGGCTGCGCGGGCATGCTCGTGTTCTCCACCCGGAGATAGGCGGCCGCGGTGTCGCCAATGTAGTCCAGCGCCCACAAGTGGCAGCGGCGGAAGGTGATCGGTTCGTCGGCGCGCGACAGGACGCTGGCCACGCCGCCGCCGAAGGCGCGGCCGATGCTGACGCAGTCCTCGACCAGCACCGAGAACGGCTGCACCTGGACGGTGCCGTCAAAGAACAGCCCGGCATCGCTGCCGGTGGCGTACAGCCGGCGGAGGGCCCAGCGGTCCCAGCAGGTGGACGAGAAGGTCTCCCCGGTGTGCTCCTTGGACCACCCCTGGCTGTAGGCGCGAATGGTGCTCCACCAGTCATAACTCTTGAAGCCGCGGGCGGGGTCGCCGGAATCAATGACCACCCAGCCGGTGGTGCCGGAGCCGAGACGGCCGTCAAAGTCGCCCACTAACTCGTTGTACGCCCCCTTCACCCCCTGCCGCGCGGTGTAGAGGTTGGCCTCCAAATAGGTGTCCGGCCGGACGATCACCCGATGGCCGCCGCGGGCGTCGGGCACGGCCAGCAGCCCCTGCTGAATGGTGTGGAACGCCGTGCGCCAGTCGGCGCCGGTGGAATTGTCGCCAAGCTTGGAAACGTAGAGGTCCATTGAGAGGGGCTCCGGGCCGCGCCGGCCGCGGCGAGCGGCATCAGCGGGTTGATGCATATTTTAACACTGCCGATGCCGTGTTAAATTAACCCAAACGTCTTTTTGATGTACGAAAACACCCGGCCCGCAAGGCTTCCGCCATGCCTCCCGTATTTTACAACCCGGACCTCCAGCTGCTGGACGGCGGCACGGTCAGCCTGTACAACCGGTGGAACTACGGCAATCTGGCCGCCCCTTACTGGCGCTTCTATTGGAACTCCGCAGCGGGCGCCTGGGTCCATTTTGGCGGGCGACATTATCCGCTGCTGCCGGACACCGTCATGCTGATCCCGCCGGACACCCCGTTCTCCACCTCCTGCACCGGGGCCCCCCGCCAGCTCTGCATCCATTTCCTGGCGGCCCATCCCTATGCGGGAGTGGCCCCGGAAATTTTCACGTTTCCGCTGACGGCGGAACTGAAGCAGTTGGTGGAGGATGCCCTGGCCCTGGAGGTGGCGGCGGACCGGCGGCGCTATTCGATGCAGCTGCTGCGCCTCGCCCTGGCCGCCCTCATGGCCTTGCCGGACTGCGCCTTGCAACTGGTGGCACCGGATGCGCGGATAATGGCGGCGATGCGCCGCCTGCAGCAGGAACGGACGCCGGCCGGCAATCCGGCGCTCGCCCGCCAGGCCGGCATGAGCGTGAACGCCTTCCTCCGCCTGTTCCGGCGGCACACCGGCAAAAGCCCGCAACAGTACGGCCGCCAATGCCGGATCGACCAGGCCTGCCTGCAGCTGCATTATTCCGGGCTGGACATCAAGGCCATCGCGGCCGCCGCCGGCTTCTGCGACCGCTATCATTTCTCGCGCGTTTTCAAAAAACTGCGCGGCGTCAGCCCCGCCGAGTTCCGGAACCAGCAGCAAACACGGTTCCGGGAGAAATCATAATCGGGCGCGGGCAGGATTATCCTGAGGCGGCAGCCTCCCTGGGAGTGTCGGCGGCTTCGACGCCGTCCTCCGAAGACAGCCTGAAGGCTGAACTCAAACACGGGGCGCAGGTCGTTTGAGTTCACGCTTTGGCGTGTTTGGCCTTTGGCGTAACTACGGGGGGCGGCTTCGTCCCGGAGGGACTGAATGACAATCGGCAGGGGCTTCAGCCCCGGTTCCGGAAAATGAAACGATGGCGTGCCGTGGGTACGCCGCGATTCGCCGCGTCCCTGACGGCACGCGAAGGAAATTACGCCGGCTTGCCGAAAGCCAGTACCGCACCGCCGGAGGCCGGCACGACACGCAGGGTTTCGGCTCCGGTTTTCTCCCAGTGCCCCTCGGCACAGGCCACGCGGTAGGCAAAGCCGTTGTGCCGGCGGCACAGCGCGGCGGGCTCAACCGCCTCGACCCCGGCCATGCCGGCGGGGCCGAGCGCCAGCTCCAGCTCCCAGCCAGTGGCGTCAAGCGCGGGCTGGACGTGGACGGCCAGCCGTTCCGGCTCGCACAGAATCTCCACCCGGGCGCCGCGGACATCGGTCCAGCGCACGGCCAGGCAGTCGCCCTGCTCCTCGACCGCGGGCTCGGGGGGGTTGCCCAGCGGACGGCGCTGGCCGTTGGCCAGGGTTTCCACAATCCGGAAACCGGCGGGGCGGCCGTTCTGCTGCCAGTGCATGCCGTCAATGACCGGCAGGGTGTCAAAGATCGCGTTGTGGTCCGGGCAGGTGGCGGTGAGATAGCGCTCCGCGTAGTCCTCGTCGAAACGGTAGAGGTCGCGCACCCGGAAGCCGGCGGCGTCCCAGAACAGGTTGGTGCGGTAGAAGCGGCTGCAGTACCAGACGCTCTTGCGCCCCTCGCCGCGGTAGTCGGTCAACGCGGTGATGGCGGAGGCGGGGGTCACCGGATAGCGCGCGGCGTAGTGCCGGGCGGAGGTCTCCAGGGTTTCCACGCGGAGTTCGCCGGCGGCCGCCCGCCGGGCCAGTTCCGCGAACTGGTCGGTCAGGCCGGCGGCCATATCCGGCCAGCCAAAGGAGTTTTCCTGGCCGGCCTGGGCGTAACCGAAGGTCAGGCAGGGGGTACGGAAAGTAACATCAAAAAACCAGCGCACCCAGGCGGGCGAGCCGCCGCCGGCGCCCGCCACACAGTCGCCGCCGCCGGGATAGACCGGCTCCAGGGTCACCACCCGCTGGCCATCGCCGTTGTTGTTCTCGCTCAGGCCGACGTCGTACTGGTAAATGGGGTCGCTGCCGAGCATGCGAAACACCGGCACCGGGATCTGGGCCGCGGCGTGCTGGGCGGGCATGAAGACATTCTTACGGCTGGGATAGAACGCCTGGCTGTAATAGCCGCCCCACAGGGTGTAGCCGTCGGTGCCCCACTGCTCCTTGCAGGTGCAGGAGCCGCGGACGCCGTAGCGGTCGGCCATGTAGCCCAGGCTGTGGGCGTCCAGCATCCAGGAGCCCACGGAACGCGGATACCGGCCGAAGACGGCCTTGAACTCAGCCATGTAGACGTCGACCAGCCGCTCGCGCTCGGCCGGGGTGTAACCGACGGAGAAACCAATGTGCGAATGCCAGTCCCAGTCATAGCGGCCGCGCCAGACCAGGCCGGCCTTTTCAACCATCGGCCGGACGAACTCAAACCAGCCGCCGACCTCGTGGGTGGCGGGGATCTCGCCCAGCGCGTCGCGGAAGCGCCGGTCCACCAGGGCGTCGTACTGGAACAGCCAGGTCACCGGCAGGTTGTGCTGGCGCGCCAGCCGCATCTGGTTGACCACCGGCGCCAACAGATCCGTCTCGCACCGGGGCTCCAAGCCGCGGATGAAGTTGATGATGTTGACAATGCCGCGCCCCGTGGGGGCGGTGGTTGCTGAGGATGCGCTGCTCATGGGTGACCGGTTCCGTAAGGTTTTTCCAAAGGGAAAAGGATCTGTAACGTAAGGGGGCAAGCCGTGACCACCAAACCACGGGGGCGGTAATGACGGCCGCGCCAGATTATCGACCGCGGTCGATGGCGGCCGACCGCAGTCGATTGCAATCGATGGCAGCCAAGCATAACCCGGCCGTCAGCGCCCCCCAGCCGCCGCTTCCACCACCACGGTATGCTTGCCGGCGGGGACGGGAACACGCACCAGCACGCCGCCCAGGCCGCGGCCGGCGGCCGCCGGTTCCACCGCCTGGCCGTCCACCCGGACGGTGTAGCGGCCGGCCGCGCCGCGGAGCCACAGCCGGAGTTGGGCGGCGGGGCTGTCCAGCCGGATCTCCGCCCGACCCTTGCCGTCCCACACGGCGCTTTCGACATAGGCCGGCGTCCAGTCGACCAGCCGTACCGGGCAGTCCCAGCTCAACAGGTTGGCCATGGCATGGGTGTCGCGCAGCATGCCACCGGCCGGATACTGCCGCAGCAGCGCCACTGTGCTCTGGCGCAGGTCGCCGTCCAGATAGGTCCGCAGCATGACGTGGGGGATCACCCGGATGTCGTCATGCCCCTTGAACAGCTCATCCGGGCACGCCTGCATGAACGCCCGTTCGAACTGCAGCATGTCCGCGGGACAGCCCTTGAGATACAGGTCCAGGACTTCCGGCTGGGCCGACTGCGGCCCGATGCAGCCGCTCAGCCACCACGGATCGCCGGGCTCATACCCTTTGAGCGCCGGATTAATGGCGGGAAAGGAGGCGACAAAGCATTCGCCAAAGCCGGAACTGGGCAGCAGCGGCCCCGCCTCCTGGTGCGCCATGGCAACGGCATAGGCACGGAACCCGGCCTTGCAGACCATGGGCACGGCGGCGCGGGCCAGCAGATAGGCGCCCAGGTCGCGCTCATAGGTGTTGCCCAAACGGGCGGTCAGGCCATGGAAACCGACCAGGCCGGCATAGCCGCCGGTCGGCATGTCGCCGTGAAACATGTCGCCGCTCTCGCGGGCGCCGGGACTCATCAGCGCCCAGCTGTTGGTGGCTTCCCAGTAACTGAGCAACGAGCGGACCAGCTTCCAGTGCCGGTCGATCAGCGACCAGTCGGCATTGTACTTGGCCTGGGTGTACTGGCCGTACAGCGTCAGCCCCTGCCAGTAGTCGATGTCGGCAAAACCGTCGCCGTTGACCGTGTCCGTCCCCTCCCAGACAAAGGTGCAGGCGAGATAGCGGGCGCCGCTGAGGGGATCCTGGCGCAGGCGGTAGTCCTGCGGGAACAGCGAGCCTTCCACCCGCCGCCGCGTGATGCCGCGCAGTTCCTGGCGCGCCTCCGGGGACAGGTAGTTGGCCGTGCGCCAGGCGCCCGCCGTGAAATCGTGCGAGTAGTTGTGGGGATAAATCGTCGGCTCCACCTTCGGCTCCGCCAGTTTGCGGACCGCCGCCAGCGAGGCCGAATCGGCCAGCCGTTTCGCCAAAAACTCCAGCCCGGGCTCCGGCGGCGCCTGGAGCGGAAAATAATCCCAGGCGTCCGGCACGGGCAGGCACCAGGTCACCTCGCGGCCCCGCCGGGCGTAGTACGGCCCCCACTTGGTCGCCACCTTTAGGTCGGCCAGCCCCGTGATGCAGGACTTGGGGAGATAGCCTTTCTGCACCGCATAGCCAACCAGCGGCGGCACGGGCGCGTACTGCACGACCCGGGTGCCCCAGGCGTCCTGCCATGGCAGAAAGTCAAACTGGTCGCGGATGGTGACCCAGCCTTCATTCACCAGGTAGAACTCACGGCATTTCCAGGCATACCCCGTCAGCAGTTCCATGCCGCGGCGCAGCGCCGCCACCGGAATGCGTTCCGCCGTCTGCGTCCACTCCGCCAGCGTCGATGCCGGCAACGGCCATACGCCCAGGGGGCTGCCCAGCGCCAGCGTGCCGACCCCGCCGGTCCGGTGGATGACCAGCTGTTCCGGCGCCGCCTCAAGCCGGTCCGGCCGTTGCTGGAACACCACCAGCACGGGCGCTTCCGGCAGGCCGTCACCGGCCAGCAGCAGCAGCCAGTTTTCCTGCATCATGGCGGGATTGAACTCGGCCGGCTTGACCACCCGCGCCCCGGCCTGGGTCATCAGCACCAGGCCGGCCGGACACCGCGGTTTGCCGGCGCTTTGGAAGGACAGGGCAAACGCCGGGGCATCCGTCTCGACCTGCACCCCGATGCCCAGCGTGCTGTAGCGCAATTCCTGCCGGTAGGTCTTGCCATCCTGCGTCTTGACCGGCCGCTGCCAGCGGAAGCTGGTCCAGTCCACCTCGACCTTGTCGTGTTGATAAACCCCCTTGTCCACCTGATATTCCTGGCGCCGCGCCAGGCCGGTCTTGCCCGAAACCGCCTCATCCCCCTTCTCGATCAGGGTGCGGTCCGGCGGCAGGGCGCCGGGAATGCCGAAATTGAACTGGAACGATTCGGTCGGGTTGTCGCGCTTGCGCGAGAACTCGCGCCGCAGGGCGTCAAAGCTGACATTGTCGACCAGCAGGCCGTTCGGCTCGTAACGCCAGCCAAAGTGCCCGGCATTGTTCCGGTGCAACCCCGGCCACCAGCGGGTGCCGTACAAAGTCACCGGCGCCGGATCCTCTTCCCAAGGAAACACCGTGGTGTCCTCGCTGACCCATCGAACGGTGAGCGCCGCCGCCCGGGCGTCCTTGACCTCGATGCCGGTGGTGTAGCCGAAGCGCAGCGGCTCCTTGGTCTTGCCCGGATTCACGCACTGGAAATCACCCGGGGCCAGCACGGCCGTCACCTCGTTCTGCCCCCGGGTCGGCACGGTGGCGCGCCAGGCGCTTTGCCCCATGGCGGCCAGTTCCACGGCCACTTCGGCGGGCACCGGCGCCTTCAGCTCAAGGATCAGCTTCAGCTGCGTGGTGTGAAGGGTGGGGGTGTCGTCCACCGTGGGCGTCCACGCCACCGCCCCGGCATCCGCAACCAGGCCCAGTCCAACCGCCGCCAGCAACCGGCCGGCCACACCGCCGTTTCGCGTCCAGAATCCAATCATGTACTGCACTCCCGATGGGCTTTTTAGACAACACCACCACACCCGGATCGGAGCTG
>Ga0265297_10012756_pt1 | contig 10023 bp, 10 predicted proteins | sample Munlanlwell13791_FD_192502 | JGI IMG/M metagenome (GOLD analysis project Ga0265297, IMG submission 192502) | Leachate microbial communities from a municipal landfill in Southern Ontario, Canada - Leachate well 137-91 | ecosystem: Engineered > Solid waste > Landfill > Unclassified | place...
TCATCTATTACTGGTCGGGTAAATGCGATTTCCGGATTGAATTTGGCTTCAACAAGGACTTGCCGCGACCGAATGCCCGTTGTTTTGTTTGTGATTTCAAGGGCCAAATCCCTGCTATCCACTTCATACGTATATTCGGTATCTCCCTCGTACGGCGTTATGTTATATATATTGGAAGACCCTATAAATGAAAAGCTCCCCTTGGATGTCTCGGCTGAATCAAACCCATCCAGTATGCTGCTGGCGCTGGGGCAGCGCGCAGCCATATCCGCAAGAGCAAAGCTTAGTTGATTATACGCGTTATACCGCTCGATATAAATCTGGATCTGCTTGCCCGTCAGGACGCTCAGATGAAAGATCGCAAGAAAAACGATCCCGGTAATAGCAAGCGACACCAGAAGCTCTATCAAGGAAAACCCCTTCTTTTTCATACACTTGCCCTCTTACAGAGATTAATCATCAGTATGCTCAACAGCAAGCACCGTAATGTCATATTCCCTCAATGAAACAATGGTTTCATTGCCAATCGACGCACTTTTATCTTTTGCCCACTCAATCTGTATGGTATGGTCTTTCCCGGTATTCGTTACATTGCGGATCTGAAAAATGTTATTAATAAATATCTGGGACTTGATCGGAGTGCGCGTGATCACGCCATACGACGGTTCATACGCGTGCAACGTTTCATTCCAGGGAGGCATTCCGTCAAGCAAACAACGCGTATACACCGTATGACTTGCAAGCGGCATCTTCTTCGTATCATAGGATATCGCGATATTATACATAACAAACAGGTCTTTTGGGACCTCATAATTAAACTTCTGCACAAATAAAGCATTGGTGATATTTTTCCAATTATAATCCGAATCTGTCCAGTTCGAATAATCCTGATTGTCATATCTCGTCACGGGGGCTACATACGTATTGTCCCTATAAATCTCTGCCGACCGCGTAGTCCCGGCGTGGATAACCGGATAGGGAACCATATTCGCCAACCGCACTTCTTTCTGGCTCGACTTAACGCCCTGTGTATTCTTTTCGCTGAAAGCGGTTATAACTTCAATATTCTTATACGGGATAGCGATCGGTCCGCCGGTATGATGTTTGGATATGTTAACCACCCAATTAAACTCGGTATTGTCCTGCGTTGTGTTGAAGATATCGCTGATATCCTCTTCGGTGCCTGAAGGCGCGGGTTTATTTTCATCAAGATTTTCATAACTCTTTGCCAAATAGCCCTGAAGCATAACATTCGTTATGCTCATCGCTCGCGACTTATGTTCTGCCTGTTTGAGCATATAGTAGCCGCCAAGGAGCGCTGCCGACACCGCTGCCGCGATCAATCCGACAATGATCAGCGATACCAGTATTTCGACCAGGGTCAATCCCTTCACATGCTTCATCATTTATCCGATCGGGTTGTTGGCATAATATGAACAGTCAGAGTCCGCATGCCCTTCGGGGACGTTATCGTCATAGAAGAACGATTCCTCCACCAAACCTGTATCTCTATTTCCGCGGGCAATTTCCCGCCGGGAAAATCCCCCGGGCTGATAAGATAGGTCCCTGTTATTGTCGGGTCATTCGGCTGAGACACTGTCTTCGAGGTCCCCGGCATTTCAAGCGAGAACACTGCTCCCTTAGGTTCCGCAGAGCCTTTGGGATCCGTTTTTAAATACATCTGCGTGTCAACCAATCCGTTCGGGCAATCAAACTGCACCCCTCCATGGTATGGATCGCAGAATTTCGGCCAGATCCTGTATTCCGGGCATATTCCTTCAATACGCACTGTCCATGCAACCAGTATTTTTGTTGACGAAAGATAATCCGGGTTGATCTTGACCGCTTTTACTAAACCATCCATTATTTCGAACTTGCCCGCGCTCTCAGGTACGGGCTTGCCTTCAAGAGCGCCCACGACTTCCTGACATCCAGCCATCGATGTTGCCGGATCCGGATACACGGTTATCTTAGGATAAACGGCAGCCGCAATAGATGCATCGCTCGTGCCTTTGGCCTCTTTGATCTCCGGCATAACGCTAACCGGCATACCGGCTCTTTCAGCCGCGTATACCAGTCCAGCAGCCAGCACCAGCATTACTAAAACAATGATCTTTTTCATGCCTTGCCTCCTTTTTTATAACGCTAATTCCGCGTCCGGTACATTATTAATTGGGACAACTTTACCGACACCTTATCGGAGCCGGCGCCTTCAGGTAAAAAATAATACAATCTGACTTCATAGGCACGCCCGGCTTTCATATTGACCGATTTGTTGTTCAGGTCAACTCCGGTCTGCGCGCTTACCGTAAACACGCTTGAAAGCGCCTTTTCATGAACGATACTTTCGAAAACCACAGCCGGCTGATTTGACGAATTGGACATATCTCCGTCTTTAGGCTGTTCTATAATTTTAACAAGCGTGTAAATATTGTATTTTGAATCCGCGATCGTTCCGTTAAAGAGCACAGTCCACATGAATATATATTGCTCTCCGCTGCGCGCAACAAAAGGGAACCTGAACTGATTATCGATCTCTTGGAAACACCCTGCCAATTCTCCCCGCAGTAGTTTTTCGCGAAACGTCGCGACGCCCGCTTTTTCACACGCCGCGGCAGTATAAAAAGTCGTACATTGATTGGAGACCCGGTCCACACAAGAAGTCCCCTCCTTGCAATTGTTATTAAAACCCGCCTTACATGGATCCTTTGTATTCGGACATACCACATCGCCTACCGTGGCGCAGGTATAATCATTCTTGGCCTTTTCCCAGGCCGCAGTAGCTATTACGCATCTCTTAATGCACTTCTTAAATTCATCTGTAGCGGTATATTTCCAATCAGCCCCCTCAGCCTCAATTTCATAAGCGTCGTCCGCATCGAAATCACAGCTTTCTATTGCCGGGTTACCGCTCGGGCAAGCATCCTTTGGGTCAAGATTGCCTTTGTCACAAATCCATACATCCGATAGCGGTTTTGTTTCTGTGCATTTCCCGCCAATGGGCTTGGTCGTATTCGGACACCCCTTTTCGTAACAGGGCGTTACGCTGTCCTGACATTTCAACGGCGCCGTGGAACAATCCTTAGGAGGTTCCACACAAGCGCAATTCTGAGGAAATGTGCCCTCACAATCTTCTTTTACATCCGTACAATTAAACGGCACAACCCCGGGCGCGCGGCACACGGGATCCGATGCGTCGCAATGTATTTTTGTCAGCGTGTTCTTAACCGGATCGTTATACAAACAGCAATCCGGGCATTTTTCATCAAGATCCCGGCATTGATTGCAAGCAAAATACGTCTTTATAAAAGTATCGCTCATGTCACAATTCGCAGCGCTTGTTTCAACAAGGCTCTTCCCTGCGCCGGAATATTCCTGCCGTATCAGATCGGTATCATAATCGACCGGCAGATATTTTATAGACAATCTTTCTTTAGCAACAGCCAGGCCGCACGCGCATACAATCACCAGCAAAGACACCGCTATGGCTATTTCCCAGAATGTCTTACGTTTTACCATACCGAACATCCCCTTTTGTCAACTGTGCTATTATCCGAAGTAAGGCTCATATTCACGTTCTTACATTTGAGGCTGTCAAGTTTTCGCGTAGCAACTGCCCGGTACCAATCCTTACTGCCTGTTATACTATAGTCGAAATAAGGGTCATCGATCCTTATCGACAGGTTCTGGTTGATATCATAAACCTTATCCAGAGAAGCTGTGCTATTGTAATACTGGCCTTCGCTCAAAAAATACCTTTTCTCTGCCGCATAAATGGCCAGAAGATTAAACTCGGCGTTTTTCGAACGGCCACGCTCAATCGGATCACCCATGCGCACAACGGCGAGTGCGGCGATGATGCCTATAATAACAATAACAACCATCAATTCTAATATGGAAAAGCCGTTTTTCCTCATAAAGATAGTGCCCTCCATATAAGTATATCCCTTGGAGAGATACAAAACAACGCTAAAACACGTGTTACACGAAAGCGTTTTCTAAAATAAAATGGCGCGGTACATTAACGTGCCGCGCCGAATGTTACCACAAATTATCCTGCAGCCAAACATCCGCTTTTTTCGCTTGATTATAATCTTTTTGAGCCCCGCCGGCTGCGCCTTGCGCCGCGCCTGCTGCGGTGCCTGCAACCGTATGGCATCCTGCCATCAAAACCGCACACGACAGCAGTACTACCAACATGAGCATGCTGCGCATCTAACCTCCTGTTTTAACCTGCTTCATAAGCCGCTCTATAGTGCGATCCTTACCCAAACAATATATCACCTCGAACAGCCCCGGTCCAATGGTTTTTCCGGTCAATGCCACGCGCACCGGGTGGATCAACACTTTGGCCTCCAGGTTCAATTCCGACACCATCTGCCTGAACGCTTCTTCGATAGCGGATATTTCAAAATGCGGCAGCGCGGCAAGCCGATCGCAGAACAAGCTGAACTCCCGGGACAGATCCCCGGACAGAAATTTCGCCTGAGCCTTAGGATCCATGACCGGGTCGTTAAGAAAAAAGAAATCCGCCCGTTCAGGAAAATCATTGAGCGTCGTTAAACGCGCCTGCAGCAATTCTACCACCAACCGGACATATGTACGGTCAACGGTATCTTTATCGATGATCCCCTTTGCCGCCAATAAAGGGATCACCTCATCCGCAAGTTTCTCAGGATCTTCGGCCTTTAGATACTGGTTATTGATCCAATTCAATTTGTCCAGGTCGAGCGCCGCAGCAGTCTTATTGATATGTTTGATATCGAAAAGCTTGATCGCCTCGGAAGGCTCGATGACCTCGCGGTTCTCTCCCGGAGACCATCCCAAAAGCAGCAAAAAATTGACCAGCGCCTTCGAAAGATACCCCATAGACCGGAATTCGGATATGGCGGTCGCGCCTTTGCGCTTCGACAGCCTGCCGCCTTCTGTTGCCAGAATGAGCGGCAGATGCGCAAAAACCGGGATAGGCAGCCCGAGCGCTTCATACAGTATGATCTGTTTGGGCGTATTGGAAATATGGTCATCGCCGCGGATAATATGGGTTATGCGCATAAGCGCGTCGTCGACGACGCACGCAAAATTGTACGTCGGTGTTCCGTCGGATTTGATCAACACCTGGTCTTTGAGGATCGCGGAATCGAATTCGATGCCGCCGCGGATCAGGTCCGTTATCACGATCTTTTGAGGATGGATCTTAAGAATGACCGCCTGCCCGCCTGAAGTCTGCCGCGGGGCGCCGCCCGGCTGGCCCTCTTGAGGCGGCAGCTTCTCCGCCAGATACGCCTTGCCTTCTTTCAAAAGCCGGTCAGCATATTCCCTATATATATCATACCGCTGGCTCTGGTAATAAATCTCATCCCAGTGAAATCCCAGCCAATCAAGGCTCTGTAATATTTCATCCACATATTCTTTCTTTGACCGAAGAGCGTCCGTATCTTCTATGCGAAGGACAAAAGCCCCTTTTTGGGACTTTGCAAAGATCCAGTTAAAAAGCGCGGTTCGAGCGCCTCCAATGTGCAAAAAACCCGTTGGACTTGGTGCAAATCTGACTCTTATCATTTCCTCAATGCCTTTCTTGCCGTATTAACACAGCTCCGGCTTCTAATGCTTTTTTATTCAATACGGCCGCATCTTTTTTTGCCGCAGGCGTATTATCTTCGATAATATTTATAACCGTTTTCAAATCAAGAGCTTTCGTCTTTTCACAAAAACACCCCAGGGCTACCATGTTTGCCACTTTCAAATTCCCCATGCCCAGGGCGATATCCGTGAACGGAAATCTTAAGCCCTGGCCGGCTTGCAGCGTTTCCGGCACCAGAGAACTATTGATAAATATTGTCCCCTTACCGGAAATCGTGGCTGCAAAACGAACCAATGACGGCTCATTCATAATGATCAAGCTGTCCGCTTCCTGCACCAAGGGAGAACCGATGCCCGTCTCTGATATAACGATCATGCAGTTAGCTGTTCCACCGCGGACTTCAGCGCCGTACGCGGGCAAATAAGTAACCTGCCTGCCTTCGCGCATTGCCGCTTCTGCCAGAACCTTGCCAAGCAGCATAATACCCTGGCCGCCTGCGCCTGCAACGATTATTCGATGTGTCATTTTATCCTTCCCAACGGAAACTCTTTTGTCATTGTATCTTTGATCCAATCCATTGACGCCTGCGGAGATTTTCCCCAGTACGTCGGGCAGGGCGAAAGTATTTCTACCAGAGAAAAGCCGACTTTATCGATCTGGTTACGGAATGCAGTCAATACAGCTTTTCTGGCCTTCATCACTTCCCCCGGATTAATCAGAGATACGCGCTCGACATATTTGACCGCGGGAAGCTGCGCGACCAGTTCCGATATCTTTAAAGGATACCCCTGGGTTGCCACGTCCCTGCCCCGCGGCGTCGTTGCGGTCTTCTGCCCTGCCAGAGTTGTAGGCGCCATCTGGCCGCCGGTCATTCCATACACGGCGTTATTGATAAAAATAACGGTCAGGTTCTCCCCACGGTTTGCCGCATGGATGGTCTCGTTCGTGCCGATCGCCGCGAGATCCCCGTCGCCCTGATACGTGAATACAATATTATCCGGCCTGACGCGCTTTATGGCCGTTGCTACAGCCAATGCCCTGCCGTGCGCCGCTTCCGTGCAATCGAAATCCCAATAGTCGTACGCCAGCACGGCGCATCCTACAGGCGCTACGGCAATGATCTTTTCCCTGATACCCAGTTCGTCGACCGCCTGGGCTACAAGCCGGTGCGCGATGCCGTGGCCGCACCCGGCACAATAATGAGTAGATACTTTCCGCAGCGACCGCGGATGCTCGAATAATTTATCCATGCAATAATGCCTTTATGTGTTTGATAATCTCTTTCTCCTCCGGGACAGCCCCGCCGGCTTTGCCGAAAAACGCGACCGGCGATTTACATTCAAGCGCCAGCTTCACATCTTCTACCATCTGCCCGTACGACATCTCGACCACCAGATATTTCAGGCTGGATTTTCGCCGGGAGATAAACGCATCTACGGGAAACGGCCAAAGCGTTATCGGCCGGATCAGGCCGATGCGCACGCCTTTAGCGCGCATCGACGATACGATATTTTTCGCCACGCGCGCCATAATCCCGTATGCGACCACGATCACCTGCGCGTCGTCAACGAACATCTCTTCCCATCGCTGCTCTTTTTTCTGTATCTTCGCATAAGTTGCCTGCAGCTCTTTATTCAATTCCTCCAGGGCTCCGTCCTTTAATAAAAGCGACCTGATAATGTTCGCCTGACGGCCCGCGCATCCGGTCAATGCCCAGGGCTTCTCAACCAAAGGTTTGCGCACTGCTGTTTTGGTTTTAAACAAAACCGGTTCCATCATCTGCCCAAGCATACCATCGCCTAAGATCATAACGGGCACTCGATACGCATCAGCCAGGTCAAAAGAATCAAACATCATATCATAGCATTCCTGCACAGAATGAGGCGCCAGGACAATCGTACGATAATCGCCGTGGCCTCCGCCTTTTGTCGCCTGAAAATAATCCGACTGCGACGGCGAAATATTCCCCAGTCCGGGGCCCCCGCGCATCATGTTGACTATAACTCCGGGCAGCCTGCAGCCTGCCATATACGAAATACCTTCCTGCTTCAGGCTGATCCCCGGGCTTGAGGACGATGTCATGGCCCGAACACCCGTAGCGGACGCGCCAAACACCATATTGATAGCAGCCAGCTCCGATTCAGCCTGTATAAAAACCTTGCCGCGCGCCTGCATATGCTCCGCCATATAGGCGGTCAATTCGTTCTGAGGAGTGATCGGATACCCGGCGTAAAAATCCAAACCCGCCTGAATAGCGCCTTCTGCTATCGCCTCATTGCCTGCCATTAAAATACGCTTTTCAGCCATATGTCCTTCCTTAAGCCTATTCTTTGATTATTTCAATGCAGCAATCCGGGCACATGGCTGCGCAAAAACAGCACCCGATACAGGCAGCGCCCTTTTTAAAACCAACGGGCTTAAATCCCTTTTTATTCAATACGCTCTCGACCTCAAGGCTGCCCTTGGGACAAACCCCAACACACAGGTAACAACCTTTGCAGCGCTCTTTGTCTATCTCAACCCTTGCCATTTTTCTTCACAGCCTTTTTTATGCGCAGCGCAATACCCGCCGCATCTAACCCGTATTTTTCAAACAGGAACTGCCGTTTGCCGTGCACGATAAACTGGGACGGGAATCCGATCCGTTCTACGCCGCAGGAAAGCGCTTCGCAGACGGCACTGCCAAACCCGCCTTCAACCACCCCGTCTTCGACCGTTATGACCGGCGCGCCGGGGGACAACCGTTGCAAAGTTTTCTTTAATGCCTCTGCATCCAAAGGTTTGATGAACCTGGCGTTGATACAGGTCCCGAAAACCCCCTCAGCGCTCAACTGCTCATGAACCTCCAGAGCGGCCGCGACCATGCTCCCGGCTGCGATCAAACAATAATCTTTCCCCTCCCGCAACACCTCGGATCTCCCCAGCGCTATAGGGCTGGGCACCAGCCCCAGCTGCGGGCACGCTGCCTTGGGATAACGGATAACGCACGGCTTATCAAGCGAAAGCGCGAATTCCAGCATGGCCTCTAATTCAATTCCGTCCGACGGCGCCATCATGACCAGATCGGGAACACACCGTAATGCGGCAATATCAAAAATGCCCTGATGAGTGACGCCGTCTTCACCGACTATGCCGGCGCGATCAAGGCAAAAAATAACCGGAGCTTTCTGCAAAGCAACATCTACGAGTACCTGGTCTATTGCGCGCTGAAAAAATGTGGAATATATAGCCACTACGGGGCGCAACCCCGCAAGCGCCAGCCCGCCGGCAAAACATACCGCGTGCTGCTCCGCAATACCCACATCAAAAAAACGCGCGGGGTGCTCATCCCGGAACTTATCCAACCCGGTGCCTTCAGGCATTGCCGCCGTAACAGCCACAACCCGAGGATCCTTTGCGGCCATCTTAACAGCCACATCGCCAAAAACATCCGTGTAGGTGCGCGCCGGGGCCTGCGCAGCCTGCCTGGCATTGCCGCTGGCGATATCGAACGCGCCCGTTGAATGGAACCGGACAGGATTTTTTTCCGCAGGGCGATAGCCCTTCCCTTTTTTCGTTATAACATGCACGAGCCGGGGCCCCCGCATGGCGGATATGTTGCGCAGCGTCGGCACCAACACCGAAAGATCATGGCCGTCAAACGGGCCGAAATACCTGAATCCCAGTTCTTCGAACAGCATGCCCGGAATAAACAACCCCTTGAGGCCTTCTTCGAGTTTAGCAGCTATGGCCTTAAGCCTGCGGCCTTTGGGAACGCGCGATTCGAGAAATTTATCGAACGATGCCCTGAACCGGTTATAAATAGGAAGGGATATCAACTTGTTCAGATACGTGCTGATCGCCCCGACATTGGGTGCAATACTGAGTTCATTGGTGTTCAACACGACCATTATATCTTTTCTCAAATGCCCCGCGTTGTTCAAGCCCTCAAAACACAGCCCGCCGCTTAACGACCCGTCTCCGATCACGGCAACAACCTTGAAGTAATCTTTCGGGTCTCCGGCATCCCGGGCGCATGCAATGCCCAGGGCAGCGGACACGCTCGTCGAGCTATGACCGGAAAAACACGGATCGTACACCGATTCTTCTTTCGAAGGGAACCCGCTGATGCCTCCGTATTGCCGCAGAGTATCAAAAGCCTTGTTCCTTCCGGTCAGGATCTTATGCGCATACGCCTGGTGGCCTACGTCGAAAATTATCTTGTCCCGCGGCGTATCCAGGCAATAATGAAGCGCAACGATCAGCTCGACCGCGCCAAGGCTCGACGCGATATGCCCCCCGGTCTTACTGGTGACTTCCAATATGCGCTGCCGGATCTCTTCGGCCAGAACAGGCAATTGCTCCGGAACAAGCTTTTTCATATCCTGCGGCGATTGTATTTTTTCCAGGTACATGGCGATCCTGTTTTCTTTAGCGCTGCGTATCGGGTTCTTCGTCCAAAG
>Ga0265297_10012757_pt1 | contig 10023 bp, 11 predicted proteins | sample Munlanlwell13791_FD_192502 | JGI IMG/M metagenome (GOLD analysis project Ga0265297, IMG submission 192502) | Leachate microbial communities from a municipal landfill in Southern Ontario, Canada - Leachate well 137-91 | ecosystem: Engineered > Solid waste > Landfill > Unclassified | place...
TCCAGTTTTCTGGGCGCAGACCTGGATGCCGCGGTTATAAACCTGAACGGAGCGCAGGAGATAGCCGAAGACCTCTTTACTTACTATGTGCTGCCATCACGCAATGTCAGCAATATAGCAATGTCATTGGGGCTTTCGGACGTGGAGGACGGAGCACTGCTCTCAGCCTCTGCCTGGGCCATGTCCCGGGAGGACGCCGTTGGTACGGTGGTGAACCTCGGTTTCTTACCGGCACCCGTTAGTGGTACACCCGTAGAGCTTGCGGATATATCCGCAGTGGCATCATCCTTTACAGCCTCCGGAGACCTGGCATCTGCTTTATACTATCTGGAAACCCCAGTCACAGAGCGTGTGAACATAACCGGTCCGGGGACATTATTCGCAAAGGTGTCCCGGACACTGCTCACGGGTTCGGATAACAAATATCATCGAGTCGGCTTCAAACTGTATGGTGGCACAGCACCGGTAGAGAGCGTGACGCCCACTGGAGAAACGCAGCTCACTGCAACCGCTACGGCTTATGAAGACATAGCTATATATACAATAGTGTACTCCAGCGGCCAGACTATAAAGAAGGCCACATGCCTTGATGAGGTGTCAGGCAATACTGTTGTCGGCCTTTCATTGGAGGCCATAGACTCTGGAGCCCCGTGCCAGTATATCATCGCCGGCACAGTGGAGTCCGACACATTCAGCTTTACGCCAGGGCCGTTGTACGTCGGCCCGTTGGGATATCCTGTAAGCACCCTGCCTGCCGGATCATTGTACACCAAGCGTATCGGCACGGCTATAACGCCGACCAAAATAGAGATACTGCTTGAAACAACGGTGTTCACACCGGATGAGAGCGAATAATGGCAACACAGACACTACCGGAATGGCTTAATGGCAACCTTACACGGATGTACCCGTTGTCCGACACGGCAACGGGACAGACGGTAGACGCACGTTCGCTGCCGACTTCTTTTTTAGCCGACCTTAGGCTGGATGTACCGCCGTCGTCCGATGGCGATTACACGACCAACTTCTATCTGAAGCAGGTTGATGTTTATACTTCGTATATCAATATGGAAATATGGTATGACGACGGGGTTAACGATATAAGGGCGGCAATTGTCCAGAACATTCCCACCAGCGTAGATGTAGGATCAGAGCTGATAGACAGGACATTTACCGTTACAGGAGTTGAAACCAGTACTGGGATTTGAAACATTCGCCAATATAACCGGCTCGGTTATTATCGGTACGGCAGCAGACATCTCAACAATACCCACGGTATATACCTTTGAGAAGACTGGCGGCAATCTTATACCCTGCATAATCTCAATGGGCACACTGGCTGTAAACAGCATATTGGCACAATCCAGGATACTTACAGGCAATGTGTACCTAAAGGAAGGCGCCAACGTACAGATAACACCAGCGTATGACGAGACCAATGATGTTACGACCATAACCATTTCTGCAACCGCGGTGGAAAGCGTAGGTACTGAGATAGTGGACAGCGCAACATTGCTGGCCGCCATAGTGGAGCGCTACGGAGTGCCTATACGTACCGTCAACGGTATTTCTCCTGACAGTAATGGTAATTTTACTTTAACAGGCGCAGACTGCACATCGGTTGCCACTGCAGAAGCATCCAATGCTCTGGCGATACATAATACCTGTGCAAAGCCCTGCTGTGATAAGAGCACACTGACTCCAGTATATCAGACACTGGCAGACCAAAACCTTGCGTTTGCCACGCTGGATAAATACTATGAATCACTGACGGTGGCTATAAATACACTGCAATCCAAGCTGTCGGCGCTGGGTACGGCGAGTTAGTTTACCTAAATAGAAAATTCCGCCCAGGCGGAAAATTTGAGGTCAGAAGTGAAAGTTGCGCAAATCTGCATTTTAGATGCGGACGGGGTTATAAAAACATATTTAAAAAATGGCAGCACGGTGTCGGACATAACCGGCGACGTGTCTATTATTGGCGGCCCAGGCATAGGTATAAGCTCCGAGAATTCTGACGTGGTTATAGCCGCTGAGAAATCCGCAGATACTCTGAACAACACATATACCGAACTGTTTAACAATCTGACTGATCCTGAGCACGCCGGATACTTTCAGCCGTACATAGGCAAACTCAACAACTCTGAAGTGGCGCCATCTGGAAACGTATGGCTGCTGGGCGACCAGTGCGCACAGTTGAATATATTCGATGGCAACGATCCGGCCAATGGTCTTAAGGTGCTCGATCTATGCGAGGCCTGCCCTGATTGTGCTGACTATCAGGAGATACTGTCATTCCAGCGCGAGATACGGATATGGCTGGATGGTAACAAGGATTTAAATCTGTTCTCCAATACGACGGCTGCAGCCAGATGGACGGCCAGCGCCGCCGCCGAACCGGCACAGCCTGCAGTATGCGTTCCTGATTACGATGTAACACCTTTGCAGCGCCCGGCGGACTTTGCTGTGGCATATACACTGTTTCAGCAGTATAAGGCGCTTGTCTATATGTGGAACTATCTCATGTACAAGCAGAGCATCCAGACGGTAATAACCCAGCACCCTGGTAATCCAAGCTGGCTGGTGGTGCGTTCAGGCTATCAGGCGTTCAAATGTGACACCTGCGCAACAGCATCATGTACAATTACAGCCGAATGGTACTCAGGGCAGGACGATGAGTTTACCATGGACATAGTGCCTACAATATATGAGGTAGACCCAGACCCTGGCATAGCGTGGCACAGTTATACCTACACTGACATAACAGGCGGTGGAACATATCATGCCACATATAGTTTGGCGCAGAGCAAACGGTATAAGATAACCGAGACAGTTGAAGTTCAGATGGTGTCTACAGATCCATCAATAGCAAGTTGTACCAAGTACTATAAAGCTGTGGGCAATATTTGGAAGATAACAGTTACGTGGGTGGTACCAGAAACAGGCACCCAGACCAACATATACTATTTTACAGGGGTGGCCTTCCCCCTATGCAAGGAGTAGCATGGCAAGGAACCAGAAAACATATTTAAACAACATGCTGGCAGTGAAGTACCCATTGGATTACACTGAGCTTTCAGGGCCGCAGGACTCGTTGCTGGCAGATGCAGTTATAGAGAGTTCTGATACCAACCTAAAGTTTACCGCCGTATACAACTCGGCGGCGTTCTTCTCTGCGGTGGTAGAGGGCGACACCGGGCCAGTCGGCACTTTCAGCATGGCGGCGCCCAGCGAATGGTCTATAATACAAATGGAGTCGCCGGATGGGCTGCAGGGGCACTTGGTTCTGGGGCCTGGCGCAGGGTCGGTGTTCGGCCTGTGGCAGAACCTTAAACTGGATCCTATGGTGCAAGTGCAGCCTAGAAACTCGAGTACGCTTAAACTTAAGGTGAATGGCTTTGAGCACGATTTCCCGCCAGTGCTTAAGATTGTCACCAACAATTATGCAATGCTGGGCACCGAGACGGATGTAACTGAAATGCCCGCTATTATCCGCAATGATTCCGATATACCGCCAGATGTCCTGAAGTATTCGCTGGATGCCAGGGATTTTAAAAGCAATATGCCCATATTCCGAATAAACGATATAAACCCAGATACAGGTATAGTTACTTTGCAGTCGGACGATGCCGGTATTACATTCAGTAAACAGGATACCACAGGTGTATTCGACGCAGTGCTGGTGAATACTGACGAAGACTGGGAGGCTTGCGCTGATCCTGATCTTTTTAAGAAAACAGCAATAAAGAAAGGCACCGAGGGGTTCGGCACTGAAAAAGCTTTGCCGCTCGATAAGTTCGTAACATGGTAAGAGTAGTAACCAACATAGTGGATAAAGAGCTGGCAGATGACCAGCAGCAGACCAGCTGGCCGTTTACGTCCGACAGTACATTCCAAACATCTATGGGGCTGCTTACATATCCGTGCTTCAACGGCGCACTGCTATATCCTTCCGGTGAGTTTGTACTGCCCTATAGAATAAAAACAATAAGGGGCAATGCAGAGTACGTGACAGTGGACCTGGTGGATGCCGAGGATACGCCCATAGGAAGTGCCGCCTGTTATTCCGCTGATCTATGCGCCAAAGTCCTTTTAAATGGCATCACATCAGGAGTGCTTGGTTATACGCATGAAGGGCTTGAATACCTGCGCAGTTTTATTGCAAACAGTATACTCACGTTGTCCAGAACCAGCCTTATGTTCTCTACAGATATATGCCTGCCGCAAAAGGCTATGCCAGGTTATGGTATAAGCATCGGTGGTACGCTGTACGCCGGAGCTGTAAGTATATGTGCTTCCGGTGGAATACGGTTTGATGTCGATGGCTCCTCAGTGCGTGTGAACATGTATGGTGAAATACCGACAATGGAACAACCTGTAACCAGCATTAACGGCAGTACATCTGATGAAGTATGGCTGGCGGCAATCCCAGGTTCAGGTGTCAGAGTAGAGACCCTTAACAACACAATAACCTATGGGAAGGTTTCTGACTATGGCACTGTATCCTGATAAGTATTCAAGGCATATACATTATCCCTTCGAAGATTCGGTTGTGCCCTCTGATCTAGACGATATAACCAGAGCGGTACTGGATTGCAGGATAACGCTGCGCTCTGGTGATACGCTTACAGGCACCGGACATACAAGGCCATTCGGGGTAATGCTGACCGGCGCCTACACTTCTTCGAGCGTGGTGCACATTACGCTTAAGGCCTACGACGTTGCACGGGCAATGCAGTGGCTGTTTGACTGTGCGCTGGATGGCGAGGGCATATACTCCGAAACATTCACCTGTACTTATGGCGACGTATCCGAATGCCTGCTTATAGTCGACGCGTCGGCACTGCCTGTCGTGTCGTCTCCGGTAACTGCGCAAACCCTCCATTTAAGAACCGGCCATATACTGCTGGTTCCGGAGCGGATAACAAGCATAACGCTGATAAACAAGTCGTTGGATGTGGAGCCGACAAAGCGCACAACGTTTGCAACCGTTGCCACAGTGCTTAAGAATGGCACACTGGATTTGAGAGATGGTTATAACTGCAGGCTTAAATACGATGCAACTACTGGTACGCTGTCCATATTGCCGGGACCAGGTTCCGGCGTGGGTAAATATGCTGAAGATCCTTGGACCGGCACATATCCAGACGTATGGGACGGCGTGAAGACCATCAACGGACAGAATAATGGCGGCGACGTATATATTGCGGCAAGTAAGAGCCTGGGCAGCAGTTCGGTGAAGAGCTGTGATGGCGACCTGGAGCTGACAATAGGTGGCGCCAATGGCTAAGTTCTATAATGGCAGGATAACATCAGGTAAATGCGGGTACTCTGCATATGCCTGCGATACCGATGAACTGCCAGAGTACGCTGTGATAGGTAATCCTGACTGCGTGTTGTCCTCGCGCAATAACTATTATAGGCTGGCCAGGAAAATAAAAGGACTGGTAAGCGATGTGGATTACTTCAATTTAACAGATGTATTTTCTTTACTGTCGGGTATTACAGAGGCCTGCGATACCAGCTATGATCCGAATGACGATAATGGCCTGTTCATAGACGCCAATGGTTCATTTACCAGCGGCCTGCCAGTTGATAACCCCATTGATCCTGCGGATGATTGTTTCAGCACCGCAATTGAATACGTTCCAGGTGCTGTCGATCCTGTGGAGAACGTACAATCTATCACGCTGGATAATTACCCGTGGGCCAACTACTGGGACTTTACCACAGTGCCGCCGATATTGGACAGTAACACATCGCCCGATGTTGAGATGGACTGCCCCTTCCAGGTGGTTGAAAGCGGCGGTGGGTATATCGTTGAGGGCAATCCAAAGAACGTCACACAGGTGTTACAGAGTGGTATTCCTGTGGCCATTATAGTTGATTCCGCTGATAGGGGCATATCATCTGTCAGTGATAGTGTATATTTGAAAGTCTATAAGGAAGATTCTTCGTGGTATACCGATTTTGTTGGCAGCATGGAAGTTGAGTCTGATGTGTACTTTATAAAAATAGCGACAATAGGGTCAGAAATAGAGAATCTATTTTGTTCCAGTATAGTGGTGCAGGCAGATACATTTGAGTACAATGGGCTGTTCGCTGTCAAGGCAGTAGACCCAAGCACTGTTACCGTTAGTGCTGGCGTGGTTATAACAGGAACGGCGCAGTCGGATATTGCCGGTACAACTATAAGTGTATCCGATGGTATGTGTATTTATCTGGAAGGGGAGTACGATTATGCTGAAGACTCATTCTCGTTTGAGATACTCACAAATGCAGGATATCCAGAGCAGGTGTGGAACGTTATAAAACAGCCCATAGCCATGATATCCATAGTGGATGATGCGATAGCTGTAACACAGCTGCATTATGGTATAATGTATGTATATGGAAGAGGAACTGTGTAAATGAGTAGGTATTCAGAGTTATCTGGCTGGACTGACGCCAAGTTCGACTGGGATATAGACTACACCAATAATCCCTATGGTGCTGGTTGCGTAATACCTATAGGAGTCAGTATGTGTTTGCACTATGCTTTTATGGAGCGCTTAGTTGGAAGTTATTTGGGTAAGGAATACATCCAGATACTCGGGAAGGGCACTACACCACTTCCAGTTCCATCTGATATTGTTCAGCCTTTTTTCGCAAATTCTAGCTTTTACTGCGGGATTACGGCTACCTACCCATTCAAAATAAATTCATCTGACGATGTATCTACAACAGCAAGCAGCACCGTCTACCAGCTGATAAGTGATGTCGATCCAGGGGAGTATCCGGCATGGTTGCGTCTGTTTTCTGGTAGCAAGTGGCGTAATCATGATGGCTGGTTGACCAATGTTATGTATACAAGCATAGCATACTATTTGGGGATTGAAAACCTCATATACCTTAGAGCGCTGTCTCCCACATACAGCATAGTAGACAATGTGACTACGCTAGATGATATATATTTAGCAGAGGCCGAAGTTAGGGCCATAACCGAGGAATCCTCCCTGGTATGGCCCGCATCTTACAATAACTCACTCTATCCCTGCGCTGTATCCAGCGCTAAACGAGAAAACCTATCCGCGGGCTACGCAACTCAGCCACTTTTAAAATGGTGTATCGCACAATATCGTTATTATAATTATGCTTATCTATACCCCATATTGGTGCACTGCGGTAGTGGAACATCTGTTAGTTTAAGGTATAAAGGAAGCACTGCGCCCACATCCTTGGCTGATTATACAGTGGATCACTCTGGCTATACCATCAATGGTGGCGCCGGCGTAAGCATAACAGCATTCCCTTATCGGTATGTAACGATAACTGATCCAAAGTCTGAGGACTATCCTGGTTATTATATAGGATCTGCCTCTTATTATAATAGCAGCATTGTAAAAACAGGTAGTGTTGCGCCAACCACAGGCCACCATGTCTCCTCCATACCAGTTTATTATATGCAGCAGATAAAGTGGGCGGTTGTTAATTTATGTCTACTAGGATATAATGCAGTAGATAATTACATAGAATGGCCTTATGATGGCCCCAAGGGTGGAAAACTTGTCGAACTCGGATCAAACTCCACGGGGGTCACAGAGACAGGGGATGTCGCCCCTATTATCTCTTTTGACTGTGCTAAATACCTATCATATATAACCCCTAGTCCGGATCACAATGTACAATGCGGTGCAGCCATGATAGCTATTTGTGACTTTTCTGGTGAGAATGGTTTTGTTATGTTCAACAGAGACTAGTTCTTAATCCCACTCCTTTCTTTGGCATAATACCTTGAAACAAAGGAGGTATTATGAAAATCATAATCACAATTACCATTGTGGTACTATGTATCACAATAAACGCCCAGACTACCGACCAGCTCCGTAAAGCCGTCGAGCTTTTCAAAACTCAGAACGTCGAGGATATTCCAGTTATCAAGGAATATCAGGTCAAAGCCAGGCAACTGAAAGCCCAGCTGGACGAACTTTTGCCGAAGTATAAGGCACAATACAAAGCGCTCAAAGCAGCCGATAAGGCTTATGCAACTGCTAAAGTTCCAGGAATGACAACACCAGCCAACAGGGAAAAAATAGGCTGGCACTATGAGGGCTATACCAGATCGCATTCAATGGATACTTACAAAGAAGCTAAAAAGACCCATAGAAAAATAGAGTTCGTATACAAGGAAGTGGACTCTGAAGCCGAGGCTGCGGCCGCCAAGCAAAAACTCGATGCTGCGAATAAAGCTCTGGCTGAAACAAAAGCCCAGCTTAAGAAACTCCGTGAAGCATATCGTGCGAACGCGCTGGAGTACAAGGCGGCAGTGGCGCAGCTGTTGAAGAATGCCAGTAAATAAAACAAACATAGAATCGTCCGGAGCCAGGACGTTAAAGTCGGCACACACAAAATGAAGATAGAAGAATTCATCATGTCGGCGACAATGGATGCAACCCTTAGTATTCCAGTATATGCTGAAAGTATACGGATGCTCCCATCAGAACACCCTACCGCACGATGCCTCTATGGGGTGAAAGCCCCAAGAGGCACCATCGGACAACTGATTTCCGCCAGGGATAGCGGAAAGCCCCTGCATGCCCTCATGGTTGGAAAAACCATGAGCGGCAGAATCATCGCAGGACCCTGCCGGATGGCGCCAGGCGAAGGGCTAGAATGGAATACCCCTGTGTCGGAGTATTGCTCCAGAGAGCATGCTCCTAAACTCATAGTCGATGACACATGGTGTGTCGTAGGCATCGAGAAGAAGGCCAGGGATAGCACCTGGCTAAACGGCGAGGAGTTCGCCGGCCTGCAATTTATCGAATTGGAGGTATAGCTATGGGCACGTACATCGGAGTCCGCCTGGGCTACCGTGCCGCCAAGGATGGCGAGGCGCGGTGTACCGAGTGCGCCAAGTGTGCACAGCGCCCGGACACTCGGGAATTCTACTGCCATCACCCCGTAAAGGGTCGGTGGCCGTGGGCTACCAGCGAGGCGTGGCAGTCTGACACTGCCACTTCTCAGCAGATCTCACCGCGCAAGCGGTGCGACCTGTTTGAAAGGAAGGGCGCTTAACTGCGCTCTTTTTTTTTCGTTTGCTTATAACTCTAGACAAAGTATACTATAGCAACGGGGCTTATCCCAAAGTGGGCCCCTTGCAGTGTAAGCTGCAATGCCCTGGGTCACAGGGTTAATGCACGGGAAGGGGGCAACAGCCCCGATGCACCGTGAAGCGGTAAACCTCGGCGTAAGCTGAGTTCGTGTGACAGTAAGGATGCCGTTCAAAAGCGACAAGCAGCGCAAGTGGATGTACGCCAACCTGCCTGAGGTGGCAGAGAAATGGGAAAAGCATACCGATAAACGCAAGCTTCCTGAGAAGGTGCACAAGGCCGCAAACGTGTACGGTATGTACGGATATATGGCTGGAAATAGGGCAAAATAGCCTTAATTTGGCATCTTTTTATGGTATAATATACTGAGAGAAGTTTTAGAAACCTCTGGAAGGTAGGCAATAGAAGTAGCCATCCTTTAAAGAGTAGGAGGAAACACCAGGTCGTGCTAAATGACTGCAAGTATCTAAAGGGCGTGTTATAAACGATTAGGAATCGATAAACCATGCTCAAGGTGCATACAGTTGATGTGCGTACTGGAAAAATGTGAATAAGCGGGGTTAATGACCTCCACCTACACAACAGGTAACTCCTTTTGGTGTAATAACACACCAGAGGTTTCTCCTGTATACACAGCAGCAAGTGTATGCAGTATTGTCGGGTTAGAGCTGCATTGTTACACCTATGAGGGCCGGAATGCCGCCATCTATTGACAAGGCGACCACTTCCAAAGACCCGTAGTACGGATGCGTCTTGTGCACAAGATTCTCCTACTGCGCCCTTAAGCGTTGGGACGACGCCAGTAAACCAACCAGCTCAGCGCTAGTATGTCGGCTGAGCACTTCCCAGTGTGGTAAAGCAGCATAAACACACAATGGGGTATAATCAGGCTAAAACACAGGATATACACAGTAGGGCAAACCTTATATCTGTG
>Ga0265297_10012758_pt1 | contig 10022 bp, 6 predicted proteins | sample Munlanlwell13791_FD_192502 | JGI IMG/M metagenome (GOLD analysis project Ga0265297, IMG submission 192502) | Leachate microbial communities from a municipal landfill in Southern Ontario, Canada - Leachate well 137-91 | ecosystem: Engineered > Solid waste > Landfill > Unclassified | place...
GTTGCCATGTTTGGGTTGGCTTGTCCGTCGGGACGCGCGATAACTTCACCCGTGACTTGCAAAACCCACTCGGGACGAACTTTTTCAGCGATTTTGTGAGCTTTGGCCTCAAAAGAGGGGTCAAACTTGATCTGCGTGAGGCCGTAACGATCGCGTAAATCCACGAAAATCAAATCACCATGATCGCGACGATGATGCACCCAGCCTGTCAATGTAACAACCTGTCCTACGGAAGCCTTATTTAGCTGACCGCATGTATGTGTACGAAGCATTTTGCAATTTTTAATTTTAGACGAGGCGATTTTAACAGAAAAATGACGATAAGCAAAATAAAAAATGAAAAATCTGGGCTTGAAAATATGGCGATTATTGGGCAAACTGTTTGCGTTAAAAAACAAGCACATGGGAATTTTCTCGCTCGGTAAAAAATCGGAGAAAAATAAGTATATACCGACTCTGGCGCTGGATATCGGCACGGAATTTGTGAAGGCTTTGGTGTGCCAGTTCTTTCCGCAGGACAAAAAAATCCTCATAGCGGGAAGCGGGAAGCAAAGACAACAGCTTGGAGACATGCAGGCGGGTAGTATTTTGGATATTGCCAGCGTGATTCACAATGCCGAGGAAGCTATTGCTCAAGCTGAAAAGGAGGCCGGTTTTCGTCCGGAACAAATGGTGATGGGTATCGGAGGTGAGATGATCAAGGGTAAGTCGACTATCGTGAATTACACACGCGAAAATTCCGAACGCAAAATTGATTTGGCGGAATTGAAAAACATCGTGCATCAGGTACAGTGGCAAGCTTTTGACCAAATCCGCAAAGAATTGGCAATAGAGACGGGGCATGAAGAAATCGAGGTGAAGCTGGTCAACGCGGTCATCACCAAGGTGGAAATCGATGGGCAGGTGGCGGTCAACCCGATTGGTTTTCAGGGTAAGAAAATGTCTTTGCAGGTTTTTAATGCGTTTGCGCCACTCACCCACTTTGGCGCGATGCAAACCGTTGCGGCGGAATTACAGAGAGACCTGCTTGCGATTGTGGCGCAACCTTATGCGCTTTCACGCGCGCTGACGAGCGAAGACGGGGGCAGTTTGAGCGGGATTTTTGTGGACATCGGTGGGGGTACGACCGACATCGCCATTGTGGAGAACGGCTCGGTCGTAGGCATGAAGGTTTTTGGATTGGGTGGTCGAACTTTTACGAAGAGACTTAGCACAAATTTGAATATTTCATTCCGCGAAGCGGAAAAAATAAAAATAGCCTATACTGAAAACCAGCTGGACAAACAATCGCGCGAAATTGTACAGGAGGCGTTTGCGACGGACGCGCGGGTGTGGCTGGCGGGCATGGAAATCGCATTGCAGGAGTTTGAGGGAATCGAAACTCTGCCTTCACGCATCTTGCTTTGCGGCGGTGGCAGTAAACTGCCGGAAATCAAAAAATGCCTGGAAGAGAAAAAGTGGCTCAAGAAAATAAAATTCGCGAAAGTGCCCCGCATCCAATATTTGGAACCAAGTGAGCTGACAAGCGTCAAAGACGCCACCAAGAAGCTAACCGGTGTTGAAAATATTACGCCAATGGCGCTGGCGAACTTGACGGCGGAATTTGCGGGAGAGGAACCGGTTTTGCAAAAAATCATTAAAAATATGAGTAATTTATTTCACAACTAATGCCGAAGAAAAAAAATAAAATCGAAGAAATCGAGCAGAAAAAAATCTCCGCCAAGGATATTGTGTATGCGGAAATCGATGATGAAATCACGACACTGGTGGACAGGATTCGTCGTGCCGGCACGCGTGAAATATATCTGGTAGTGCCTCAACGCGCCGTGATTTTTCAGAGTGTGGTCAATCTGCGCATTTTGGAAAAAATGGCGGACAGCCTCGATAAAAGGATTTTTGTGGTAACGGCCGATCGACGCGGGCGCAAGCTGGTCGAGGAAGTGGGGCTGAATATTGTGGAGAAGCTGGAGGGTGCGGATTATGCTCCGCGCAATCTCGGTCCGAGCTTGGCGATAACTTCGCTACAAAAAAAACCGGAAACTCACAAAAAGCACCAAGTGCAAAAAATTTCGATTGCGAAAATAATCGAAAAAGAGCGTGCCGATGAGGAAAAATCCAAAATCAAAGAAAAAATTCAGAGCGGCAAAAAAATACTCGAAAGTGCTAAAAATGAAATAAATCTCGCTACGCCGAATCGCAAAATGTTGTTTGGATTTTTGGCGGGGGCGGTCGTGCTTTTTGCCGGCGTGATGTATATCGCGCTTCCTTCCGCGACTATTTATGTCGAGCCAAACAGCAATGTCATAGAGAAAACCGTAAATGTGATCTTTGCGGATGCGGAAATAAACACGGCGGAAATCAGTGCGCAAACCGGACGGCTCGTGCCAACCTATCCGGTAGAGACGACTTTTGAAAAAACTTTGAGTTACTCCGCCACCCAAAAGGTGTTCACGGGTAGTCGCGCCGAAGGCTGGATTAATGTCTACAACAAAACCGCTCAACCGTGGCCACTCATCGGTAACACACGCTTCCAGACTGAAGACGGACTGGTGTTTCGTTCACAAAGCGGAATTACGGTTCCCGGCGGAAGCACTGACGAAAATGGCAATCTCACACCGGGTAAAATCACCGTCAAGGTGCGCGCAGACGAAACTGATGCTTATGATGATGTAATCGGCGACCGCGGTAATCTGGCGGCGGGCGTCGCGCTCAAAGTACCCGGACTTTCTCAGTACAATCAGCAGTTTGTGTATGGCGAAAGTATCGATGGCTTTTCGGGTGGCATAACCGACTACTATACTATCATTTCCGAAAGTGATCTAAAGTCCGCCGAGACGCGCACGATTGCACATCTGGAATCTGTGGGCTTGAGTGAATTGGATAGCTTTATTGAGACGCATAATCAGACTTCTCAACAACAGTGGGCACTTTTCAATGACCCGCAAAGCTTCAGCACGGAGGTTTTGGAAATCAGTGTGCCTTATCATTTGCAAGATACCCAAAGCAAGGAGTTTGAGGTGACGGCCAAGGTGCGCGTAAAAGGTGTCGCGTATGACCGTGGGGTTTTGCTCGGTATTTTGCAGAGAGAGTTACAGAGTGCGATACATCCCGATAAACAGCTTATCTCGGTCAATACCGAGGGTGTTACTCTAAAATTATTGAATGACACGCGCAATGCCAACAGTGGCAAAATCACGGTTGTGTGCATGATCCAAGGTGTCGAACGCTGGAATCTGGACGCGACCACCAGTGCGGGTAAGGGGTTGGTTGAGAAAATTCGCACGCAGGTTCTCAATAATACCAAATTGGATGCGGAAAATTATGTGCGCAATTTGCGCGAAGTGCGTAATGCCGAAGTAAAGGTGTGGCCTTTTTGGAGCAAGAATCTGCCCGGTGTGGTCAGCAGTATCGAGGTAAAGATCAAGGAATAAATTGTGCTTTGAAAAAAATTTGCTAAAATAAAATCATGAAACTTAGCCAGCTGCCCAAATTCACACTCAAAGAAAATCCGCGCGAAGCGACTACCGCGAGCCATCGCCTGCTCTTGCGCGCCGGTATGATTCGTCAGATCGGTTCGGGTATTTTCGCATATCTGCCGGTGTTTTATCGCACGGTACGCAAAATTGAAAATATTGTGAGAAACGAAATGGATAAAGCGGGAGCGTGCGAGCTCAAGTTGCCGATCCTTCAGCCCAAAGAACTCTGGGAAGAAAGCGGGCGCTGGACGCGCTATACCGAGATTGATGGCATTATGTACCACATGGTTGGACGCCGTGAAAATGAGCTTTGTCTGGCACCGACTGCTGAGGAAATGGTGGTGGATGTGACGCGTCATGCGGTCAATAGTTATAAGGATTTGCCGGTGAATTTTTATCAGATTGCGGAGAAATTTCGCGATGAAATTCGTCCGAGATTCGGCTTGATGCGCGGAAGTGAGTTCACCATGAAAGATGGTTATTCTTTTGATGTTGATGAGGCGAAAATGTCTGAAACTTATGAAAAAATGCGAGTGGCCTATAACGAGATTTTCAAGAAATGCGGATTGAGATTCAAGATGGTGCAAGCCGATAGCGGTGCCATCGGTGGAAGCGGCAGTGCGGAATTTATGGTACTGGCAAACGAGGGTGAGGATACAATTCTGAGTTGCGATACTTGCGATTATGCTGCCAATGTCGAGAAAGCGACGACGCTCAATGATACTCCCAAATCCGAGGAAAAAATAAAAAAAATGAAGGTGTTGGATACGCCGAATGTCGGGACCATGGACGAACTAGAGAAGCTAACAGGTAAGCCGAAAAATCAGGGTATGAAGACGGTACTCTATATGGTGGACAGTCGTCCTGTGGCGGTTTTTATTCGAGGAGATTTGGATATCAATGAGACCAAGTTCGCGAATTTGTTTGGGGGAAATGAGTTTATTCGCCCGATGACGGATAAGGAGGTCCGAGATCTCACAGGCGCCGAACCCGGTTCGATCGGTCCGCATGAGCTTAATGAAAAAATCCGCGTGTATTTCGATAAGAGCACTCAAAATCTTGTGAACTTCCTTGTGGGAGCGAATGAGACCGGTAAACACAAAGACAATGTTAATTGGGAGCGCGATATCGCATTGCCGGATGAATTTCATGATTTGCGTCTTGTGCGTCAGGGCGATCGCTGTCCGTATTGTCAGGGCAAACTGGAGGAATCCCACGGTATCGAGGTGGGGCATATTTTTAAGTTGGGTACGAAGTACAGTGAGGCGATGAAATGCGTCTACAAGGACGAAAAGGGGGTCGAGAAACCTTGCCAGATGGGTTGTTATGGTATTGGCATTACGCGCTTGGCGCAGGCTTCCGTAGAACAAAATCATGATGAAAAAGGCATCGTTTGGCCGGAAGAGATTGCGCCTTTCCGTGTGCATTTGGTTGCTCTGAAAAATGAGGATGCGAGTGTACGCGAATTTGCGGACAAGCTGTATGCGGATTTGGAAAAAATGGGTATAGACACACTCTATGATGACACGGCACATATGGCCGGCGAGAAATTCGCGGATGCGGATTTGATTGGCTGTCCGATTCGTCTAACGGTCAGTCCGCGCAATCTGGCGGAGCACAAAATCGAATGGAAGATGCGTACGGAAGCCGAAGCGCAGTTGTTGGACCATGAGACGGTTTTGGCAAGATTGGGAGCCTAAATAAACCTGTGTTTCGAGTCTGGTTTTTTTGATTTGCGTATTTGTTTTATAACACATTATTTGGCTCTGTATAGAGCAAATATTTGACCCAAATGGACACCGGAACTATAATCTAACCCTGTCTCTAAGGTCAGGAAAATGTTTGACAGTTTGGGACTGAAATCATAAAAATTGTGAACCTGGGAAAAGAAAAAGGAGAAATGCGATGGAAAAGGTGCTTTTTGCGATTGCCCAACAGGGCTCTTGCGCAACTCACCCTAACATTGAAAAAATGTTTGGGAAAGTGTGCGAGCCTGTACGGGCAAGTAACCCGCAAGAAATTTTCCAAAGCATTTCCTCCGATAATCCTCCTCGGGTTATTGTGTTGGACTATGTTTTGGAAGAATCAAACGGGTTTGGTCTGTGCGCAGAAATCCAGATGAAAATGGACGGACACGCACATGTTATCATGGTCGATTTTGGCGACACAGACGAGAAAACCAAGCAGGAAAGGCTTGCAAAGAGTCTGTGCGCTGAGGCAAGTGAATTTTGGCAGATAGGGAAAATTAATCCTTCCTGTCTCGCCAAAAGAGTTCACTTGGCACTCAAGCTAACCGCCAAACAAGAAGAAACAAGAATGAGGAGCGCAAGGGATCATTTGACTGGCGATTGGAATCGGGCACATCTGTCAGATACTTTTGAAAGTTTCATGGACAGGTGCAGGCGTAGCGGGGAACACCCCGTGCTCTTTATGCTCGACATCGACCACTTCAAGAAAATCAATGATACTTATGGTCACCAAGTGGGTGATCTGGCACTTAAGCACTTCTCGAAAGTGGTTAAGAATGCCATGCGCAAAACCGATCAACTCTTTCGGATTGGAGGTGAGGAATTTGTAGTATTGTCCAGTGTTAAAAAACCGTTTGATGGCTATGTATTGGCCGAAAAAGTTCGGCGCGCTCTGGCACAAAACGCCTTTGTCGGCGAAAATGAAACAGAGGAAATATATGTCGAAACGGAGGAAGGAACCGCGAAAAAAGTGGCGTTCCCTGTAACGGCTTCAATCGGGCAGGTTATTATTCGTGAAAACGAGACTCTCGAAGAAGCCAAAGAGCGCGCCGATCAATTGCTTTACCAGGCCAAACACAATGGTCGCAATCGTGTCATGAGCGACCAGCCGATGCGGAAACATGTGGCTGTCAAGAAGCCTCGGGCTGAAACCGGAAGTAACAAAGTGGCCGCGGCTTGATTTCAAAAAACCCAAGCTTTTAAATAATCCCCGCTTCTATGTGAAGCGGGGATTTTTCTTTGTGATTTTTTTAGAATTGCTTAAGGAAGCGCAGATCGTTCTCGTAGAAGTAGCGAATATCCGGAATCTGGTGGCGAATCATGAGCATGCGTTCGATACCCGCACCAAACGCGAGACCGGTGTATTTATCGGGATCGTAACCCATAGCCTTGAGCACATTGGGGTGAACCATACCGCAACCAAGCATTTCAATCCAACCAACACCTTTGCAAACTCGGCAACCCTTACCTCCACAAAGAGAACAGGTTACATCCACCTCCGCCCCGGGCTCGACAAACGGAAAGTAAGAAGTGCGAAAACGAAACTTGGTATCCTTACCAAGAAGTTGGCGAAAAGCTTCGGAAATCACTCCGCGCAAGTGCGCAAAAGAAACATTTTCATCGATAATGAGACCTTCGAACTGATGAAAAATCGGAGAATGAGTCGCATCGAGCTCGTCCTTGCGAAAACATTTACCAGGCGCAATGATGCGTATCGGCGGTTGGTGCGTTTCGCACCAACGAATCTGCATGGCGGAAGTCTGGGTGCGCAGAAGATTTTGCGGAAAATTGCGGAGAAAGAAAGTGTCTTGTCCATCACGCGCCGGATGGTCGGCGGGAATATTGAGCGCTTCGAAATTGTGAAAATCGTCCTCAAGTTCAGGCCCATCGGCAAATTCAAAACCCAGCGCGGTGAAAACCTCACGCACCTCCGCCAAGAAAGCGGTGATGGGATGAATGCGTCCGCATTCAACACGCGTACCGGTCTGAGTCGGGTCTTGCCACTCGGTCTGTGCGAGCGAACCGAATTTGGCATTTTCGAGTTGTTTGGATTTGTTTTCGACTTCCAAAACAAGACGCTGTTTGACTTCATTGCCCAGCTGTCCCATTTCGCGTTTTTGGTCAGGCGTGAGGTCTTTGAGCTGTTTGAGAATATCGGTCAAGGGGCCTTTGCGACCGAGGTACTTGATTTCAACTTGGCGCAAGGTGTTTTCATCTTGTGCGGATTGAATCTCGCGCAATCCATCGGTTAGAAGTTGGTTGAGTTGTTGTTGCATGTTGAGATTATATTACCACCTGCGACTACGCGCAATAAAGTAAAATTCAAGCAAAATTAAAATCACAATCAGAAGTGCGCTGTCCCACCATGTCAGAATACGCATAGACTGAAAAACCAGTAGACAACAAGCCAACACCGCTAGCAAAATCCCCTGCCTTAGCGCGAGATTGAGGTGAATAAAATAGATTTCGTGACGATACATATAAAAGCGAATCAAATACCCCAAGAGGATAAAAAAGCTCGCCGTACCAAAGAAAAAAGTCAGATAAAAAAGCACCAAAGCGAGCGTGCCCGTCTCAAACGGGTTGAGGCGCTGAAAAATAAAATAAAAACCCACCCACGCCAAAACTCCGGAGAAAATCACGCAAGCCAGAAATCTTTTGTGAGAAGGATGTTGCATTTTATTATTCTACAATGATGGAAATAGGTGAAGTGAATTGGATTGTGCCGTCTTGCAGGGTAACCTTGATCAAAACTTGATAATCGCCCAACGCCGGACTAGGCCAGGGCAAGATAAATTGTCCACTGGCGGGCAGATTGGAGATGCTGGCAAGTGTAAGCTGATAGCGCTTAGAATCCACCGCGTCAAAAGAGCGTTTGCCGATAATCTCGACGGATTTGACGCTGAGATTTGGGTTGAGCAAAATGGAAAATTGCGCTTCCATACCGGCCGGAAAATGTGTACCGTTGCTTGGTGCAATGAAAGTCGCCGGCGCATCGCCATAGCTCCAATCGTAAGTTCTTTGGGAGGAATTTTCGGTAATACTGAAGCTCAATTTGGCTTCCGCACTATTGCCGTGTAAATCAAAAGCGCGTGCTGTCAGCTCATAAGTCGCCGGAGCGTAAGTAAGTGGGAAGGTCAGGTTGAACGGAGCGGAGCGGACGGTGTCGATGAGCTGAGTACCAACCAAAAACTCGACGCGCTCGATATCGGACTGAGCATCATAAGCTCTGGTCTGAACGGTAAGCGTGGAATTTTGTTTGAAGGAAGCGCCAGCGCTCGGACTGGTAATCGCAATAATCGGATCGGTCACATCCGTACCAACCTGCACGCTAATTTGCGCGGAAGCTTTATTGAGAAACGGATCGTAAACCACCGCCTGAATCGTATGTGTGGAAGTTCCTTCTGCAATGGTTAGCTTGCCCTTGTAGGGATAGGTACGCGTAGTCTGAACCTTCTCGCCGTCGAGATAATATTCGACACGCTCTACACCATAAGATGATTGGATATCAACACTGACGCCTATTGTGCCGGTGCTAACTGCGCCGTTATTGGAAGGAGAAATAATGGATATGGTCGGAACTTCGTTGCGCTGTGTGGCATATTCGGATGAACAAAGTGAAGTGTACTCGGTCGGTGGCGTCGGCAAATTGGATCTGGCAAGCCACTCCTGCACGCCCTTTTCCCAGTTTGGAAAATCCGGACGCTGGGAGTGTATGTTATAAAAAATACGGGTTTCCAAAGCTGATTCTGGACAACCTTCAGACGGAAGCAAACCTGTAGCCTTGTCTACTTTGAGCGCAACCACACTATCGTCCACCTCTGTCGGCACGGAAAAGCTGGCGAACATTTCACTGCGACGATGGTCGACCGGTGTGTCTTCGGTGGCAATTTTGCCGGACAAATCTGAAATTGTAACCCAAGTGATACCCTGCGGTTTTTCAAAATCGTGTGGAATTTTATCTTTGGTGGCATAGGTCATATAGTCTTTCCAGATTGAGCCGATAACCGTACCGCCGGAAGCGGTATAAGATAGGGCGGAACCATCTGTATTGCCACTCCAGACACCGGTTACAAGATCGGAGGTGAAGCCCATAACCCAAGTATCGGATGGCACATTTTCATTGTTTTTGTCTTTTTTGTTAGAGGTTCCGGTTTTCCAACCGGCGATCTGACCCGGAATACGCAAAGCGGTGGACCACGCCGGTCTCTGATCCGGATCGGAAAGAACATGCACAATCTCGTAAGCGACTTGCGGATCAAGAACCTCTTCGCCTTCGGGTTGCTCGTATTGTTCTAGAATATTACCTTCACTATCGACAACTTTGAGAATCGGTGTGAGCGGAATCTTTTGTCCACCATTGACGAAAACACTGTAGCCCTGCACATGCTCAAACATAGTAATCTCCCCCGCTCCCAAGGCAACAGATGGGCCGAAATCACTGCGACGATTTTCCAGTGAGGTAATACCGAATCTGTAAACCAAATCGAGAATATTGTCGACGCCCGCCAACACCGCCATCTTGACCGCCGGAATATTGAGACTGTAGTTGAGCGCATGACGAACGGTTACGGGACCGCTCCATGTTCCATCAAAATTTTCCGGTTTGTAATCTTGCCCGAAATCCGTCGGGACATCATAGAGCACCGTACCCGGACCGTATTTGGTGCCGAAGGCGGTGGCATAAACATAGGGTTTGAAAGAAGAGCCCGGTAGGCGCGGACGCAAAACGACATTTACATTGCCATCGATAGACTCGTCCCAGTAGTCGAGCGAGCCCACCATGGCCAGAATTTGT
>Ga0265297_10012759_pt1 | contig 10021 bp, 12 predicted proteins | sample Munlanlwell13791_FD_192502 | JGI IMG/M metagenome (GOLD analysis project Ga0265297, IMG submission 192502) | Leachate microbial communities from a municipal landfill in Southern Ontario, Canada - Leachate well 137-91 | ecosystem: Engineered > Solid waste > Landfill > Unclassified | place...
GAGGAACCGGATCCCGATCCGTTGGTCGTACCACCAAGTTCCGCGGAAAATCTGCAGAGCGGCCCGCACGCGATCAGCGTATTCCTCGACGCCCGTGCGGAGAATGAAGGAGCGCCCGTCGTCGGACAGGGCGAGGTCGCCCACGATAGGAAAGCCGCTCACGCTGACACCTTTAGCACGGTAGAGCCGACCGCGCTAGGAGCGGTCGGGGGGACGACGGGCGACGTCGTGAGCCCGCCACCGGTCGGCGCCGTGTGCGCGTGCGATCCGAGCCACGTCGTTAACGTCGCCATTAGCGAAGTGAATTCGGACGCGGTCAGTACGGGCAACGCGCCGATCCCCGCGGGGCCGATCTGAACGGCGGCCGATCCGATCTGAACGATCACACCTGCATCCGATCCGATCGCCGCGCCGGTCAAGTTGCCGGCGTTGATCAAGGGGGACACATCGGGCGCCGCGCCTGGTAGCGCGTATGCAAAGAGCCCATGACGTCGAAGGAGCGCGGGAGCCATCGCGCTACCACTCAGACGCCACGGGCTGAAATCTTGCTCGCAAAACACGAGGAGCACCCAATCCCCCGCGGCCAGGGGTAGGTGCATGAAATAGCCCCCGCCGCGGGGCCATAGGACGGGGACATCTTCGAGAGGCGGCATCCCCGCGATCACGGGCTCCACCGCGCATTGCTGCAGCGGCGCGGTGTAGCTCGTAACCTTGGCAGGGATCGCCGTATGCACGCCGTCCAGGCTGCGCGCGATCGCGCCCCGGATTGCTTCGGCCCAGTCGCCCTGCTCGGTCACAATGCCCGCCCTTCAAATTCCGTATACCACTCGGTTCCGTGAGTGTCGCCCACGTGCCGGAGCTTCGTGCAGAGGTAGGACCCCGAGGCCGCTTCGGACTGCAGGGCGAACCCGATCCCGGGCGTGAGCGTCGGGAGCAGTAGGCAGGAACCCGCTGCCATTTTCCAGGTTGTCGTTTCCTTGATCTTCGTCGTGACGTTCTCGCGCTCGATCTTCCGCGTGCTCGTCGTGACGTTTCCGACGAGCCCCGTGATGGGGGCAATGAACGGACCCACGCTAGCCGGGGCGTCGGCGAGCCGGACCTGAAAAGCGCCGTCCTGGATTGACCAGGCGAGCCCTACGCTGCGCATGAAATACGTGAGCTCGTCCAGGATCGGGCCGTCGACGGTGAAGGCGTGCGAGAGCATCATACCCGTGGACAACGCCGCCGCCGCGCCAACGGCGGAAGCGTTACCTTCGGCGACCTTCATTTCGGCGATGAAGTCTTTGAGTATCTGTAGGCAGGGCGTCGCCTTAGCCCACGTCTTATGGATCGACTTCCCTGCGATGGGCTCCCCCTCGGTATCAAGCTCCCCATCCCCGCCCGTGATCGTCGTGATCCAATCGGTGCCCTCCTTGACGCTTTGCGCTTCGCGAAGCATCCCGGCGAAGAGCTGCCCATTCGCGCCCTGGTAGCCCGCGGCGAGCGAGCACGGGACGCCCTGCATGTCGGCAAGCTCGGCACGGTGGGCCGCGGTCAGATTCCAGATCCGGATCGTTGCCACGTTAGGCCAGGGCTTTTCGTCCCGCTCGATTTCGAACGCGCAGCGGAGCGAATCGGTTTCAATCGACACCCCCCCGAGCCCTAGCGGGCCGGGCTCTCCGGCGCTCAGAAAAATTGAGCGAAGCCACTGCTCAGACATCGAACGACTCTCGATAGTAGAGTTGCACGCGCGAGCCCAGCCCGTCGATCGCAGGGCGGACCGTGCTCCCGTCGGTGGGCCCCGCGAAGAGCAACCCCGGGGGCTTCCCCGCGACGACCGACCCGCGCAGGAGATCCACGCCGCACGTGATCGCGATCCCTTCTATGATCGCCGTCCCGTCGCGTGCGTAAATCGAGAGCATCCAGGTTTCCGTGCGGGTGTTCCAAGAAAACTTGAATTCGTAGACTCTGCCCTCGAGTCCGATCGTCTCGGTATACTCGCGGATCGTGCCGCTGCTATTGGTAGGGATGACGATCATGGTTTCAGATCCCAAGGGCGTCCAGGCCGCTCGCTAACATTGACTTTTGAACAACAGCCTTCTCAAGTTTCTCGACCGCGCTAGGACCGCCGGGCACAAGGGGAACCAAGTTGACGGCCGCGGGGATAGGCGCCCCCACCCCGGCAGCCCCGAGCGTCGCCCCCGCCGTCGCCGCGGTTACGATCGCCTGCGCTTCAATGGTGAAGCGCACGACCCCGCCCGGCACGCCGCGGGAATACTGGACGGACGTTAGCACGTAATCGGAGAGCTGCAGCCCTTGGTAATTGAACGTACAGAGGGACGACTTTTGCCACACCTCGATCAATTTGTCGTGTAGCGCATGGATCCGATCCTTGTCCTCTTTCGCCGTCAGAGTCCAAACCTCGGCGGGGCCGCCGCCGATCCCAAGCGCGGCGCCGATCGCGGCGACGGCCGCGCCCGCTAGCATGGTGATCGCGAGGAGCCCGGTCGGCTTGAATTGCGATTGCCTCACGTCGATCGGGAGTTGCTTCCACTCCGTCTCGGACTCGCCCAGGGGCGTCGCCGATTGCGCGAATTCGAACGTCACCCGGCGCGGTCGATGGATCACGTGGTCCGAGATTTCGGAACCGTCTTCGATCGGATGATTCGTGACCTCGCTTTCGGCGCTCGCCGTGATCTGCTTGACGATGTCCGCCGTCAAGGCGCCGCCCCCGATCCCGGGGATGTCCCCCTCCCAGGTAAGCCAATCAGTCACGGCCGGCCCCCACAAGCGCGGCGCGCACGCCGCGCGGGTTCGAGCGTTGCGTAGCGACCACGGCACCGGCGACGGCGCGCCCGGTCGCCGCGGGCGTCGCGCCCCCCTCGACGTTGACGGTGACCGAACGTTGATCCGTGTAGGTGAGCGGCGCCGCGGCGGGCGCGTCCCACGCCGACGGAAGCGTCGGCTCGGGGGCGATCACGGCGCCCGTCTTCGGGTCGAGCCGCGTCCCGTAGCCCTTGCCGTGCGCGTCGGCGCGGGCGATCGCCTTGTCCCGGTTTCGCTTGTTCGCTTCGGCGCGGGCCTTGGCGTTGGCGACCGCGTCCACCCCGGCGAAGAGCCCTTCCCCGCCGGCGAGGGATTTCACCCCGGCCAGCAAGCCTTCCCAGCCCCCGACCTCTTCGAGGAGCTTCGTCCCTTGATCCCACGCCAGCCAGATCCCGCCGATAGCCGCCGCCGCCGCGCCGGCCGCCGCCGCCATGGCCCCGAGGCTCCCGCTTAGGGCGAGCGCCGACACACGGGCCGCCGCCCACGACGCCGCCGCTACGCCGGTCCGTGCGGCCTGCAGTAACCACGCCGCGGAGAGCACGGCGAGCCGAATGATCAACTGCCCGATCCCCGTCGAAGCGAAGAGAAGGAAGCCGCCCACGATGGCAAGCGCCGTCTTCGTGGTATCGCTCGTCGTCGCGAGCCACTCCCGCGCGGCGGCCCCGGCGATCTTGAGCCACTCGACGATCTTCGCCCACCGGGCGCGCAAGTCTTCGAGAACCGCTTTCGCCGACCCCGCCCCGAAGACGTGATCCAGGAACCGCCCCAGGGCGGAGTCTCCCCCGGTAAGGAACGTAATTATATCGTCCAGGATCAAGGCCCACGCGATCCAGGGGAGGAGCACGCGGCCGATCGCGAGGAGCGTTGGCCAGAGCTTCGCGAGCGCGCCCTTGATCCCGCCCACGCCCCCGAGCAGGCGCCCGAGTAGCTTAACGAAGGCAATCCACCCGCCGCTCACGAAAGACGCTTGAAGGATCTTGCTCGACCCCGTGAGCCGCCCGAACGCTTGCCCTACATGGATCAACCGCCCCGCAATCCACATAAGCGCGGGCGCCACGGCGCCCAAGAGGGACACCTTGATCCGCTGGAATTGCAGGCCCGCGAGGAACATCTCATCGTTGGTTTCTTCGATCTGTGCTGCGAGCTCCCCCCCGAAAACGACGCCTAGTTCTTCCGTGCGCGCCTTTAGCGCGTCGATATCCTTCGCCGACCCACGGAAGAGAGAAAGCATCCGGGCGCCGGATTCGCCAAAGATCCGTTGTGCGAAAGCGGAGCGCCGGACGGGATCTTCAATCGACGCGATCGCCTTACCAAATTGCCAGAACAGTTGATCCGGGGAGCGGCCTTCGATCTCGTCGATCCCCAACCCCATCTCGCTTAGGACGTCTTTCGCGCGGCCTTTCCCCGTCGCGGCGAATAAGCCGAGGTTCCGCGTCATGGTCGTAAACCCGACGCGCAGCTCTTCGATCGAGATCCCGCTAAGGTTCGCCGCGGCGTCGAGGGCTTGCAGCGCCTCGACCGAGACGCCCAGTTGTTTCGCCATCTTCGCGAGCGCGTCGACCTGGGAAAACGTATTCTTGATCCCGGACAGGATCATGCGCCCGGCGAAGACCGCACCCATAGCGCCGCCGAACAAGCCAAGCGACCCGAGCACGCCGCCCAAGGCGCCGCCCAATCCACCCACGGCCGCCGTCGCGGCTTGCGCCGGGCCGGGGCGGAGCGCGTTGCGCCAGGCCGCGCCCATCGCGCGTAGCCGGTTGACGACGCCGCCGATCGCTAGCCCTAGGCGCTGCAGTTGGACGCGGGGCTGCAGCAAGGCGTTCCCCGCGGTCGCCCGCCACCAGGCCGCGCGGAACCCCCGGATCCGTTCCGTGAGCCGGGCGAGGCTTTGCTGTGCCGCGGCGGTCCCCTGCGCGATCCCCCGGGCGAAGCCCCCAGCGCCGGCTCCCGCCGCCCGTTGCGCCGCGCCCAAGGCGGCCAGGGCCGCCGTCACGGCTTGCACCGGGCCGGGGGGAAGCGCCGCCCGCCACGTCGCGCCGAGCTCTCGGAGCCGGGCGCCCAGCCCCCCGACCACGCCCCCCGCGCGCTGTAGCGCCGCCGCGGCGGCCGTCGGCGCGGTGCCCTGGAACGCCTGCCCCCACGCCGCGCGGAGCGCTGCCAGGCGCCCGGTAAGCCGCGCCAAGCCCGCGCCCGCGGCGGCCGTCCCCTGCGCTACCGCGGGGCCCGCGGCGGCAAGCGCCGGAGTCGCGACGGTCGCGGCTTGAGCCGCCCCGTCGAAGGCGCGCCCAACCCCGCGCACCTTCGCTTCGGCGCGGGCGCTCGCAGCCGTGATCTTCGCAAGCGTCCCCTGGTCCCAGGCGAACGAAAAGCGGGCGAAGAGCTCACGGATTGCCACGGGCTCGAGCCCTTTCCTCTGCTGCGTCTATCGCGTCTAAAACCCCGTTAGCCTCGTACAGATCAACGATCGACCAGGTGTCCAGGATCGTGGTTAGCCCGTCGGAGATTCGCCGGTCGGTGACGACTCGCCAGATCCGCCAGTCCACTCCAGCAGGGATCCGAATCGGCTCGCCGCCTCCTCGAGAAGGACACGGCCAGTCGCGTCGAAAAAATCCGCGAATTGCCACTCCACGCAAGCCGCGAGCCACCCGAGGAGCGCCGCGTTCCGGCGAGCGAAGACAGCGTCCAGGAACGGCCCGAGCGGCACGTGAGCCGTCGACCCGCCCTTGTCCCAATCCACGTGGCAGACCCCGGCGAAGAGGTCGACGAGCTCCCCCACGCGGGAGAGTCCGGCGAGCGCCGCCGGGTCGATGACGGCGGTCTTCGTCGCCGCGGCGACCGAAGCGACGGCGGGCAGGAACACCTCGACGAGCAGCGCTTCCGCTTTGAGCGCTTGCTTCAGCTTGAGTGGCGCGAGCTTGAAGGTCGTGCCGTCGACCGTGAATTCATGAGCATTCGCGTTCATGTTGGCTCCTCTCACGCGCCGTCGGGGTTACCCCGAGCGGGTTAGTTCCCTCCGGGGAGCGCCCCGATCGGGTTTAGCACGGCGGTGAATTTCCAAGTCACATCCGAGATGCCCTTGCCCATCTCGAAATCCGGGAGGCTCGTGATCCAGCACTTGTCACCGGCGTAGATCGTCGCGCCGTTGTTATCCTTGAGCAGGAACACCCCGACGCCCGCGCCGCCTGAGGACTCGCGGTCGGCCGCGTGAAGCGCCGCGAGTTGCTGATTGTGCGAGGAGCTCCGCTTGAGCGTGACCTCCCCGTCGATCCGCCGCTCGTGAGTATGGTACCGGGACACCTCGCCGTCGACCGAGATATCGTCTTCGAAGGCGGGACCCCGCGGCGTGAGCTTGACGAATGGGTCGGCCTTGCCGTCCGTGATCGGGAGCGCGCAAAGAACGAGCGTGACGTTATTGGAGTCGTACTCTTTGTAGCCGGCCATGGGTTACCTCAGACGAGGACGGTCCCGTCGACCGTCACGGTTTGGATTGCTCCCGCGAGCGTCGCGCGGAACTTGATGTCCGGCAGGATCCGGTTGGCCTTGTTCGCGGTCGAGATATCCGCGATCGCCGGGCTCGTCACCGTCCACCCGGAAGCGAGCAGGCCGTTACCTTGCGCCTGGGAAAGAATGCCGTAGATCGCGGACTCGATGATCCCGATCCCTTGCTGCGTGTAAGGGATCTTCTCGACGTTGACGATCTGCGCCAGCACGGCTTCGCGGATGCGCGCCTTGAGCCACGCGATCCCGCGCGTGATATCGGCGAAGCGACCGGAGCAGGCAAACCCGTCGTAGGTATGATTCACGCCCTGATCCGTAACATAGGTAAGGGCCCCGTTGGCGCGCAGGTTCGCGAAGTGCGCGGCGCTCCAAGCGTCCGGGGTCTGACCCGAGATCGCCTTGTGCGCCCACGTCGAAGAGCCCGGCGTCCGGCTGAACTGGCGCCCCATGATCCCCGCCTCGCCGCTCCCCTGCGAATCGCGCGTGACGAGAACCACGGCATTGTGATTCGTGAGGGCGCGCAGGTCATAGGCAACGCCGTCGCTCTCCGTCGTGTTATCCGAGTCCAGCGAGGAGAACGCCGCGAGCTTGTCATTCGAGAGCGCCCACGCGGCCGCGGCCTTGATCTCCGCCGCCGAGGTACTGTCGATCAGGAGCCCATACCAGTCGGAGTCCAGGAGCACGCCCGCGGCGAGATCCGTGGCGACGCCGGCATCGACCGAAACGTCGGCCATGGTCAGACCGAGAACATCCTTGACGTGGAACCGCGCCGCGCCAGGCGTCGTGAGCTTGATCGTGAGCTTCGTCTCGCCGTCCGTGATCGTCAGCCCGGTAATCGTTCCCAGGTCCGTCACGATGTCGTCGATGATGTCCGCGGCGGTGTCCCCCGTCTGGATCGTGACGTCGACTTCGTACTCCTTCCCCAGGTATTCGATCGTCATGAGCACGCGCTTACCCGCCGTCGTGTAAGCGGGAACGAATTCGATCTCCTGCGCGTTCGGCGCGGTGTCGCGGGGGATGATCTTCACGGGCCGAGCCGTGTGCGGATTCTGCGAAGCGATTGCGGCGACCTTGCGGTAAGCCTCGTCATTGACGGTAAAGCCGTCCGTCACCATGGCGGAGAGCCCCGCGGAGCTCGGCGCGTAAGCGCGCACCTCCGAGCTGAACGGCGCCTCCGCGAGGATCGCGATCGTCCCGAAGTCCTGGACGGCGGGCGTCGCGTCGTAGACAGTGATCGCAACGGAAACGGTGTCGTCGATGCTCATGATTCGTCGTCCTCCGAGATCGTTTCCTCGGCAAGGGTGATGGCAGGGGGGAGATCAATCGGCGTGCCCTGGACCTTGACAGTCCCAATCGTTCCGACGGGCGCGGGGTCCGCGGCTTCGAGCACAATGCGAAGGAAGAGCTCGAAGGCGCGCGCTTGAATGTGCAGACCGCGATCGCGGTAGCGAAGATCGCGCATCGGACCGGCGTCGATCACGGCGCACTCGGCTTCGAGAAGCGCCTTCGGCCCGGCGAAACCTAGCTTTAGTTCGATGTCATTCGCGAGGGCAAGCGCGTCGCCCCGGATGCTGTCAACCCGAACCTGCACGGCAACGTCGCGCATGGTCGAGCGCTTGCTCGTGTAGCTATCCCCGTCGGCCCCGAGAACTTCCCGCACGGGCACGGTTCGCACGTCCGAGATCGCGGTGAGCACGACGAGCGGATCGGCGACCGTCTCGCCCCGCTCCGTCCACACGACGGCCGAAGCGTCGAGCCCGGCCGCCAGGGCCACGGCCGCCTTTACCGCGGCGCGGAAGGCTTCATAAGTCGTGCTCATGGGGTCACCTCTGCGTCGCCGATGTAGTGGTTTCGCAGGACGCCGGTTTCGATCAGGGGCACCCAAGGCGGCTTGATACCGCGCCGCTCTTTGCTTTTCTTGGTGCTCTCCGCGAGGTCGGGTTCGAGGTTGCCGAACGCGATGTGATTTCGCAAGCCCGCCGCCGCCTTGACGGCGACCCGCTCCGCCGCGAGAGTGAACGCGGGCAAGTCGGCGCGACCTCGCGCCGCGATCTCAAATTGCTTGCTCGCGATCCCTACTAGATCGGCCTTAGTGAGATCGAAGAACGAGCGGATCGGGGCGCGGTCGGGGACGTCCCCAAGCCCGAATTCGTGGATTTCCGCGAGCTCCCCGACCGTCATCCCGCCTTCGTGCTCGTCGCCTGGTTCCAAGATCCCGACGCGCACGTCGACCCGTCGCGGGAACGCGATCGGCTTGGTACGGACGGTGACTCGGGAGGCCATGGGGAAAGCTCGGGGGACAGGGCTCGGGGGACAGGGCTCGGGGGGATCAACCGACTCGAGACAGGCAACAGGCGTGAGCCTCTTGGAGCTCGCGAAGCCGGACCGCGTAAGTAGAGATCCCGGTCTTCGGATCGGCGAGCCCCGCCATGCGTCCGACAGGGCTCGTCGCGATTGCGTTCGCGGCCGTGAGGGCCACGGCTAGATCGCGCTCGTCGGTGTCCCAGGTATCCGCGACGATCGATTCGGCGGCGGTAAGGTGTGCCTCTACCGTCGCCGTGTCGGTCGGCGTGAATTCAGGGAAAAGACCGATGAACGTGGCACGGGTCACTTGCGGTGGGCGTCCTTCGCGGGCTTGGTCGACGCCGTCTCCTCGGCGATCAGGCGGGCGAGCTCCTCCCGCACGATCTGGCGGAGCGCGTCGGACGACGGGAGCCCGTCACCCGGGGTATCCCCGCGCGCTTCGGCGCGGAAGCGCCGATCAGTCATGCTCGTTCGCATGATGTCCTGGAACTGGCGCCGCTTCTCTTCATACCGGCGCGAAAGCTCCTCCTGGGGAACTAGCTTCGCTTCCACCCGGGTCACGGTGTCCCCGGCTCCGCCGGCCTTGACGGCCGCGGCGGCCAACGCCTCCGCGCTTGCGGCGCGCGCCTCCGCGGCCTCGACCCGATCGATCAACTCCTTAACGGTGGGCTCCGACATGGCTTCTCCTGTTACGCGGCGCGCAGCTTGCGCGTGCCGACGAACTTGATCCCGGTCAGGACGAAATCGTCCCCATCGAGGGCCGCGTCCGGAACGAAGGTGAAAGACACCTTACTCCCCGCGGGGAGCACGCCGGCCAGGACGGCCAGAGTCTCGTCCGTGATTACCGTCGTCGCGCCATTGAACGCGGTAGTAGAGCCGCCCGCGTCGGCGTCAGCATTGTAGGCGTCGCCAATCTCTTGCGCGAAGAGCGTCACGGTCCCGACCATGGCGTCATCAGTATCGCCCACGCGGAAGCCCTCGAAGTGCAGGACGATCGCTTCCGCGTCGTCCCAGTCGGCCGGGATGTGTGCCTCCCCGGCGACGGTCGCGCGCTCGCCCCCGGTGCCATTCCACCGGATCCCGAGACACTCAGACCCGACGAGCGAGAAGCCGTCGGCCGTGCCGCCGCCGAACGCGGGGATCGCGGCGCCCGTGCTCGCCCGGAGCGAGCCGAGCGGGACGACGAGCTCGGCCGCGGCCGACTTCGCGTCGACCTCGAGAGCACCGACCGCGGCCTCCAAGGCCGTGATGTCCGTCTCCGCCTGGAGAACGCCGGCAACGAGGCTCGCTTCCGCGCCGTCGCCCGTGGCGTAGGCGCTTGGATCGTCGAGCCCGTAGTCTACTAGCAACGCCGACGCATCGACGAGGGACAGAGGCCCGAGGCTCGGGACAGTGGGATTAGTTGCCATGGGAT
>Ga0265297_10012760_pt1 | contig 10021 bp, 8 predicted proteins | sample Munlanlwell13791_FD_192502 | JGI IMG/M metagenome (GOLD analysis project Ga0265297, IMG submission 192502) | Leachate microbial communities from a municipal landfill in Southern Ontario, Canada - Leachate well 137-91 | ecosystem: Engineered > Solid waste > Landfill > Unclassified | place...
AGCGGCGGGCATAACATTGATGCAGTGCATGCAGCGGGTGCATTCCTTGTCGTCGATCATGAGCTTGCCGCCTTCCATCCACATACACTGGGTGGGGCAAAGCCCGATGACCTCTTTCTGAATATCAAATTTACCCCAGTCTTTGCCGGCGTGGGCCCCTGCGTTGGGCGGAATTTCGCCGCCGATATAGGCTTTGACCGCTTCCTGATCGATCCGGATATTGTCTCTCCACGTTCCAATGTACGACATATCCGAGCGGGCGATGGATGCCACGCATCCGTTGGGACAACCGTCAAATTTGAATTTGAACTTGTACGGGAAGGCCGGGCGGTGCAGCTCATCCTGGTAATAGTTGGTCAGTTCGTAGCACATATCCTGGGTATCGATACAGGCATATTCACAGCGGGCCTTGCCCAGACAGCAGGAAGGCGACCGAAGATTGGATCCGGACCCGCCCAGGTCCTGCTGGAGCACATGACTCAGCTCATAGAATACCGGCTCCAATTGCTCAGTAAAAGTCCCCAGAAAGATGATATCCCCGGTAGATCCATGCATGTTCAGCAGACCGCTTCCTCGATATTCCCACAGATCGCAGAGGCATCGGAGATAGTCTGTATTATAAAATTTGCTCATGGTCTGGTTGACGCGCATGGTGTGGAAATGGGCAATGGAAGGGAACCGCTCTTGAAGGTCGGAATACCGGCCGATGACGCCGCCGCCGTAACCGAATACCCCCACGATGCCGCCATGCTTCCAGTGGGTTTCACCATCGTCAAAAGAGACCTGGAGCTGGCCCAGGAGATCCTCGGCCACATCTGCGTCAATCAACATCCGGTCTTTTGCAAGTTTCTTGCGGTGCAGGGCCTCTCGTTTGGTGTCAGCCACAAAACTCGGCCACGGGCCCTTTTCCAATTCATCCACGTCCGGAATGTCGTGTTTCACCTTGAAATTCTTGAGCTCTTCGTCGGTGTAATTTTTCAACTCCGCGTCGGAGTAAATCCTGAGCTCTTGATATTTCAACACCTTCTGTTCTTCTCTTGGTTCAAACGCCATTATTTATGCCTCCTTTTGCTATTTATAAAAGTTGTACATGTTAAGGAGTAAATCCTAACAATTGAATTAGCTACTCTCACCTCCTCCCTCGAATGATCATGCTCGCTGCATCAATCCCGACACCCAGTTACCTCGATCTTTTGCTCAGATCTTCAGAGCCTTAAAATGACCTGATTCGAAGCCTATTTGTGAAAATTTTAATTAGTTAATTTTTCAAATAGTTAAGGTTTGATTTATAATCAAACGTCAAACCGGATGTCAATAAAAAAAAGCCGGGGGAGCCTACAACTTTTTTTGTTGACAATTCGACGGCTCCGTGATCCTAATCGGACGCGTTATGGCAAGGGGCTCAAGGCGCCTTCCAGGGAGATTAAGCAGTTTAAATAAGGGAGATTTTCTAAGTAATGCACCCTCGTGTGATCATTGCCGCGCTGAAAGGAGGATCCGGGAAGACCATCCTGTCGTTGGGACTTGTTGCCGCATGGCGGAAAAAGGGTTTCAGAGTCGCCCCGTTTAAGAAAGGGCCGGATTTTATCGATGCCGGCTGGCTCGCCTTTGCTGCGGACCGGCCCTGTTACAACCTGGATCCTTTTTTGATGAATGAAGACCAAATTATGGGATCTTTTCTATCCCGATCGAATGATTCGGATCTTTCGCTGATAGAAGGGAACCGGGGCCTGTTTGACGGGCTTGATTTAGACGGCTCTTCCAGCACTGCATGGCTGGCCAAGCTTCTTCGGGCCCCGGTCCTGATTATCCTGGATGTGTCCATGTCAACCCGCACCATGGCAGCCGTCGTCAAAGGATGCCAGGCCTTCGATCCGAACGTTTATATTGCAGGGGTTATTTTGAACAGGGTTGCAGGGGAGCGACAGGAGACATTGATCACGGACGCTATTCAAAAATACTGTGGGATCCCTGTGGTCGGTTCGGTCCCTAAGTTGAGGGAAAATTTGTTCCCGGAACGACACATGGGCCTCGTCCCTTTTCAGGAGCGCGACCAGGCCGAAAAATCTGTTTCATGGGCCAGGGAGATTGCTCAGAGGCACCTTCAGATGGATCAAATCTGGGAAATAGCCAACCGGGCCGGGGATATTAAGGCGTGTCGATACGCCGCATCTAAACCGAAAGCGGCAGTCACCGATGACTCTCCGCGAATCGGTTTTATCAGAGACCGTGCATTCTGGTTCTACTATCCGGAAAATCTGGAGCAGTTGGAGCGCATGGGGGCCGTGATGGTGGAGATCGATGCCATATCCTCACCGGAATTGCCGCACTTGGACGCCCTGTATATCGGGGGAGGATTTCCTGAGACACAGGCCCAGGCCCTTGCGGATAATCGAGGCTTCAGAAATGGCCTGAGAGGGGAAATCGAAAAGGGGCTTCCGGTCTATGCGGAGTGCGGGGGGTTCATGTACTTAGGCGAGAGACTTTTAGTGGACAACCGGTCCTACCCGATGGTGGGGGCACTTCCAGTGGAATTTGTCCTTCAAAAGGGGCCTCAAGGGCATGGCTACACGGTCATGGAGGTTACCAGCCCCAATCTCTTTTACCCCGAAGGCGAGGAAATAAGGGGCCATGAATTTCACTACTCCCGGCCCATTTTTATTAGGGATCACGGTCTGAAATTTGCCTTCAGGGTTGTTCGAGGACGAGGGATCGATGGTGAAAGAGACGGCGTTTGCAGAAAGAATGTTCTGGCGACCTATACCCACGTACATGCGGCAGGGAATCCGAAATGGGCAAAAAGTCTTTACCTGGCAGCCCTTGCCCACAAGAAAACGTATAATTTTTTTTAAAAGCGGAAAAAGAATATTTGACAACGCAAAAATTGGGAACTATAGTCATAAACTCACGTCTAAAGGTCGGTAGAGATTTCAAAAAGAGTACGGGGTAAGATATTTTTTAGAAAGGGAGGTTTTGGGTTATGCCAACAGTAGAGTTTGAGGGGAATAGCTACAGTGTTGATGAAGACGGCTTCATCGACGATTTCAACAACTGGAATGAGGCATGGATGCGGTATGTGAAGACGACGGAAGGGATTGAGGAACTGACCGACGAGCATAAGAAGGTAGTCGATGTTCTTCAGGAGTATTACCGGAAGAATGGGATCGCTCCCATGGTCAGGATTCTTTCCAAGGTTACCGGATACAAATTGAAATATATCTATGAGTTATTTCCCTCGGGACCGGGCAAGGGTGCCTGTAAAATGGCAGGTCTTCCGAAGCCAACGGGTTGCGTCTGATTCCATAAGGAACGGAAACAGTTCCCCGCCGAAAAAAGGCGCAAGAGATATCTCAATAAGAGGTGTCTTTTGCGCCTTTTCTACACCAACCTGAAGGGCCCTAAGTCTTCGGGACGAGAATCCTTCTATGACGTCTTGCTTCGAAGCGGCTTTCCCGCGAGGGGATTGTACAGCTTGGTGATAGCGAATTTCATGACATCCAAGCTCTTCAAATTAAAAATGATGTCTGCGAGCGTGACTTGGGCCTGTTCCGGGAGCACACAGGCATTTGAGGAATCAAATTCAAGATCAGGAAAACTCTTTTGAAGTTTCTTCTGGTCTTTTTGGCTCATGGCCACCTGAACAGCCTTTTTACCATTGATTTCCTGAATGTGCCCTCCCAGGCCCAATTCTTCCATCTTTTTCTGCTGTTCTGGATCCAAAAAGAGATTGATACAGTAATCTGCCATTTACGTAATTACCTCCTCTCTTCCCACGTTAAAATTATCATGTTTCAGACGCATGTCCATTTGTCAGTACCTATACATACGGATTCCTTTATTGTCAAGCCGTTTTAGGCGTTCCCAGCAATTCTCATGATGAGGCAGACCCGGTGTCAATATTCTGTGTGAGTGGCATCTTGCCATCCCGCCCGGCGGGATTTGGAAGCCGCTCCTGCATGGCCGTTTTCCTAAAATGAGAATTGTTGAGTGGCTCTGTGTTGCCGGGAGAAACAATCCCGAGCCTTTTTTGGCCATGAGTCGTTACCCTCCATTTGACTATTTTTGCCGGCCGCTCTATAACCGATCAAACGAATCTTACAAACCATGACGGGGTTTGCGCACATCCAGGCGATCCCAAATCTCGGGGGACCAGCTCAATGCGGTTTCAAAATCAAATTCGGAATGAATATAATAAATGCGATACACCGGATAATACCGTAAAGAGAATTCAGCAAGGGTTTAAACGACTGGATCTTCGGCCCGAATACGCTGGCGTCAGGGTTTCGGATTTTCTCTTCTGGGGAAGGATCTGGATCGACTCCCTTCAAATCGTATGCGAGGGGAAGGGCATTTCCCCCAGACTGGCAGAGGCAAGCGCCTATGCAGAATTGACCGAACGGCTGAGCGCCGGCCTGTACTACCCGGTGTTTGAGGAACAGGTCCGATTTCACCTGCCGGGGATTTACAGCATCGAGACCAACCGTTTCCTGAACTATGAATGGATGGCGGGCTATGTCCAGGCGCACCAGCGGGAATTGGAACATGCCGTGACCATCGAGGAATTGCTTCGAAGGGAATGCCACCTGCAGCGCACGGACCTGGCGGAAATCAGAGACTGCGAAATGGCCAGCCACTGGGTGGACGGCTATTCTCTCCTTCGAGAAGAAATGGTTAAAGTCCCTGTTAAATTGGTAGCTTATATCCACGGTTCCAACGGGATAGCCGCTGGCAACACCATCGAAGAGGCCATGATCCAGGCAAGCTGCGAGATCCTGGAGCGATATGCCCAGATCAGCATCGTCAAACCGGAGACAATCGTCCCGTCCATCGACCCCGCCTCGGTGGAACTCGATCTGATTCGGCAGATGATGGCGTTTTATGCACGATTTAATGTTGACGTTACTCTGAAGGATCTTTCTTTTGACGGGACGCTCCCGGTCATCGGGGTATCCTATACCAATCGAAATCTCCCCCACGACCGCCTGGAACACAGGTCTCTGATCGCCGGCGCATCGTTTAACCTGGAAGAGGCCCTGATGCGCTGCTTCACCGAAGGGATGCAGGGGAAGAAGACCCTTCTCTCTCCACGACCCCAGTTCGACAGGCCGGTGGTCCCCCGCTCCCAGGTAAAGGACTACTACACCCTGATGCGATGCGGGGTCTCGCCGACCGATATCTCCTTTTTAGATAAGGGGGAGATGACGCGTTTCCGTCCGTGGCGCCGGAAAGACATTCTGGAGGAAATTGAAGGGCTTAAAGAGATCGTCAGGGGGCTTGGCACCGACTGTATTGTTCTGAATCATACCCATCCGGTGCTGGAGTTCCCGGTGGTTCGGGTGATCATTCCCGGGGTCTCGGATTTTCTCCCCTTCCTCCCTTCAACCATTCTGACCGATGAAAAGACCAAGCCCGCTACGGCCTGGAAAGGCGAGGCCTTCAAAAAGATCATGCAGAGCTTTTTCACCCATCAATGACCCCCCTCCCTGAATGTCTTCTCGTACAGCGACGGCCTTCTTTCCGGAAGAAAATATTTCATTCGGTGGCCTCTGACATCCTGGAGAAAGTCATCTTTGAGTTCAGCATAGAGGATGTGTTCTTTCATGCCCACATACTGGGCGAACACCCGGCCATCCGGCCCAAAGACCACGGCAACCCCTGGAAACGCGAGGCCGCCTTCGCAGGACCCCACCTGGTTGCAGGCAATCACATAGAGCCCGTTGTCAAATGCCCGGGCCGGCAGGTGTCTCATCCAGCTTTGTAGTTTTTCCTCCGGCGTTCCTCTGGGCGAGGCATGGGGGATAAAGACCATGTCGGCCCCCATAAGGGCAATCCGAGTGGTGATCTCAGGGAAGTGCCCCTCGTAGCAGAGTTCCACGCTAAAGGTGGTTTTTCCCGTCTTGAATACCTCGATCGTCTCACCAGCACAATAGACGGTGCTCTCGGTGGGTCCCAGGTGTGTCTTTCTGTAGACGCCGATCAGGCCGTCCGGACCCGCGATGATCTGGCTGATATACGGTTTGTCCGTATCAACGACCTCTACAAGGCCGGCCATGAGGATAATCCCCATGTCTTTGGCCGACCGAACCAGCTTTTGGATGATCGCTTCCATTTCATCGCGGCCATAGATTCGGTCCGGAAAATTCTGCAAATATCCGGTTATGGACAACTCGGGGAAACAGACGATTTGGGCGCCGTTGGCAGACGCCTCCTGCGTCATGCCCTCTATCCTGGCAAGGTTCCCGCCAACGTCTTCGGGGATCGCGTGCATGCAGACAGCGGCTATTTTCACGTTGTCCACGGTAAAGGCAAACCTCCTTCTCAACATGGCGCAAGGGTTAGCTGCGGATTATCTGGAACCCTAACAGATTCAGTCCGTCGCGGAAAAGAACAAACGCAAAAGCCAGCAGTATCAGGCCCAGGATTCGCATGGTGTATCTGTAAAAACGGCCGGTTAAAAAGGCCCGATATCGTCCCACCACTATCGCCAACACGATTTTGGATCCAACCAGCAACAGGTAAAAACTGCCGATAAAGGCGATGGCCGCAGCCACACTCTGATCCCAGGCCTGAATGGTGGCAGGCCCCCCGATTCCTACCCAGAACAGATACGGATGCGGGTTCAGTACATTGACCATGATCCCCTTTTTAAAAGACTCGGGCATGATGTCCCGGGACCCGAGCTCTACCCCTTTCGTCATGAGGCTTTCGTACCCCATATACAAAAGTACAAAACCCCCTAAAAATGAAATCGTCCCCAATATGATCGTGAAGGCCGAGAGCTTTGCCAGCAAATACAAGGTCAGGACAACGATGGGAAGGTCGGAGATTATAGGAGCCAGGGCAACCTTGATCCCTCCTTTCATACCGTGCCTGAGCGTCTCTGATATGACAAGGGCAAGGAGAGGCCCGGGCGCAATCCCCGCTGAGAGGCCCAACACCGTCCCGGTGGTTAAGAAACCTATCATCCAGCATTACCTGCTATTGTCGGTCGCTGATACACAAAGAAAACCCACTGAATTATATAAATAAAATAAAGATAAACCTTCTCCCCTTTGCATGTCGAGGTATTGGTGAAACGATATGGCAATATCGTGGCCGGAGGTGAAGAGGGTCAGCATATTCGATAGAAGAGATGGTATGTGATGGTCAGATGGAAGTCAACGAACTTTTTGAATTTGTTAAGGATAATGCAAAGGCGATGGCTGCTTCAGCGACCGAGGAGGCGAATTTTTCTCGAATAATGGTGAAGTATCGGTTACAGTAAGAACCTTTTTTGAACTGGCCTTAGCCCGAGCCGCTTTGACGTCAGTTTCAGCAACATACCGATTTGGTAACGCTTTTTTCATGGATCCATATCTGACGCTGCAGGTGAAGTTTCAGTCACACAGGCGCCTGAGCGATGGAACGCGCGAAAATTGAATTAACCTCGATTCATGCTCGAACACACGTTTATACACATTCCGGGTATCGGCCCTAAGACAGAGCAGGGGTTCTGGCAGCGGGGGATCCGCACATGGCGCCAATTTCTCGACCATGAGGGCGCCGTCATCTCTCCAAGGAGGGATGACTTTGTGTGCCGGGAACTGGCGGTATCTCTGGCCCACAGAGAAGACGCCGCCTATTTCAGTGCCCGCCTTCCGCCGGGAGAGATGTGGCGCATCTTTACTGCATTCAAACAGAAGGCGGTTTATCTGGATATCGAGACGAGCGGGGGCTGGCAGGGGACCGATGATATCACGGTCATCGGCATCTATGACGGAGCGAACGTCCAGACCTTTGTCCAGGGGATCAACCTGAACGATTTTGAAATAGCGATCGCCAACTATGATCTTGTCATCACCTTCAACGGGACAGCCTTCGATCTCCCCTTCATTCAAAGTCAATTCCCTGGCATCTCACTCCCTCCGGCCCATATCGATCTCAGATTCCTCCTCAAAAAGGTGGGGTATGCCGGGGGCCTCAAAAAGATCGAGAAAGAACTTGGCATAGTCAGGGAATCCAGTATTGACGGGATGGACGGATATGACGCTGTGCGGCTCTGGCAGGCATACCAGTGGGGAGATGATGCGGCCCTTGAAACGCTGATCCGGTATAACCGCGCCGATATCGTTCATCTGGAACCCCTGATGGAGATTGGATACAGCGAGATGAAAAGGCGCCTGTTTGGCCTGGACTGATAGAAAACGCTAACTTCTCAGACGGTTAACCCATGAACAAAAAAAGCCCCTTCGATTTTGAAGGGGCTTTCCATTGACGGCAACGCCTATTTTTTCTTGACGATCTTTCCTTGGGTTTCCCCAATCCAATCCTTGAAATTACCCCAGCAAGACGGCGGCTCCAGGGTCCATTTGCATTCTGCCGTTTTGTTCGAATCCATGCTCACGGCCTTGGCCGTGTAAACGCCTGGCTCGATGGTCGGCTGGCTGACAATGATGGTGGTCTCCATCTTCTCGTTGGAACCAAGGCTGGCCCGCAACAACTCGGTTGCCTTTACCAGCGTCTCCACCTTTGCTGTGAATTCGCCGTTTTGTCCGACCTCTGCGTCGGCAATCGGGACCTTGACCTCTTTGCCCTCTTTCTTGACGCCCAACAGTTCGATAAAGACCGAATCACCGGGCTGAAAACCCTTTCCCTTGAATATCATCGGGGTTCCCGTGACGGTGGAAACGTTCAGCCCGACGCTTGAGGGCTCCACAATCATCTGGGGCCCCGTGACGTTCGGGTCAAATGTTGCCGGCCCGGTTGCGCAGCCGGCAAGCAAAACAACGGCCAGCAATATCAGACAGGCCGTGAGGCGCGTACAATTCGAGCATCCCTTTTTCATATGACTTCTCCTGTTCTCTTCTTCCGGTTATACGGGGGCAAAAAACCTCTATTCAAGCCCCCGGCTATCGCCCCAGTTTTTTGAGGACCACATCGAGGTCCACATCCGACGTCATCCAGTCGGAGAGCTTTTCCGACTTGCCGCCTTCCACGCATTTGCCAAGGAATGAGGCACGGCTTCCCTGCCGCTGGTTGGGACCATACGTGAGCTTGGGTCCGATTCCCTGAAAATCCTTGATGGACTCCATGGCCTTCACAAAGCTGTCGGCCGTCAAATCCCGGCCGGCCCTTTTCAAAGCCTCCACCATGGGCTCCACAAAAAGGATTCCAGCAGTGTAAAAGATCCCCCATCGTTCTTTGGGCGCGAATTTTTCCCGGGCTTTATTGTACTTTTCCATGAGCGGACTCGTTGTACAATCGGGGAGTTCGCCAAAGGACACAAAGATGACGTCTTTGTAAAGGCCTTTGGTAATCTGGTACATGATGGGCGTGTCGCTCAAGGTGCTGGTGGTCATCCACTGGGGGGTGAAGCCCATTTTCGCAGCGGTGCCCAGAATGATGGCCCCATGCTTGGGGAGAAGCCAGAGAAGGACGCAATCCGGGGTCGCTTCCTTAAGCTTCATGCAGTGGGAGCTGAGGTCCGTGTCCAGGGGCTCCACTGAGACCGAGGCGACCAGTTTCATCCCGAGTTTATCGAGGGCATACTCGGCGCCGGCAACCCCTTCCTTCCCATAGTCGTCGTTCTGATAGAAGATGGCAATCCGTTTCTTACCAAGGGTCTTGACCGCATAATTGACCAGGATGCTCGCCTCGTCAATGTAAAGGGGATAATCGGCAAACAGATATTTGGTGGGCGGGAAAGCCCAGTGGGAAGAACCGGTGGCCGGACCTACCCAGGGGACCTTGTTCGAGGCCAGATATTTTTTGACGGCCATTCCAGGCGCCGTACCCACGCCAGAGGCCATGGCAAAGACCCCCTTATCTTCCACCAACTCCTTCACGATGGCCTTGGTCCTCGCCGGCATATACCCGTCATCCCGAAGGTAGTAGGTGATCTTCCGCCCATGAATCCCACCCTCGGCGTTGACGATGTCAAAAAGGAGCCCACTCCCCCTCGCCACAGCGCCCCACAGGGCCGCAGGACCTGTCTGGGGTCCGTATTGGCCGATGCGAATTTCCGTGTCGGTCACGCCACGTT
>Ga0265297_10012761_pt1 | contig 10019 bp, 13 predicted proteins | sample Munlanlwell13791_FD_192502 | JGI IMG/M metagenome (GOLD analysis project Ga0265297, IMG submission 192502) | Leachate microbial communities from a municipal landfill in Southern Ontario, Canada - Leachate well 137-91 | ecosystem: Engineered > Solid waste > Landfill > Unclassified | place...
TCAAGTTTTATTTATATTGTTTTTTAGTTAGAATCCTTGGAGCATTTTGCCTTGGGTAAACTGGAGGAATATCGGGCCGCCAATAATGATCCCGATTACCGGCAGGATACAAAAAATCAGGGGGATAAGGATTTTAATCGGCGCCTTCATCGCATACCTTTCTCCGCGGTTAAAGCGCTGCGTCCGGGCGTCTTCGGATAAGACCCCAAAAGCTTCGGCAACCGGAGTTCCCATGCGCTCAGCCTGGACCAGGGTTTGGATAAAAGAATTAACTTCCGGAATATTCAGCCTCTTGGCCATATCTTTCAGGGCCTGGGTGCGGGGTTTACCCCACTGTATCTCTTCCAAAACAAAAGCCAACTCTTCAATCATCGGGTTAGTGGAGATACCTTTCTTAATCACCCATTCAATAGACGCAACAAAATCCAGACCTGCATCTACGCAGAGGCTGAGTAAATCTATGGTTTCCGGAAGAACCCGGACAATAGCGTATTTACGCTTGGCTATCCGGCTGTTTAGCCAAATTTCCGGCAGGATGTATCCTACGGCAAGCGCTATAACCAACTCTACTGGCTCGATTTTGCCTAAAGCTATCGGCGTAAGGATAACTAAAGCAACCATAAAAAGGAGTTTTAGGTTAAAGAACTGCTGAGGTGTGAGCCTGGAGTGGGCGTTGGCTAAACGATGCTTGATTTTAAGCTCTAAATTGAGCTTCTCCAGGATAATGCTAGTGAAAGGAAAAACAGCGGATAGAAAATTGAAATTGGAAGCCCTTACTTTTACCGGGGCTGCCGGCGTCCTGGCCCCGGTTACCTGGGATGTATTCCTTATCCCCATCACTATTAATACGGTTGCCAGCGCCAGAAATATAAAAATTAGAAAAAGCATCCTCTCCTTATATATCTATTTTACTGAATTTATGGATTAAAAATATTCCCACTAGCTGTAAACAAGCTGCTATGATTAAAAGTATCCGGCCCGATTCTGAATTCAGCATAATATCAAAGTGGTTACGGTTAAAGCTTACTACCCAGACCACAAAAAAGAAAGGCAAGATGGACATAATTATTCCCTGGAGCCTGCCCTGGAGAGTCAGGGTCTTAATGTTTTCTTTTAATTTACGGTTATCCCGCAGGGTAACCGAAAGGCGCGCCAAAACTTTAGTTAAGTCTCCGCCGGTTTCTTTAGAAACAAGTATGGAATTAATTACTAAATCCAATTCCTCGAAATGCATCCTTTCGTGTAAATGCTTGAGGCTTTGTTCTAAGGGAACGCCAATTTTATTTTCTCTCAAGACCAGGCCGAATTCCTGGGAAAAAGGAACCGGCATCTCCTCCACCACCACCTCCATTGCCTGCATCAAAGAAAGCCCGCCTTTGAGCGATGAAGAAAGTACCATGATGCCGTCGGAAAGCTGGCTTTGAAAACGCATCCGGCGTTTAGCTTTTAAATTCCCGATGATTAAGGAAGGAAAAATAAAACTGACTGCGCCGGCAAGCAAGGCCAGGCCTAAGCTGCGCAGGAGCAGGAAGCCGATTATTCCCATAATAAGCGGGGTTACGGCATACCAGAGAAGCAGCTTTTGGCGGTTGATCTCAATAAACATCTTATCCAGCTGCTTTTCCGTCTCCACTACCTTTTGGGCATGCAGTTTGCTTGCCCGCTGCAAGAATATAGGAAGGAGCTGGCTGCCGATTAAGATTATGGAAGCAGCAATTAACCCGAATATCGCTAATATTTGCATAGACTGACTCTTACCTCTGGGGAAGGTTCTATTTACTATATTGCCGGCCAAAGCCGAAACTATCTCCGGCCTCCCGCCATTTTCCGCTTAAAGAACGCTGGAAATAAAGCGCCATCCCGACTAATGCTGCCACCACTAGGGCTATCAGCAGCGCATATTCCAAGGACAGAAAACCCTGCCTGCCTAAGCAGGTGCGGCCTCTTTTTATTTTTTCCACTGTAGAGAAATTAGTTTCTTTTTGCCCGCGTTTGACAAAGCCAATAAAAGCGTCTTGTTGCGGCTCCGGTAATCCGCAGCGATGACCACCTGTTGATTATTCTTACTGTAAATACGCCAATTAATAAATGCCCGGAATCTTCCCCCCGCGCCTTTAAACCCGCGGGAAAAACTCTGGATAAAGGCTTTTTTATAGCCGGTTTTTTCTTGCTCTGTGGAAAATTTACTATAGGTTATCCCTACATTCACATCCAATCCCTGGAAATGTTCCCAATCAATATATTTCTGCACGCCGTAGCGGCCGGCAGTCAGATCTTTAAAGATAGCGCGGCATAAATTAATATCCCCGGTTTTTACCTGAAAGACAATGAGCAGGAAAACGATCACTATCCCCGCCAGGACACTATATTCTAAGATTGGAGTATTCTTTTTATCTTTATTTAATCCCATATTAGTTAGTCAGCCCTACATTGTCGTAACTATAAGAAGCCTTGCCTTTCCTGGTAATTGTACCACTAAAAAAGGGATTCCACATCCCTAAACTTACTTTTCCGGATTTTACGTCTTTGCTCTTCGGGTCCTGGCGGGTTATCTGCACCCAGGAATTTGTGCCGTCGTCGCTGTAATTTACCATATGTATGCAAATTGTTTTCTTTAGCCAACTCCCGCTCTCAGTAGTAATAGTGCTGGCTAACTGATAATTTCCGACTTCGGCTTTTATGCTGTGGTCGCCGCGGCTGTCAGTCCAGCTGTAAGTCGCCGGGTTCAGGCCGCCGTAGCCACTCTCAATGGCGGCATAAGCATTCTCCATATCCTTAGCATACTGCTTAATAGCGTCCTGAAAATCGCTGATTTTACTGATCAGGGCATCAATATCATTCAGGGCAGAAGTAATTTCATCGTCTACCGCATAGTCCAGGGTCCCGCCTTTGGAGGTAAAATTGAACTTACAGGGAATAGGGCTCTTATCCTGGCCAGAACTGACAATACAGTCGTTAGCGCAATAAGTGCTGTTACAGGGTTCACAGGAACTCCCCCCTGATTCTGGCTCAGAAAATAAACTCCCCATTTCACAGGAGGGAAGAGCGTTTCTTCCCTCTACAATTTCTGTCTGCCAATCCTCCAGATAACCCTTTACCTCTCCCAAGGTGCTATAGTAATCGGTAATAGTGGCACCATCTTCTGTAGTTGTCCCGGCATCCTCATTATAAAAATTCTTGATGTAGGTCTGCCAGTTAGCGGTTAACCGGTCAAGATCTAGTGCCTGTATTGCCTCGGCCTCGGATATAAAATCATTAAAGCCGCTTATTATGCTGTCAAGAGAAGCTTCACTCTGAGAATCCCAGAATTCCACATCTAAGGCCTCAGCCACTTCGGCTATCGAGCCATTCTGGGTAATATTTTCCCCCGCTCCTATCTTAGAAAGCATCCCGGGCGTATAGGAAGTAGTAGGCATACCTTCCGAATCATAAGACTCATCAGCCGTTCCCTCAATTTCATTCTGGATATAGTCCTTAAAATCTTCTAAGGTTCCGTTAACAAAATTATCGGTAATACTTTTTAGGGTGGGAATAACCCCTTTTAAATATTTAATCCGGTCGTCCCAATAATAGAGAAAATGCGATATTTTCTCATCAATTTTGCCGTCTCCGTCTAAATCCCTCGTATCCGTATCCTTATTCGGGTCATCCACGGTCTGAGAGAAAACCTGCAGGAATATACTTTCTCTATAGAGGTCATAATCCGGTAAACCGTTTAACGACTGAGACGCAGCTGCAATAGCTGCTGACTGATTCTGATCAGCAACATAAGCATTGTAACTAGATGATGCGACAGCAAGAGTACCTCCAGATGTAGCGCCTATTGCTGAATAAGTGGCTATTTTGCTGGCTGCGGCGACTCCAGCCTCATTGGCAAGACCTGTTGCTTGCATTTCTGCAAGGCCAATAACTTCTTCAGCAGTTAAGTTTGATGCCCCAGCTTCAGCACCTGTTGCTGCGCCTGATCCTGCCCCTGACCCAATAGCCGCTCCAATCATAAGGCCTTGGATAGCTCCTTGTAGAATACTGGTCCCGGCATAAGCTGCACCTACTGTGCCGCCGACTGCACCACCAGCTGCTCCTGCAGCTACTAGGGCCCAAGCAGGAGCACCGCCTGCTCCCCAACTTACTACTGTTATTACAACAGCGACAACTGCTAGAATTACAGCAAAAACTAAGCTTGCGAGTCCTGCGCTTTGGCACTGCTTAGTACTATTCCCCAAAGCTTTATAGAGGCTATAGGAGCGGGTAGCTAATTGCGAAGCTAAATAAAGGGCTGAGGAATCCGCTACATTGGAAAGATTGGTCGTAGAAATAGAGAGTTGGCCCAAATTGACCGTAGTGAGAATCATAATCAGGATAACCACAATCATCAAAATAAGCAGGGTAGAGATTTGGCCTGAGGGCTTATCTTTTTTGAGGTTGCCAAGAGAAAATTTTTTATAAAAATTGCTTAACATCGTCTATCCCTCTCTACTGCCCGAAAATATTTAATTTCGGATACTTGGCCTGGTCAGTTTCATCAGTCTGGACCTCTGCTGCGCTATTAGCTGCCGTCACCCTTTTAGCCTCATAGTCCTGCTGCCTTTGCACCAGGCGTTTATTCATCCATAAGAATACCTGTAACGTCCCGAATAATAAAACAAAAACTACTACCAGGCTCGCTGCCAACTCCAAAGAAACTTGAGCCTGCTTACCATTCAGTCTTACGGGAATCAACTTTCTCCTGCGCAACCTCACTAATAACCTCCTCGGTGACAGGGCTTACGCTAGTAGCTCCATACGGCTGAGTAATAATCTTCCTAGTAGTTTCGGTCTTCCAGTTAAGGTTATCCGTAGTGGTAATGCCTGAAGGGCTTTCCGTCTTTCTTAACGCATTTTCAGTTGTTGTGCGCTGCGTATAGCCTTGCTGTAAACCCATAGCTTTTAAGGCGGAGGAAGCAAAAAGCTGCTCTAATAACGGGAAATTATACGCGTGGTTTACGCTGTCAGCCTCCGTATAATCGGCGCAATACCAGGGGATATTTATCGTCTGGCCGCAGACACTGGAACAATCCGTTCCTGAACTATCTCCGTAATGGCTGCGGTTACATTCTATAGCGCAAGCCTCGGAATCCACAATCATCCGGCACTGCTTGACTGCGCTGCCATAATCCATAATCTCTCCGGCACAGTAGTCAATAATCCGGATGTTTTGGGTAGGTTGGATGCAGCTTGTAGCAGTTTCTCCGGTATTGGGGTCAACTGAAGTCCCCTCCTCTAAACATTCCCCGTCGCTGGTAACCCAGACATTCCCGGAGCCGTATATCTCGTCATACCTGTCTAAACTGCCTTCCGGAACATTAGTTTCATCCCTAAACCCGGCAGTCAGATAAGTAAGTTCCTGGCCGTTAATATTCAAGCTTATCCGGGGTAACTCGCTCTCTGTATCAGCAGTTTCGCTCATTTGATAATCGCGGATAACTGCGCCGGCTGAGCCTGTAAATGGCGTAACCGAACCCACTCCAAACGTATCCGAAGGATTAGGGATATGCGTATCCTTGACTACAACACTGGAAGTAGAGATACCCGGCTGGCTTACTGCCCGGGCTAATGACTTTCTAAAAGCCTGCTGCATTGTTTTTTGCTGGGAATTATACTTTAAGCCATAATTTATAAGGACGCCCAGCAGCATAAGGATAATCGAGCCAAAGATGGCTACCTCTAATAAAGCTTGTCCTTTAAATTGTAAGTTAAGCATTAGGACCCTGCCCCTCCCACAGTCTCGCTTCCAGCACGACTCTCAATTTGAGAATTAATAGTAGTAGTGGTGGTCGTGTTATACGTTTCATCATCCTCAACAGTCTCGCTATTAGTCGTTATATCGCTAATCTGCGTAGTAGTAATATCCGAAACCGTATTCTTCGGTTCATACTGCTGCACGCTTAATTCATCCGCAGTAGAGCGCATCTTTCCCTGGAGGCCGCGCCGCATATAAACCTGCATTGCCAGTAATGCGGCGATAACGGAAAATATAACTATGGCGTATTCTAAGGTGCTTTGGGCCTTTTGCATTTTATTTCTCTTGCGTTTCAACCGAGCTGGAAATACCTGTGGAAATAATAGTTGTGTTCGTATCGCTCGCCCGGCTGCCTCCCTTTAATATCCTTTCTCGACGGGTTGCCTGTGTCTGACGGTTAATTTCCGAAGATGTCTTTACTCCGGTAGTAGGATTAATATCTTCGGCGTCTTCCTGGTTACCTACCTCATCAGCGGCTATCTTCACTACAGACTGGATGCCCCGCCGAAAATAAATGGACATTGCCGCTAAAGCAATAGCTACTATACTCAATATTATGACATACTCTAGAACACTCTGCCCCGCTACAAACCTGTTTTTCATCTTAATCCGCATCCTGCGCCGAACGGGTTGTTTCCCAGCCCGTCCGGATAACTCTCTGGTCTAAGGTTGTCTCTGGAAAACCTACGCTAGTATTTCCGCTCCTGGCTTCAGAAATATTTGACTCCCGGTAATAAGGATCATACTGCTGTTTGATACTGCTGATATTGGCGTTACCCTGAGTAGCGGCAGTATTCTTTATTTCAGAAATTAAATAATCCGCGCCGGCTTTGTATTTAGCCTGTAGGGAGCGTTGGATATAAATACGCATAGTCAAAATTATCGCCACGATCATAACTAAACATAAGGAAAGCTCGGTTAAACTCTGTCCCGGCAATTTTAAACCTCGCATTTAATAACGCTGCGACGGCGCAGTGCCCCACTCTTCGGTCTCGGATTTAATAATTTTTTCTCCCTGTTCCACCTTACTAGTAGTAGCGCCGCTAGAGGTATCGCGTATCTCGGTAGTTACCGTGGTACCAGAGGCCTCTGTCTTCCAGGCAGAAGTAAAATCGCCGGAGGCATCAAACTGATGGCCGATCTGGTCGGTAGACTCCTTTAACCTCCCCTGCACGCCTCTTTTCATATAAGCGTTTATCGCTAGTAAAGCACCGATTACTGCTGCGATAACCAAAGCATACTCTAAGGTGCTTTGGCCTCTTTTATTTCTCCACATTATCCACCCCCTGCTTATTTTTAAACTTTAATCTTCTTGAGCTCCGGTGATCTGCTGCGTACCGGTACGGCTAACAGATGCATCGCTAACTTCTTTTTTCCCACCCGTGCTGGAAACTGTCCCTTTTTCTGTGCCTTCGGTAGACTCGGTCTGAAATTGGTACTGTCCCTCCCGGATATAATACGGCTCATACTGCGTCTGGTTCCCGAACAGCGTCTTGGCCTGACCCTCAGCCTCTGTCCCGCTTAATACCACGCTGGGCATATTGTCTGCTCCGGACTTTAGTTTAGCCTGCATAGACCGGCGCATATAAATCTGCATGGCGCTAAATACGCCGATAACCACCGCGATTAAAAGCGCGTATTCCATGGTGCTCTGGGCTTTTCTGTTTTTTAATAGTAACCGCATCTTCCACCTCCCTTAAAAACTATTACTCTGCTGTGAAATCGCTGGTTGCCGTAGTTATTTTTGTCGCCGAGGAATCCATCACGTTCTGCACCGCGGGTTTTAGTTTAGCGTAAGCAAAAATAATGATCGCGCCCACAATAGCCGCGAAAACCGCGATATATTCCAGCGTACTCTGGCCTCTGTTATTCCCTAACATCTTTCCACCTCCCTAATTGCTGGACTCAGCATTAATCTGGTCTTCAATAACTTTCAAGTTTGCCTGGGCTGAACGCTGGACATAGATACTCATCGCGGCGAGTGCCGCTACGACTACGGAAATAATCAGCGCGTACTCTAAAATACTCTGCCCGTTATTCCTGGCCGCTATATATTTAATTTTTCTCATCATTTTTTTCATTGCGTTATGGCTGTCGCTGCCTTCTGGAAAAAGCCGTCTTTTTCGCTTGAGCCCTGTAGCGCTTCTTTAACCTTAGGCAAAAAAGTGCTGAAAGACAAAATCGTTAAGGCTGCTATAATAGCGAATATTATAAAATATTCTAGCGCGGCCTGAGCCTTCTTTAAATCCATTTTAACCCCTAAAAATAAAAAACCGAAAACCAACGGCTTTCGGTAACCTTTAGTCTAGCTCTCTCGGTTTGACCCGTGGCATTCTCCATCCCGATACCTCCATATCAGGATTTACCTGCGCCTTGCCGTCACTAAACCTGTACCTTATTTGTCCATTTAAATATAGCATCTTTATAGGTAAGCGTCAATCCTATTCAGGCCCGGATAAGAAAGCGTTTTCTTATGCCCCTCCTACTTAAAATACAGCTTCATTCCGTCGGGAAAAACAACTTCTTTTTCATTAAGCCGGCGGCAAAGATACCCTAAGTCCTTACCAAAAGCATACTCCGGCGGCAAGACAAAACCGGCTAGGCAGTTTTCATTGTTCCTGGTTAATTGAATATCCAGGTTATAAAATCTCTCCTTCATTAGTATAAGTTCCTTATCCGTATATCCGGACGGTAATAAATACCAACGCACATAGGCATCTAAAGCCAATAAATAGTTCCTTAATAATTCCTCAACACTTAAAACATGGTCAAGTTGCGGGTTTAATTTTTCGGCGGAAAAGAAACGCTGGGAGTTGGCAGCGTAAGTAAAGAGCTCGATTTTATGGCTATAGTCCTGGAACGCCTCATCCAGGTTAGGCCAATGGTTAAGGTAGGTTACGGCTAATTCCTCGGAACTTTTATCTCCGGGGGCAATATTACTCAATATAACCAGGCGCGTTTTTTCTTCCAGGCTTGTCTTGACTGCGCACCCGGCAAGGCTCACTTGCTTTCCCAGGCGTGGATGGCTTAAGGCCATCTCGATATCCGCGATATAGAAATCGCTGTCCTGGGCCTCCAGGTGCAGCCTTCGGAATTGCCCGATGTTTTTAACTTTACGGCATTCGGTAAACTGCCAAGGCCAGATCCCGAAAATAAAGAAGCGTTTTTTGGGCGCACCCATAGGGATAACTTCCAGTTCATTGAATTTGTTTCCGTAAAGAACTGTATTGCTGATACTGCTTGATTGGGCTTCACAAGCGTTAAGGAAATTAAAAAACTCCGGCGAAGGCATATCATAGCCCGGGGCGTTAAAGAGGACAAACGGCTGGCCTTCGTTAAAATATTTATTGATATATTTTTTAAAGTTATGGATAGGGGAAACAAAATCATAAGGGATATGCGGCGAGGACCAGACGGAATACATCTGGCCGTCCAGATATACGTTTTCTCCGTCGGAGAGGATCATCCTCACGCAGCGCACTTCCTGCAGGCACAAAGTTATAATACGCAAAATATCCAGGTTCATCACCTTGATATTTTCTATCTCCTTTAAACAGGCGGATAATTTATCCAAAACAGGCTGGTCTGTTTTTTCTTTCAGTAAAGGGAGATAAATAAGATTTTCTATAACGGCGTTCAAATCATCTTCTGTCCTGCCCAACCTGCTCTTAACTGCCGCGGCAATACGCTGGCTTGCGCCGATCATAGAATCTGCAACCTTAAGTAATATAATACCGGTATTATCTACCTGGGAGAACCGGTCAACATTAAACGAGACCGCAGATTTTACTCCTTCCGGACGCAGGGACGCTTCTTTTTCTTCCTCGGCCTTCCTAATCGCCCCTTCTTCGGACTTACGCTTCTCTTCTTCAAATTGTGCCTGTTTTAATTTCTCCGCCTCTTCCTTAGCCAGACGCTCTTCTTCGACCTTACGCGCTTTTTCTTCTTCCGTTTTACTGATTTCTTCCTGGCGCTTTCTTTCTTCCTCAAGCCGCGCTTTTTTCTCGGCTTCTTTAGCTAATCTTTCCTCTTCTTCTTTTTTGCGCAGGGCTTCTTTCTCCGCCTCTTCCTTAGCCAGACGCTCTTCTTCGACCTTACGCGCTTTTTCTTCTTCCGTTTTACTGATTTCTTCCTGGCGCTTTCTTTCTTCCTCAAGCCGCGCTTTTTTCTCGGCTTCTTTAGCTAATCTTTCCTCTTCTTCTTTTTTGCGCAGGGCTTCTTTCTCCGCCTCTTCCTTAGC
>Ga0265297_10012762_pt1 | contig 10019 bp, 14 predicted proteins | sample Munlanlwell13791_FD_192502 | JGI IMG/M metagenome (GOLD analysis project Ga0265297, IMG submission 192502) | Leachate microbial communities from a municipal landfill in Southern Ontario, Canada - Leachate well 137-91 | ecosystem: Engineered > Solid waste > Landfill > Unclassified | place...
CCTGTCCGTTATCAGGGATTCCCCACTCCGTGCTCGCGCTGCACCGCATCCCACTCCGCCATCACCGCCAGCGCGGTCGGCCCGTGGGTGCCGGGGGAAATCTCGAATTGGACAAACACGCTCTCCATACCCCGGCCCACCGCTCCCCCCCGGGTGCAGTGGCGGGCCGCCGTTTTTATGATGAGAAAGATGCGTGCCCCTGTTGCATGAACCGCCCCGCAGAAGTAGCTTACCGCTATGAAACGGACACAAACCAAGATCGTCCGGCTGACGGAAAAACGGAACGATGACTTTGTTCCGGGTTCACCAAGCAGTCGCCTGCACTTGGTTTGGCCACTCACCCGGGAAGTCGCCTCGCTGAGCAAAACGCACGATGCTGAACGAAGACTACAAAGAGATGTTGCAGTGCTTGGCCGACGGGGGCGTTAAGTTTCTTTTAGTGGGTGCCTATGCATTGGCGGCCCACGGCTACCCCAGGGCGACCATGGACATTGACATCTGGGTGATGCCGTCGCCGGACAATGCGGAGGCCGTCATGAACACCTTGCGCCGCTTTGGGGCACCGTTGCACGGCTTGACCATCGCCGACCTCCAAAAGGATGACACGGTCTTCCAGATTGGCGTCGCTCCCAGACGGATCGACATCCTTACCGGAGCATCCGGGCTCCGCTTTGAAGAGGCGTTCGCGAACTCCGCCGAAATCGTCATTGATGGCATTCCCATCCGTATCCTCTCCGTTGCCGACCTTATCCGCAACAAGCGAGCCTCTGGACGTACCAAGGACTTGGCCGACATCGAAGCCTTGGAAGCCTTGCCGGATTCCGCACGACGGAAGCCGAAACCTCGCCATTCACGCGGCTAGAACTTCGGGTTATGTTATTCCCCCCTTCCGAGCCAAAGCCTGAAATAAAAATTCCTGTCCGTTATCAGGGATTCCCCACTCCGTGCTCGCGCTGCACCGCATCCCACTCCGCCATCACCGCCAGCGCGGTCGGCCCGTGGGTGCCGGGGGAAATCTCGAACTGGACAAACACGCCGCCGGCCGGGTCGTAGAGATGTTTGGCCACCTCGCGCACCGCCCAACGCCCCATGGCCGGATCCTGGGCGGGCAGCACATGCTGCCGGTCAATCTCCCCCCAAAAGGCGATTTTCCCCTTGCCGCGCCGGGCCAGATCCGCCATGTCCATGCAGAACAACTGTGAATTCAGGGCGTTGACCCCCACCTCGATCAGGTCGTCAAAAATCTCGGACAAATGCCCGTCCGAATGCATGAACACAAATTTGCCGTGGGCATGGGCCAAGGCACAGTACTCCTTGTACAGCGGCTTGAACCATTCCCGCCACACCCGCGGCGGCAGCAGCAGTTGCCGCTGCGACCCCCAGTCGTCCATGAAGCTGATGGCGTCCACATCGGTGCCGGCCCAAAATTCCACTTCCTTGAGATAATACTCATGAATACGCCGCAGCAGGCCGGCCACCCGCGCGTCGGGATCCATGAAATCCATCATGGCGTTCTCCGTGCCGCGCAGGAACTGGTAGCGCTCCCAGGGGCGCGGGCAGCAGCCGGACATGATGAACTTGGCCGAGGCGGCACAGCCGCGGTTCACCGCGTCACGGGCGGCCGCCAGGTTTTCCGGCAAGGTCTCGTACGGCGGCTGCACCAGGCGCTCCCAGTCGTCCAGCTCCGCCACCAGCGGCGCCTTGACCTCGCCGATGACCCCGTCCTGAAGATTGAGGAACGTGCAGCCCCACTCGTCCACGAACTCACCCGCCGCGTACGGTTGGCCATGCACCCGGGGCGAGGGACGGTACGGCGACGACACCCCATCCAGGTCGCACGGCCAGCGCCGGTCAATCTCGGCCACCGTCTCGGGAATATGTTGGTCCGCCCACGGCAGGCGCCAAATTTGCACCGGCATCCGTTCCGGGTGCTGGAAGGTGAGGCAGCGGCGAACGATTTCGCGGGGGGATTGGGCCATGGCCAGGTTCCTCTCGGCAAGTTGTTGGTGTGACTGGGCGCGGGTGCATGACATTTTTGGGTGGTTGGGAACCCCCTTTTGAGGAAAGGCGGTTCCCAAACCCTCCGCCAAACCTTTTTGTGCCTTTTTGCGGATTCCGCAGGCCGCTCCATTGCGATCATCCATGATTGGGACACAGGGGCGGCCTGCGGAATCCGCAAAACGTACAAAAGTTTTAGGAAGGGGCTTGGGGAGCACCCTTTTTCAAAAGGGTGGCCCCAACATCATCCGACAAAACTGTCCTACACCCGTGGGCGCGGCGGACGGCTCGGCCAAATCGGACCAGCCCGCTGCGCCCTTACCCTCACCAGCATACACCCCTATTTTTGTCTTGCGTTCACACCCGCATGCAATACAATATCAAACATGCGCCCCCTGCCCCAACACCGCCGGCAAGACGGCCGGGCCATTGCGATGCGCGACCTGGCCGCCGTGGGATTCCCCGAGATGCCGTTGTTCGGGATCTACCACAACCTGCGGGCGTTGCGCGGGCTCGACCCCCACCGCCACGACGCCATCGAGATCTGCTTTCTCGACACCGGCCAGCAGACCTACCGGGTCGGTGGCCGGGACTACGTGCTCCATCCCGGCGACCTCTACGTCACCCTGCCGGATGAGGAGCACGACAGCGGCGGCCAGCCCCAGGAACGCGGTGTCCTGCGCTGGCTGCACATCCGGCCGCCCCCGCCCGGCCGCGGCTTTTTGGGGCTGAACCCGGAACACAGCCGGCCGCTGGCCGACGGCCTGCTGCGTCTGGGCGAACGCCGCTGTTTTCCCGGCACGCCGCGGGTGCGCCAGGCCTTCCTCACCGCCGAGCAGCGGCTGGCGGCCGTGGCCGCACCGCTGGGGCGCCAGGCGCTCGGCAACGCCCTGGTCGAAGTCCTGCTGGCCGTCCTGGAAGCGGCCGCCCGACCCCCGCCGGCGGACGGCCCGGCCAGCCTGAACCCGGCCCTGCGCCTGATCGAGGACAATCTCAGCCGCCCGGTGCGCGTCCCCGAACTGGCGCGGGCGGCGGGGCTGTCCACCTCTGCCTTCAAGGCGCGCTTCCGGCGCGAGATCGGCCTGCCGCCGGCGGACTACGTCAACCGTCGCCGGATCGCCTTGGCCCAAAAATTATTGCGCGGATCGCGCCGCTCCGTGACCGCCATTTCGGCCAGCCTCGGCTTTGCCTCGTCCCAATACTTTGCCACCCAGTTCCGCCGCTACACCGGCCAATCCCCCGCCCGCTTCCGCGCCGCCGCCCCCTAAAGCACCCGCGGAATCTGCGAGGAATGATGCTGGACGATCGGCCGCGCCGACGCCAGGTCCAGCACGTAACTGAAGCGGGCTTCAAAGCTGAGCAGCTCCCCGTCCAGCAGGAACCGCCAGCAATAGATCCCGGACAGGGAGCAAAGCTCGCTCTTGAGGGGCTGGACAATCACGGTCTTCTCATGCAGCGCGATGCTCAATTCCTCGCGGCTCCCCAGGGTTGCAAAGTAGTCCCGGATTTTGTCGGGATGGTTCAGCAGCCGGTTGGAAAAGGTGGGAATCAAAACGGCGGTTTCGCTGTAAAGGGCAAGCAGGCGCTCCAAGTCGCCCCGGTTGACCGCCAGCATCCATTCATTCAGGACCGCCCGTGCTTTCTTGATCATCTGTCCCAGCCCTTTGTGATGCGGTCATTTTTCCGTGCCCCCATCGCCCTGCGGAGCAAGGTAAGGTAACCCAGGGCGCCGCGCCATACAATCCATGGCCCCAGTGCGGGGGTAACCGGTCACTGGTTGGCGGGCTGGGGATTTACCGAGCCCGGAACAACGTGACGGGTCAAATAAACATAGCCATCCCATGGGATGTCATAATTCATTTCGTGCCCGTGCCTTTGCCCGTGCCCGAACTACCCTCCCGTCTTTCGTGGTCGAAGCAGTCCATGGACATCCTTGCTTTACGCGGGTGTTCGGGCACGGGCACGGGCACGGAAATGCAAAATCGGTCAGGATTAAAATAAATCGTCGTTGACCGGTCACTCACGCTCCCGGCTCGGAAAGACCGGGTCCCGATTACCCCCCATTCAGTGACCCCTTACGTGCGGGGCGCCTGTCAGTTCCGTCAATGAAACTCGCCCCCCAAGGTGAGACAGGCAATCTTGCCTGTCCAGGCCTTCCGCAGGGTTGCGGCGCGACGGACGTCCCCTCCGTCACCCGAACGACCACCCCCAAAACGAGGTCATCCACCAGGCGAAACCGCTCAGGGCCGGGATCAGGAGAAAGGCCCAAAGCGGCGACAGCTTGCCCCGCATCTGCGGCAATTGGAGCCCCAGCACCAGCACCCCGATCCAAAACCATAGCAGCGGCAGGAAAAACCCGCCGAACGTCCCGGAGGAGCACAGGCCGAGATTTTGCCCTATCCAACAGAGGGGATTAAACAGGCAAAGCCCCTTGTCCGCCAAGACGGATGAATGGCCCAGCCCCATCATAAACACCAGGCAAAAATTACCCAGAAAGGCCAGCACCCAAAGGAAGACGAAAAAAAACTTCATCGGTTTCCCTCTTACCGACAATGGCGGCCCCTGATGATTGAGGACCACCCCCACACCATTAGGCTTTCAGGCGTTTGACCAACCAGGCGATGGTTTCGCCCAGATCCTTCATATTGGCCAGCGCCTCGGTGTCGTTCGCGACCTCCCCCTTCTCCAGGCCGACCCCGAAGTTCCAGTAGGTCGACCCCGGCACGATCATCCGGGACATCAGGAACATGTGGTTGATGGAATCCTGAACGCTGGTGGCGCCGCCCCGCCGGTTGACCACCACCGCCGCGCCGATCTTGCGGGCGAACCGGCCGCCGTTGGCCAGGGCGACAAAGCCGGCGCGGTCGATCAGCGCCTTCAGCTCCGCGGTCATGTCGGCAAAATAGGTCGGCGACCCCAGGATGATCGCATCGGCCTCAAACATTTTGGCGATGCAATCATTAACGATGTCCGTCGTGATGACACACCGGCCGTTCTTGGTTTCCCTGCACGTGCCGCAGGCCGTGCAACCGCGCACCGCCCGGCCGCCGACCTGGACCAGTTCGGTCTCAATCCCCGCCGCCGCGATCGGTTCCAACACCTTCCGGAGCAGGAATTCCGTGTTGCCGCCCGAACGCGGACTGCCGTTGAAGGCCACTGCTTTCATTTTTTACTCTCCTTGGTGAACTTACCCGTGAGAGGATCCGGCGGTTTCGGACCGCTCCATACCCTGCCCGGTTGCGCTTCCCAATGACGCCCGTGTCCGGGGTTACCATACCACGGGAAGATCCCCTTCCTGCCGCCCCCGCCCAAAAATCGTTGGCCACAAGAGGCACAAGAAATTCACGCCGGATCAGCGGAACACAATGCACCCGTCCCCATTCACCCAAAGGTATCCCGACGGAAGTGACATGCGCCCGCTTGGTTCTCCGACCCTTGACGCCGCCACCAAGCACGGTAAATTCACCCCTACGGAATGTCGCTTGGCATAGTTTTGGCCTCAAACCCGAGTTTTGCGATTGGACGTCTATATCACGTTGAACAAAGATGCGGACATGACTCCAAAGGTGATAGTTATAACGATGCTGAGCTCCTTTCTGTCGTTCGCGGCAGTTCTTATGGTGCTGCAGCAACAGTTTTCCCAAGAACTCGGTATCATTGGCTGCGGAGCGTTCATTGGATGGACCACCGTCGCCTACCGCGGCAGGTTGCCTAACTGGGTGAGAAAACATTGGGGTATCGTAGACGACTCCGACCCCGGCAACCTTCCCGTGAGGATCTGGCTCCCCATATTGGCGTTGGTTATTGTTGTTGCCGGACTACTGTTTTTCTATGTCGCTCGTCGGTAGAATGCAGAACCAGCCAGTGCAGCGCGTTTTTTGTACCCGTCCCTATGGCTATATGGCTAGTTTCATAAAAACTTTCCTTCTATCTCGCCGCCAGGTAAAGTTACGTCCTAACGAGGACAGGGACGGCGGATAAATCCCAAGATGCCGTACCACTTGCCGGGCAGGGCTTGTTCAACGAGGATTATGCGCTGGCAATACAGCGCATAATCCTATTATGTTGGAGCAATCAAGAAATGGAACTGGACCCAAATACACGATTCGTCGGCGACCACCTGAACGCCGGATTCCTGATTTCGGTCGCGATCTTCCTGGAAAGAGAGATGCGCGAGTTCGCGTTTGCCCTCCAGAAGGCGGGACACTTGGGCCTCAACCTTGGAGACATGTCAGGATCATTGCCCGAGCGTTTCAGAAAGTACTGCCTACATGTCGCCCGATTGCCCTCGCTGACAACAGAAACGAACTGGCAAGACGTTTGCGGCTTTGTCGAGATCCGCAACTGTCTTGTTCATGCCAACGGCATTCTGGACGGATTTGGTAAGGTTAATGCGATCAAGGCTTTCGCTACCAGACATGGCACTCCAAGGATTGATGAGCCTCATCTCCTTGTTGACGCACAGACGTCGCACAAGTGCCTTGACTTAGTAACTGATTTCATCGGGACGATATACCACGTGGCACTCAAAGCGTATCCAAGAAGGAGATAGAAAAGCTCCAACAACGGCCTGCGCTCGTATTGCTCACCCGCGCTGACGCGGGTTCGCAAACGGAGAGGCCGGACGTTCGCGTCAAAATCTTGCCTTTTTCCCCGCCGCTCGGGAACATTATGCCCAACGGGCAGCATGTACCCGTCCCTTCCACCGCAAATAAATACGTGGCTACGTCCCCATTTACCCAATGTTGTTCGGTCAGCGCCAGCCCATCCGCCAGGAGATTCCGGAGGCGGCCGGGATCAGCAGCAGTGCCCAAAACGGCGACAGGCTGCCCCGCATTTTGGGCAGATTAAGCCCCAGCACCAGCACGCAGGCCCAGAACCACAACAGGGGAATGAACGAGGCTGCTTTGTCCCACAGGTCCAACTTATATCCGATCCACCCCACGGGGTCGAACAGGCAATACGACTTGTCTTGGAGAACCGCGGAATGGGCGTTCCCCATCATAAACCCCAGGAAAAAATTCCCCAGGAAGGCCGCGATCCAGACAACCACAAAAAGTATTCGCATCCGTCAACCCTCGCCGGCGGCTTTCATGATAAAGGCGGCGATGAACCGCTTGGCCTCCTCCGCCAGGGGGGCGCCGAAGACGACGTCGCGTTCGCCGGTGCGGACCAGGATGCCCTTCTGCGGCACCCCGTTCACCTTCATTGAGGTCGCGCTCAGGGCAACCACGGTGTTGCGGTCATAGGCAAAACGGGCATCTGAATTCTGCCTGTTGCATGTCATCCCCTGAATTTGCCCCGGCCCCCACGGCCGCGGCCACGGCTACCGGTCACCGCCGGGAAAACCGGTCCATCACCTCTTCCCACCAGCCGCTCAACGTATCGACCATGCCGTCCGTGGCAATAAATCCCCAAATGGCCGCCAAGACGCCAAAGAGGAACGGGGGAAAGGCCAGCAACAACCACCACCCCTCAAGGGAATCGCGTACACTCCGGATATAAAACAGGCAAAGGGGATCGATCACCAGGGCACACAGCAGGCCGCCGGACAAAAAACCGATCACGGCATAAGTCACCCGTTCACCCAAGGTCGGTCCAGCGTTGCCGTGTCCCCGTGCCATTTCCACCCTTCCCAAACGCCTGCCCTAAGCGCACCGGCTCACATGATGCCCACACCTATGGCTACCATATACGTATCCAGCCTCACCTGCCATCATCCCCGTTTACGGGGTGTATAGTCATGATGTCAATTATTCTCCTTTGAAGAAAGGGGCATAGGGACGGGTACGCCCGGCACGCCCCGGCCATCCACCGACCGTGTTCGCATCAAAAACTTGCTTTTCACCCCGCCAACCGGTAATGTTGATGCCCAACGAAAGCAGGAACGCTGGATAAATCCCCATCCATCGGTTTGCCACGCCGGGCTTGTTTAACGAGGCTTGCGCGCCGGTAAAACCGCGCATAATTCTAATATGTTAGGCGTGTCATGAAGTGCTCACTGAAATATACGTTTTTAAGCGCCTTGGTTATTATTGGCGTTTTGTATTGGACACTGGCGATCATTTCCGGCTGGTTGATATGCGATGATTCCAAAGCGGTCAATAATTTCATGCACGAGCATCTCATACTGACGATGTTGCCCTGTGCTATTTGGGTGGCAGACTCATTTGGCGGTCGTTACATCGTCACGATTATTTTGATTGTTGTGGGGTGGTGGGTTGTTAAACAGAAGTCATATGGACCGCACGCCTAACACATCATGGAAGCCAACCGGCAGAGGCACAAAAGGCACCCGGTCTGAAGTTTGCATCCAGCAAAGATATCAGGCCTCCCCGGTGTCGTAGCCGGCGGCCGTGACGCCGAAGTGGCTGGAGCGGTGGAGGGTGCCGTCGTTTTTGACCACGGCACCGCCGGCGCCTGCTTCGGCCGCGGTGGCCCGCACGTTCATCAGGCACAGATTTTCCACCGTCCCGCGGTTGTGCAGCAGATGCATGGGGGCGGCGCAGCGGTTTTCCACCACCACGTCGCCGAGCGCCAGATGTTTGACCGTCGCGCCGGGCTCGATCTCGATGTCGGCGACGGGATGACGCTCCTCCGTGCGGTGATAGTCGCGCAGGGTCAGGCTGGACACCACCGCGGGAGCATCGATCCAGATCGGGGCCAGGATCGGTCCGAAGCCGGCCAGCCCCGCCGGCTCCATGCCGAGCGTCGACTTGGCACAGAACACACCCTGAATGGAAATGTCGTCAAAGGTGCTCGGCTCGCCGGGATGCACCTGGTGGTTGGTGAAGGAGACGACGTTGAACCGGTAGGTGCCGAAGACATTGGCGATCCGGATCCGCCGGATCGGCGAGCCGGCCGACAGCAGGCGCACGGCGGTGTAGCCATCCTGGGCCCACACGCCGTCGACGACGATGTCGGTGATGGGGCCGCGGCTCAGTTCGGCAATGCTGCCGTCGTCGGCGTTCAGGGCCACCAGGTCGTCATTGGTGGCGCCCTTGAGGTTGACGATGCGCCCCTCGTGGGAATTGCCGTGCAAGTGAATGCCGTCCATGTTGCCGCGCAGCATGTTGTAATCGAAGGTGATGTCCTCAATGGTGAACCGCCGCAGGTTTCCGGCCTGGAAACCGAACATCTCCGGGTCCTTGAGCGTCAGATGGGCCACCCGCAGGTCGGTGACCCGGTTGAACTGCATCAGCACGCCCTGGTAGCTCTGGGGGTCAAAGGGCACCTGCCAGTCCCCGCCATTCTGGTGGTACAGGCAGGTCTGGTGGGCGTTGTTGCCGTCCCAAATGCCGCCGGTCACGGTGATGTGGTGGTTGCCCTGCTCATGGTCCGCGTTGGTCAGCAGATGGGCATGGGCGTGGTCGGCCAGGCGGATCACCGCGTTGCGGTCGGCCGCCAGCGTCTGCCCGGAATGGATGGCCAGCGCGCGGCTGATCCGGTAATGCACGGGCGGCGCGGCCAGGACGACCGTGGCGGCGCCGCTGTCCAAGGCCGCCTGCAACCCGGCGGTGTCATCGTTCCTGCCGTCCCCGACCACGCCGGGGAACTCCAATGCCTGGACGATCTTGGTCATCGTTTTACTCCATTGCCAAAAGTTCGGTTGGGAACCCCCTTTTCAGGAAAGGCGGTTCCCAAACCCTCCATCAAGCCTTTTTTATTGCCTTAAAACGCGGAGGGCGCATTTACCACAAGCCATGCTGGCAAATCATGGCATTGATGCGTGTGGGCTTGTGGTAAATGCGCCCTCCGGTATTTAGGAAACAAAAGTTTTGGGAAGGGGAATGCAGAGCGAGTCCCCGAGCGACCCGGCGGAGCCGGGGCTGCGGAGCGCGAAGCGCGGGGGGAGCACCCTTTTCCCAAAAGGGTGGCCCCAACATCGTCCAACAAAACGGTCATGCACCCGGTTGCGCGGTCAGGAACGCCACGATCTCCTCCTGGAACGGTTCGGCAATGATGTCATCGTGCCCCACGCCGGGGGCCTCCCGGTACCTGACCGGCACCCCCTGCTTCCG
>Ga0265297_10012763_pt1 | contig 10018 bp, 11 predicted proteins | sample Munlanlwell13791_FD_192502 | JGI IMG/M metagenome (GOLD analysis project Ga0265297, IMG submission 192502) | Leachate microbial communities from a municipal landfill in Southern Ontario, Canada - Leachate well 137-91 | ecosystem: Engineered > Solid waste > Landfill > Unclassified | place...
TTTAAGCTGTTCCACCACCTCATCTATCTTTCCGCTTATCCCTACAATCGTCTGAATGCTATATTCCTCAAAAAAAGATATGGCCCGCTGCCCCATACCTCCGGCAACAATACAATTTACGCCTTTCTGATGCAAAAACTGCGGGATAGCGCCTGGCTGATGCCCGGGATTTGCTACCTCTGCCCTCTTAGTTACTTTGCCATTTTCGATGTCAATGAGGGTAAAGGTTGGACATCGGCCAAAATGAGCAGATACAAAATCTCCATCCGTAGATATAGCTACACGCATATGCGCTCCTTTTTGATAAGCTGAGATGGGGAGACAAGAATTAAAATCTATCTCCTCACCCCATACCAATTACTCGCCTTTTTCTACCTGTGCTTTTTCCAAAGTCTCAATACGGCCTTGAATATCCTCAAGCTGCTTCTTTAAGACATCCGCTTGATTCTTTAGGATATCTACTTCCTGTTTCGGAGTCATTTCCGGCGCGTAAGAATACGCCCCTCCAAAAGCAGGCATACCCATTGAGGCTCTTTGCCAGCCGCTAAGTCCGGTAGAATAAAACCAATTTCTCCGTCCTCTGCCGCCGCCGCGTCCAAAAAATCCTCTGCCCATGCCAAAATAACCTCTACCGGACACAGGATTCGAATAGCCAGGCATAGAATAACCGGCACAAAAACCAGCCGCTCTTCCTGTCATCGGGCCTAAGCCCATAGGTCCAGTTCCATCTCCTCTAGGCATATCAAATACCCCCTTTCCTTCCTTTCGGTTATATCCACTATTCTTAGAATCCAACTTAATTACACAATAACCCATCCCCCGGCCAGTAAGCGGCCCGTTGCCTTGAGGCCCAGCCCCATCAAATCCCGGCATACCGCTACCTCCTTTTTTTGTTAGTAGAAACCATTTCCATTAAGAAGAAAAAAAATATATTATTTTTTATTACAGTTATTGCATAAACCGTAAAACTGAATTAAATGATTAGTAATCTTAAAATCGTATTTTTGAGAAAGTCCTTTCTCTGTCTGATTAAGTAGTTCTACTTCCTCATCGATAAAATCAGTATAATCGATTACGCGATTACAATTAGTACAAATTAGATGGTGGTGGTGATGTACTCCCTTAGGCCCTTCTGCTAATTCATAACGCGCCCTCTTATCTCCAAAATCAAACTTAAAAATAAGGCCCAGATCAGCCAAAACATCCAAAGTCCTATAAACAGTCGTTAAACCGATATGCGGGTACTTAGGATGTACCTTCATATAGATATCCTCGGCGCTCAAGTGCTGGCTCGATTTTGAAAGCACCTCTAAAATAGCCTCCCTGCCAACGGTTATCCTATAACCGCAGCCTCTGAATTTTCCGTGCCACCATGGCGGCCCTATGTAATCTCCCCTTGGCATTTTTTATCCTTTAATTATTGAAAATGATTACCACTATCAATAGTATATACTATTTTTGTTTCTTGTCAAGTATTTTTATTAAACCTAACTGTTCCTAAATAAGTTTTCTCTTCTTTGCCAAATGATAAATACCGCAACAGGGACAAATTCTACCCCAGAGCAGTATTAGTTTTGCTAACCTTGAGCGCGGGAATCTTCTGGAAAAAATACATAAAGGACAGGCTCTATGTATATAGGAGAATAATAATAAAAATCCATTTAAAAAACCCTTCATCTTATTTTTGCCTTCTAGGCACTCTACATTTTTTAAAATGCTTCTCTATCCAGCCGTTTTTTACATTACAACGGCTGTCAAAATGCTTTACATAAGGTTTAATATCAAGCAAGGGCGTCTTATCAAGCATATCAACTTCCGAAAAAGAAATAACATTGCCTTTAATATTCTCCAGCTTTACGATAGAAAACCCGATATGATTTGGCCGGTGAGGGCTGCGTATCGCAAATATTCCATGCTTCTGATTCTCGAGAAACGGCTTCCCAATCAGCCTCTCTTCTTTTGACCGGTTAAAATGGTAAATTAAAATAAGATGGGAAAACCCGGCAATGTCCTTTAGGCCAGACTGATATTCCGAAAACACCCGGATTGTTCCCTTTATGCCTTTTTCAAACTTCCCCTGAATCGGCATCCCTTTAAGTTCTTTATAGGGTGTACGGATAATCCCTATGGGTTTAAATTTAATTTCTCCTTTCATCTCAGAATGTGACAACCCTATCGCTTTCTTTGACAATTTCATACATATCCTTCATAGTTGAAACCGGGCACATCTCTGAACCTTCCTGCCCTCGGGATTTAATACAGCTCCCACAGGCAAAAATTTGTCCACCGGATTGTATGCACTTTTCCGCCTGCTCAACGGTATTAAATTTATCAGTGCTTATATTCTGGTATTCTACTCCTTTACCCATAAAGAAAACCTTAACTTCATCCTTTTGCCCGAGGCAAAAATTGGCATAACGTAGGGCATTCCAACATGTTTCAGAATTATTGCTTGAAATAATTACCCCTATTTTCATTTCCTACCTCCCCTAATTAAGTTTTTGATTACCCCTAATTTATTTTTTACCCCGCAAGAACGGTAAATACACATAATAAAATGGAAGATCGTCGGAAGCAGCCCTTTTAAATTTATTCCCAGCACTCTTCCGCAGGAACGGTTATTCGCCATGGGGATGATGTAACCTAAATCTACTGGCCTGAATTTTATTAAAGCCTGCCCCTTAATGCTCCTGATAATATTTAACACGGCGCACTCGCCTTCGGCAATAGCAAATTGCACTGCCATTCTTAAAAAAAACTTCTCATGCGCAAAATAAGCTGCATCGCCAACCACAAAACAAGCATCATTCAATCTTAAGAATTCGTCAACCTTAATCCTTCCCTGCGCATTCTTTTCCACCTTTAAATCCTGAATGAATTGCGCTGCCTTTACTCCTGCTGCCCAGATTACCATAGCTTTATCAAAAACTTTCCCCTCAGAAAGAAATACCTGCTCACCCTCTATCTTCTCAACTGCGCTACTTACAAGAACCTCTATATTCAGCTTTTTTAAATTATCCAGGGTATATTTTTTCATCCACTCCGGCAAGGGCCCTAAAATTCTCCCTGCGCGCTCAACGATAATTATACGTTTATTTTTGCCGCGCTTTTTCAAAAACAGCCTGAGGTTCGTCGCTGCTTCTATACCAGTATATCCGCCTCCAGAGATAATATAGGTATTGAAATCTTTCTGCCGCAATGCCTCAACGATTACCTTAACATCAGCAGAACTATCTAATTTATAAGCATTATTTTTTATGTTCTCACTGCCATAAAAATTAGTTTCGCTGCCTGAAGCAATAATCAGATAATCATAATTAAATCTTAGTTGCGAAGCAATAACTTCCTTATGCTCAAAATTAAGAGCAGTTACTTCCCCGCGGATAAATTGAAATTTAAACTTTTCAGCTGCAGATTCTATTTTATAAGAAAGGAAATCCGGGTTAACGCCCCTGCCGATACAATCCGGAAGGACAGGGAGAAAATCGCTGTTTTCTTTTTTATCTATAAGACTGATCTCTAATCCTAAACCAAGAGCAGAAAGGCAGCATGCCGCGCTTAAGCCGGCAAAACCTCCTCCGATAATGAATACTTTTTTCATAATATTAACCCGAGAATCAAAACTATGCTTACTAAAGCCTGCATAGCGACAGTGATTTTTGATGACTCAACCAGCTTATTTTTATCAGCGGGGTATTGCTTTAAAATTTTTACGGCTTTTATTGCCGGCAGGATAAAAATTAAAGAAACTAATGCCAAAGGCTTCAGATTGCCTGAGACTACGTTTACTAAAATTGAAACAAACGCGGCAGATATTAAAATTGCATAAATTATAAAAGCCCTGGTTGTGCCTGCTATGCTAACCCAGGTAAATTTCCCTGCCTTTTTATCGTCGGGCAAATCAGGGACTTCGTTAGTGAAGAGAATTGCGGTTGTCAAGAATCCGAAAGGTAAAGATAATGAAAAACCAGCCAGCGTAGGAAAGATTTTTGTCTGGATAAAATACCCTCCCATTACTAATACCGGGCCGAAAAGCAGGAAAATTATCAATTCCCCCATCCGGCGGTAAGAAAACGCCAAAGGCTTGGCTGAATAAGACCAGGCGAAAAATATTACCAGTGAATAAACCCCAACGATAAAGAAACTTTTTAAAATCGCCGCCAGCATTAATATAGATACGCCGGCTATAGCAAAGCAAATCAGAGCCGCTGTTAAATAAAAACTTTCCGTGAGGACTCTCTCCTGGATTAATTTTGAGCCGCCGAAAAAGCCATAAAAATGCCTGTCCTGCCAGTCTGCTCCGCTTCTGGAATCAGCATAATCATTAATTAAATTCGCGCTTAAATGCGTGCAGGCAACAGAAAGCAGCCCGAGGAGAAAAGTAGCCGGGCAAAACCTGTTTTTAGATAATAAGGAACCGAAAATAAACGGCAGGATGCTAGCGGTAATAAAAGGAAGCCGCAGCGCCCTGATCAAATGCTTTAGCTTTATTTTATTTGCATTCGGCATACCCATATGTTAACATAAACCCATGCTTTTTAAAATAAAAAATAGGATAGAAAAAGAACTGAAACTAAGCGCTCTCAGACTGAATAAACAGTACGCGCTAGATAAACTTTCCCCCCTGCTTTTTAACTCAATTAAAGAATTTATTTTAAGGCCCGGTAAGCGCGTCCGGCCTACGCTTTTTGTCATCGGTTACCTTGGATTTTCCAAAAAAATCGCCTCCGGCCTTTATGAAAGCGCCCTCTCTATAGAACTGCTGCACGACTTCATGCTTGTACACGACGATATTATAGATAAATCAGATACCCGCCGCGGCAGGCCTTCCATGCATAAAATGCTGAATAATTTTTTGTCCCGTTACAAAACCGGTAAATTCAGCGGCGAAGACCTGGCGATTGTCGCGGGAGATGTACTCTACGCCATGGGGCTAGATACTTTCTTAAGCATTGATGAAAATAAAGAACGTAAAGAAAAAGCCCTGAAGCAGCTGATTGAAGCTGCCCTTTATACCGGAGGCGGAGAATTCATTGAGTTAATCTACGGGCTGAAACCAATTGAGAAAATTACCAAGGAAGATATTTATAAAATATATGATTATAAAACCGCCACCTACACCTTTGCTGCTCCCTTGGCAATCGGCTCAATCTTAGGCGGAGCAGGCGAAACTCAATCTGCCAAACTTTTTCAATATGGAATACAGCTAGGCAGGGCATTCCAGATTAAAGATGATGTTCTAGGAATGTTTGCTGATGAAAAGAAGATCGGAAAATCAACCCTTACCGACCTTCAGGAATCCAAAAAAACCATACTCATCTGGCATGCCTATAATAACTCAGGCGGAAAAAATAAGCTGCTGATCAAAAGAACTCTGGCAGAAGAAAAAATCGGCCTTAAAGAACTATCGCTGATGCGTAAATTAATTATTGCTTCCGGATCGCTTGAATATGCCAGAAGCGAAGTAGCAGGTTCCCTCAGCAAAGCACAAAAGATACTTGCCTCTTCAACAATTAAACCGCAGTATAAAGCATCCCTGGAAAAATATTCCGCAGAAATACTCAGTTTATAACAGCCTAATTACCAAGACAAATAAATTTACAGCTATTGTTTTTTATATCGAGGGCTAAATCATTCTGGGGGTCAATCTGAAGGGCTTTATTCAGGTAAAAATTATATTTATCATTATTCCCTTTTAATTTATAGAACTGCCCCAGCCTGACATATACATCGGCAAAAAGCGGGTCAGCCTTAATCGCTTTTTTTAAGTAATCCTCTGCCCTGTCAGGATTGCCTCCGGCAAGCGGCGGCGCCAGGAGATAGAAACTGCCGATGCCAAAGAGCACTGCCGCGTCATCAGGTTTCAGCTTTTCCGCCTTTTTCAGGGCAGGAAATACTGCTGTCCCGTTGATAATTTTTGACAGCGGCCCGCCATAGTGGGCAATCATGCCTTTAGACCCGGAAACAATTAAAATCGCGCGTACATAGTTACTTAGATCCACGTTCTCCCTGCCCTGCTCAATAACTTTCACGGCAAGCTTAACAGACTGGTTAAAATTCATCTGCCTATACCTGATATAAGCAAGGCTGATATAGGCAGGCGCAAAAGACGGGTTATCGCTAATAATAGCTTCAAGCATCCCTACGCTTTCCTGCGATTTATGGCCCCTGCGCAATACCTCAGCAATGCCCCATTTTGCTTCAATTATTTTTCTATCCAACCCGATGATCTTTTCAAAAACCTCTCCTGCCTCTTTATCTTGATGTAAATTAAGGTAAACCAGGCCCAGGATATACAGCTTTTCAACGGAATTAATATCAGCGTTAACTATCTTTTTTGCTTCGGCTAAATTAATCGCGTCTGCCTTTTCATGCAGCAGGCGCCAGTCCAAAGCGTAAGAAACCCGCCAAAAAGAAAATACAGCCAGTATTATTAAAAATAATTTTTTCATTCCTGCCTGCGCTTAAAATATTCCCAGAAAATAATTGTCATTGCCACCATGCTGAAACCGAAGAAAAAATCTTCCAGCGGAATGCTGCCAATCCTGAAACCGAAAAAGGCATCCCGGTTATAAAGCACAATCTCTTTGCCGGTAAGATAACCGTTCACTAAGAATTTAAAAAACAGGATAACCAGCAAAAAAATATAAAACCGCGGCATTCTTAAAACGCCGGTTTTGAGCTTATAATCCAAAAACAAGGCAATAAAAATTGAACCCGCTGCTAAAAGAGAATATTCTTTCATTTAAATTTATTCTTAATGTAACCAAGTGCTTCCCAGGTGAAGATGCAGCAAAAGGGAATCACGATAAAAAACAACATTTCTTCCAGGGGGAGATTAACTACCCTCATTGGCCAGACGCCGGAGGGATCAAAATACCAGTGCCCGCGCCAAACAGCAAAAATATCCCAACTGCCGAAAATTAAAACTATCAGGCCGATACTAAAAAAAAGCGCTTTAATCTTCCGGTAAAATTTAAGCGGAGGATAAAAACTGCAAAGCAGAGGTACTGCGCCTGAAATAATCAATAACAACATGTATTTAGACATAACTGCTATATTCTAACTTAATTCCAGCTTTTTTTAAACTGAAATTTTGGTTTATTTCTTTACTGATTAGCGGTAAAATAAGCCTATGTTTAGAAAGAAGCCCCGGGATCATATAGCTTTAGGAATTAGGCGGGCCGCCCATGCTACCAGGCGATACGCAAAAAGCTTTTACTTTTCTTCACTATTTCTCCCCCCCGCCAAAAGGGATGCTTTTTATTCCATTTATGCCATTTGCCGTTTAAGCGACGAGGCAACCGATAAAGATGCAAGCCTTTTTGAACTTTCCAACATCAAGAAAAGTATTGATGCTGTCTATGAAGGGCAATCCCCTCATAATAATTTACTGCTCGCCTTTAAAAAAACCGTGGAAGAATACGACATCCCTAAAAAATATTTTGAAGACCTGGTTGACGGAATGTATATGGACTTTGTAAAGCAGCGTTACGCAAATTTTGCAGAACTGGAGGAGTATTGTTACAAAGTAGCCGGGGTAATCGGCTTAATCGTATTAAAAATCCTCGGGTCACAAAACCCAAAATCCGCTGATTACGCCGTGCATATCGGCATTGCCATGCAGCTGACCAATATCCTGCGCGATATTAAAGAAGATTACCAGCGCGGCAGGATTTACCTGCCGCAGGATGAAATGAATTCCTTCGGAGTAAGCGAGGCTGATATTGCCGGCGGCAATCTCAACGATAACTTCCGCGCATTAATGAAATTCCAGATTAAACGCGCGCGGCAGTGGTACCACAATAGTGAACCTGGATTTAAGTTGATTGATAAAACACGCGAGAGGTTTGTTGCTTATAATATGAAGGAAATTTATTCCGGGATATTGGACAGTATTGAAAAAAACCATTACGATGTTTTTTCAAAAAGGGCATATGTAAGCTTTATCGGAAAAATCGCCCGCTCCTGGAGAACATTCAGCAAGATGAAACATGCAAATTAACCTGGCAAAATCAGCGGGTTTTTGTTTCGGGGTCAAACGGGCGCTGAATATAGCGCTTAGGCTTGCGCAATCCGGGCAGAATGTTGAAATGCTCGGAGATATAGTACACAATGAAGACGTGGCCAGGCAGATTTATAAAGCCGGGATAAAGAAAGTGTCTGCCTTAAAGAAAGGCAAAAACAAGGTTTTTTTAATCCGCGCCCATGGCATGAGCAAAAGCAGCATTGAGCAGGCAGCCCGCCTGGGCTACCGCATCATTGATGCCACCTGCCCGATGGTCAAAGAAATACATAAGATTGCCCAGGAAGCGGAAAAAAAAGAATACCGGATTATTATTATCGGCGATAAACTGCACGATGAAGTAAAGGGCATTGCCGGACAAATCAGGCAAAAAGCAATAATTATCAGCCCTAAAGCCGCTCTACAAAAAGAGAAGCTAAAGAAGATAAAAAAAGCCGCTGTAGTCGTGCAATCAACACAAAAAATAGAAACTGTCCTGAAAATTGTCAAAGAATTACAATGCCTGATTAAAAAGCTTAAGTTTTTCAACACTATCTGTGCCCCGACAAAAATCAAGCAGGAAGAGATTAAAGCTTTGCCGCTTAAAAATGACGTTGTTATTATTATCGGATCCCGGGCAAGCGCCAATACCAAGCGTTTATATGAAATTTCCAAATCCTTAAACAAACACAGTTTCTGGGTCCGCTCAAAAAAAGAGCTTCAACCTGCCTGGTTTAAAGGAGCCAAAAAAGTAGGCATCACCTCCGGCTCATCCACGCCTGATTCCACCACCAAAGAAGTAATTAAATTTATTAAGCAGGCTATCGCGTAATTGCGTCCGCGACAATACGCGAGCTGGCAATTACCACAGGCAGGCCTCCTCCGGGCTGGGTGCTTGCGCCGGTAAAATAGAGGTTTTTGATACGCGGGTCAAAATTAGACGGCCTGAAGAAAGCGCTTTGCATCAAGTTATGCGCCAGGCCGAAAGTGGCGCCGTATTTAATATTATATCGTTTAATAAAATCTTCCGGATAAAATTTATGCTCTGTTTCAATCAAGCCTTCAATATCTTCCCCGCTCACCTGTTTAATTTTATCAAAAACTATTCTTCTTAATTCCGCTTCATGCGCAAGGATATCATCTTTCGGCCGGTTTAGATTTGATACCGGAATGAGTACATAGAGTATTTCTTTGCCCTCAGGGGCAAGAGAAGGGTCGGTTACAGTAGGTACATGAATGTAAAATGAGGGGTCTGTCGGCACGCGCCCGTTTTTAAATATCTCGGTAAGGTTCTTTCTCATGTCACTTGCGAAAAATAGATTATGATGGGCGAGGTTATTTATCTTCTTCTTCAGGCCAAGGTAAATGAGCATTACCGAACAGGAATATTTATATTCCGGTATGCTCCGCCTGAGTAAATGCTCCTGAGCATAGGCAAAATCCGCGTTCACTGCCACTCTCTCAGCAGCAATCTCCGAATCATTTGTTTGCAAAAGAAAACGCCTGCCCTTATGCCGCAGCGATTTTATCTCCTGATTGTAATGAAATTTTGCCCCAAAGCCCTTAGCGATTTTTTCTAAAGCAAGAGGGATCTGGTACATCCCGCCCATAGGGTGGAATATTTTTTCCACCTGGTCGGTATAGCTGATGATGCTGTAAAAAGCCGGCGCGTCAAAAGGAGAAACGCCCATGAACATCGCTTCAAAGGTAAATGCATAGCGGAGTTTTTCGCTTTTAAAAAATTTACCGGCAAGCTGCCAGTAAGATGCAAAAGGCTTGAGTTTCAATAAAAGCGGCCAATAAGCGGAGTTGAACAAAGCGGCAGGAGTAAAACAGCGGTAGAGCAACGGCTTAACTGAACGGTAAATACAGGAGGTTTCGCGGATAAAATTATCGTATGCCTTTTTACTTCCCTTTTCTATCCGCTCTAATTCATCTTTTGTCCGCAGGCTGTCTTTATAAACGGTAAGCGCGTCCCCGTCAGGATAGAATATTTTATAATTAACTTCTAAA